>Ga0194133_10008263_pt1 | contig 12190 bp, 3 predicted proteins | sample TA2KigOf40mmetaG_FD_155448 | JGI IMG/M metagenome (GOLD analysis project Ga0194133, IMG submission 155448) | Freshwater microbial communities from Lake Tanganyika, Tanzania - TA2015055 Kigoma Offshore 40m | ecosystem: Environmental > Aquatic > Freshwater > Lake | place: Tanzania: Lake Tanganyika...
TTACACATGCTGATGCAGCAACCTTAACCATGGTAGTAAATAAAGTCTTGCGCTCATGGGACCTGGATGGAAAAAATCTTGTTGGAATAGGCTCAGATGGTGCATCTGTCATGGTTGGGAAGAACAATTCGGTTGCTACACTTCTCAAAAAGGACTGGCCGCACGTCATTTTAATGAGGTGCATATGCCACTCTCTGGACCTCATAAAGAATAGTTTTATCAACAGGGCTAAAGGCATCAATGAGTCGATCCCCTTTGATTGGATTGACCAACCTCAACATGCCTTTGAAATCCGACTGAAGAGAGCCATCCCGCTATGTCTATGAAGAACTTCTAACAATTAATCAAAACTATGTTTCCCAAACCAGAGTTCTTTCTTTTCATTTTCAAGCACGCTATGATTTTACACCTATTTATTCCCCTGACCCCCGATAGCGTGCACGGACTCCTCTGACCACTTTTCCTCAAGGTCTTTTTGTTTTATTTTATCAGTAAATGAACAAGCAAGAGGAGCACACAGATTTTATTACATTTGAATTATTTTGCTCAGTTCAAGATTTTATTTCATTTTAATTCAAGACATTATTTCAAGCAAAAAATTATCTAATTGCATTTAATTCTTATTTTGTCTGTCATGATTTTTATCGCTAGACAAATAAAAGTTCAATCAATCAAATGTTCACAACTTCAAAGACCCTCTTGGTGAATACTCTTTCCAACCCTTCACAAACTTGTATTGTCAAAATTTTATGCTTTCCAATATCAAATGCTGAAGTTGAGAGAGTGTTTAGTCAAATAACATTACTAAAGAATTCTTTAAGGTCTCAAATGAAATTAAATCTTTTAGAAGCAATCTTGAATTGTAAATTTGGTCTCTCAGAATAACCAACAGGTTACTGACTTTAAGCCCCCAAGTGACATTCTAAATTATCCTTTTGATTTGTATAATTAGTACATCAAAAAATACAGTTTATGTTTATTTTTCTTATTTATTGGTTCAGATTTTAAAGCATTACAGGAAGAATTCAGGATCAAGATAAGGTAAAAATACTACTTGCTGCATTTTTTCACCACGTCCTTTTGCTCTAAGCTGATATAAAACAAAAGCATATTTTTTGGGAAAGTGAAGTGTTAGACAACCAAAGATAGGATAATTGATGTTAGATTAACTATTTCATCCAGCAACTACAGGATAAAATTCAAATTAATCAAATATTTGAACCTAAATTTTAAGATATTTTTTGGCAACAGGGTTTGGCAATTTTTGAGGCAAAAAAAATTCTGGTAACTTTTAGGGCGATTTTTAGTGTGAAGTCAGCATTTTTTGCTGTTTTCATCTGGTCACCCTGTTTATTGATTCTTTATTTCTCATCACACTGACTTACATGACAAACACTTTTACTAACAAAAAATTTTTTGGTCATATATTTAATATCACTTGTTTTACAGGGATCAGGGCAATGGAAAACTAGAGACCAAAGATGCAAAGATGTCGCTATAGTGCTAAATTTTTGTGTATGCCGTTGGTATATTTTGTCTTACTATAAGAGAATGCTTCTTATATTTTTTAAAAAGTATTGTTTATTCTATTGTTAAACTGTTTGTCTAATTATAGATAATATTTTTATTTGGTAAAATACATTGAAACTTTGAATACTTTGAGTCTTTGTACCAATTACTACCTTGAAATTCAGGCCGTTTTTTTCAAAAAATTCTGAATGGGACACTTTTATTTTCAAGTACATTCTTCATGAATCTAACAAAATCATTTATTTTCAGTTTTCCGCTTCTTTTCAGCTTTAGGCTTCATTCTTCAACTAAGTTCAAGCTATTTCAGCTGTTTCCACTCTTTTCTAGTTTTCCTCTATTTTTTGCTTGTTGTAAGTGATAATCTGAGGACATAGAAAATAGCTGAAAACGGAAGATTTTTTTTACCATGTAATCTAGCAGTGGCCATATAGACTATGGACATAAAGGCTGGACTCTGATAAAGGTGTTGATCACTCATCACAATTGCCTGATCTAAACTGCACAAGATTATTGTAATTACTAGCTGAGGTACCAGTGCTGCCCGGGTTAATATGTAACCTGCTGAACATCTTTGTCCTTCAGGTTTTAGAGTTTCAGGCCCCCCAGGCCCAGGGGCGGGAAGGGGGTCAAACCTGCATCAAAACCTTCCTTGGACAGGTAGGAATGTGCGTGCAAAATTTCACCAAGATTGGTGCAGGGTTTTGGATTTCCATTAGCACTCCACATACCAACAGACTGACAAACAAACAAACATCTGTACTCCCATTTTTAAATATATAGATTATCATACAAAATAACTATAGAATTCTGAGTATAATTATCAAAAAACCATTTTTTAGCTCAGATAAGTTAACAAAAATCAATCACAATAAAACCTATCAAAAAAAATCCAAATTTTCAAAATTAGTTTTTTTTAATAAAAAAGTCAGGAAACCTCATTAAAAATATTTCATTTTTCTGCACTTTTACAGAAGAAAAACGTCTAGTATTTTCCCTCTAAGGATTCTGAAGAATTTTGCAGAATCCACAATCTTTATTATGTTCTTGGTCCTGCACTATTTTCAGCCTACTGTAGAAATCTAGTCGACAAGCTCAAGGGATGTGTAGTTACGAGTTACGCCGATGACACTTACGTCATCATTAATGGGAATTCGGTACAAGACTTGATAGAAAAGACCACTAACATCATGTCTATACATTTTGAATATCTCAACCAACTTGGCATGGTAGTAAATAAGTCCAAAACGGAACTAATGTTCATGAAAAACAAAAAAGTCAGCTTCCCTACCGAGATCTCGATTGAAAATGAAAAAATCATCGTTCATACTACTATGAAGGTACTTGGAGTACAATTTGATCATGATATGAGCTGGACTTCTCATGTGGAAACTCTTACCAAAAATTCTCTCAGAATGATCTCTGGACTTAAAGTTATTAGAAGATCTCTTTCCCAAGATGACATCATGAAAGTTATTACCTCACAATACTTCGGGAGATTATACTACGCAATAGCAGTATGGCATTCATCTCTGACAGTAAAACTGCAAAATAAAATTGAAATCCTTCACTACAAAGCATTGAGAATAGCCATAAGAGATTACGAGAGACTATTTCCGAGAGAGATGCTTGACCTCCTAGAAAGACAAAAGCCGAAGATCATTGACAAATACATGACTGGCTCAATCTATATCAACTGCTACCTATCTGGCAAACCAACCCGACTCTTAGCAACGATTAAGGAAAATGAATACCTCATCAGAAGGACTGGCCAACTTAGATATTTTGACTCTTCCAAAAAAAGAATTGGAAAGCAGGCTCTCTGTAATAGGATCGACGAGGTTGTGAAAATATTTGACACCAGCTGGACAAACCTGAAAAACAAGGACGCCATTAGAATTTTTCTGAAGAAAACTTTCTTCCGACAAGATTGTGATAACAACTTGTGATCAAGAACTGACTTAAAACTGACAAAATCATCTACATTTATCTAGTCGATTACATAGTTTAAACGTTTCTATTAATGTTTGTTTGACAACATAACCGTGAACATTTGAATATTTTTTAGTGAATTTTATAACCCAATTCATTTACAATTTAAGTTCATGAATTGGGCAGGACAGGATTCTTGTAAAATCTCATTTTGTAAAATTAAATGCTGATAATGAGTCCTCAATAAAAGAATTGAATAGAATAGAATAGAATCTGATGAAATCCGCTGCTTATTTTGATGGTCTCAAATGTAGCAGTAACATAGGTAATTTTCGATGAGTAGATAACATTTTCTTGGAATTTTTAGTGTTCCAAGCATTTGTTGAGATAAATAAACCCCTGAGACTATTAGGAAGACAGACCAACGAACCATGCACCACCAAACCATCTCAAAATGATCCAGATAACTATGAATAACTTCAACTCAGATTGGAACCTTGATTTATTTATTAGGATGATTGTATTTCTATCAAAACCATGTTTAATTTATTACAGAGTTATCCGCAAAGAGTAGCAGAGAGTTAGAAATTTCATTAGGCTTGCGCTTTTTGGTGGATGTCAGTCCCTCCTGATTTTCTTGTTAGGGATTGTATATGGTTATGATTTGTTAATTCCAAAATGCATCTCCTCTGTCATTTTTTGAGATATTGTAATATTTTTGGATATTTGGATAGCTTATTTAAATATCTAAAAACAATCAGATTTTGTTTTGTAATTTATACTAGGGGGCAAGCTATAAATTTTTGCCCTTTTCTCCCTTAATTTTTAAGCTATTGAGCGTATTTTTGGATTTTTGGAAAGCTAAATTCATTGTGCTTCTTCTATGTTTTTTGATCTGATGTCTAGAACTTGAGATATTTAAGTGGAAAGATTATGTGCATCACAAGAGCATTGCTGACTTCATCCAGCTAGGCTATGCTAACAATCAATTTGCACACCAAAAGCCAAGCTGGCCTGGCTGTGCATGTGTACTTACAAATTTGAATATTTGAACATTAATATTTTTAATTACAATTTGCTTTAAAATTGTGGGGGCTATAAATAAAAGAGGACAAAAGTAAAATAAAAACAGGGGATTTTTGATTTGCCCTACATACTTTTATACATTTTTTTTATATAACCAAGTGTCATGAAAAGAAGAGTTTTGTAGAGGTACATCAGGTACACTGCATCTCAACATCCTGGGCATTTTTTTTAAATTTTTGTCTAGTAGCTGAAATATTTGAGCTCAAAGTGCAAAGAACTTTCATCCTAAGACCCATTTTCCCCATTGTATTTTTATACATTTTTTTGACATAACCAAGTGTCATGAAAAGAAGAGTTTTGCAGAGGAACATCAGGTACACTACATCTCAACATCCAGGGCATTCTTTTTTTAATTTTTTTTCTATACATGTTTCTTTGAGAACCTAATGTAATGAAAAGCAAAGTTTTGCTTAGTAACATCAGGCACACTGCATCCTTAAACCCTGTGATGTTTTTTCAACCCTCAAAGCCCTCCAAAAAGCAATTTTTTGCTTAACAACATCATGGCACTGCATCTTGAAACCCAATTCAAATCTGTTCAAATTAGTCCTTGCATCTTAAATTATGAGATAAAGTAGCTTGACAAAATTTAAAGTGAATGAGTGGTACTTAGCTTGTACTTTCAAGACAAAATCATTTGTTATTTGAAAACTAAGTGTCCTGAAAAGCAGATTTTTGTTTAACATCATCAGGGAGACTTCAGCCAGCAACTCTGGTATAGTTTTTTTCAACCTGCAATGCTCTTCCATTATTTGACCTCGGGGTATACCCTGAGAATCTTGGTATTATGGTGGACAAAAAATTGCTAATGGTGCAGATTCCAATAAAATCTGATCAAATTAGTCATTGCATCTCAAATTATGAGATAAAGGAGGTTGACAAAATTTAAAGTTAATGAGTGGAACCTAGCTTGTGCTTTCCAGACAAAATCATTTGTTATTTGAAAACCAAGAGTGCTTAAGAGCAGATTTTTGCTTAACAACATCAGGGAGACTTCAGCCTGCAACCCTGGGATGTTTTTTTCAACCTGCAAAGCTCTTCCATTATTTGACTTCGGGGTCCACCCTGAGGATCTCGGTATTATGGTGGACAAAAAATTGCTAAATAATTCTTGTAAGGTGGAAGAGATGGTGCAGATTCCAATAAAATATGATCAAATTAGTCCTTGCCTATCATATTATGAGATAAAGGAGGTTGACAAAATTAAATGTGAATGAGTGGATGGCAGCTTTTGATTTCCAGACAAAACCCTTTGTTATTTAAGAACCAAGTGTGCTTAAAAGTAGATTTTCGCTTAACACCATCAGGGACACTGCAGCCTAAGTCCCTAGGATATTATTTTCAACTTGCAAAGGCATACCATTATTTGACCTTGGGATCCACCCTGAGGATCTTGGAATATTGTGATGGGCAAAAAATAGTTCACTAATTCATGAAAGGTGCTCTATATGATGCAGATTCCAATAAAATATGATCAAACTAGTCCTAGCATCTCAAAATATGAGATAAAGTAGCTTGACAAAACTAAGTGTGATTAATGACTGGATGGCAGCTTTTGATTTCCAGACAAAATCCTTTGTTATTTGAGAACAAAGTGTGCTGAAAAGCAGATTTTTGCTTAACACCATCAGGGACACTGCAGCCTGAGTCCCTAGGATATTTTTTTTCAACTTGCATAGCCCTGCCATTATTTGAGTTTTAGTTACTTAGCTTGTGCTTTCCAGACAAAATCATCATAGAAATTTACTCGTGATTCCGTTTCGAATCTTAAAATAACTAACTAATCTAGTGATTCCGTTTCGAATCCATAACTTTACTGAAGTGACTCCGTTCCGAGTCCAGTCATTCTTATTATCTTACTCATTATTGAGACTGAAAACCAAGAGCTGGATCTAAAGTTGAAATCCTTCCCATCTTTGCTGTAAACGCTCCAACCTCTGATATCCAGGGATTCCAAAACAGTGTAAGAACTGCTTTGACTTCAACCACACTGCCAAGATCTGCAATAACCCAAGAGAGGAGTGGTTGACGTTGCCAAGCTACACAATACAGGAGCATTTAAAGATGAGCTTTTTGGATCCTGGATCGAGACACTAGCAAAGTACCATCCAGCCTATGCAAAACAAGACCTCCGTGTACAAATAGAGGCCAATAAGCAACAACATGGTGCTGACAACTTGTGAAGGCAAATACCTCAAAGGGCTTTGTTTTTAGAGGACGATATAACAGAGGCAACCAAGGTTACTGTCATCAAGGCCAGGGTCAGAACTGGGATCCACCAACCAACAACCAATATCAAGAGCAACACGAAAACTGGCACCACGCAGAAGCCCGGGATCAAAATCAAAATTGGCAATCGAGGTTACAGAGGCAGATGAAGCTTTCGTGGCCGTGGACGTTATAACTGTGGAAGAAGACAAAATTTCTATTAAACTTATTAGAGTATTGTTCTTGAATTAAACTCTGTCTTTTTAGTAAAGTGTTTTAATTTACTTAACTCATTAAGGTGGTTCCGTTTCGAATCCATTACAGTTATAAGGGGATAAAAGGTGACTCCGTTTCGATTCCATTACAGTGTTAAAGGGATAAAAAGGTGATTCCGTTTCAAATCAGTTTTTACCTTATTTTATTATACTTTCTAAGGTCCAAACAAACAATAAATTTTACCTTATTTTAAGCTAACAAATTAAAAGGTGATTCCGTTTCGAATCCATTATACTTTCAAATATTTAAATTATAACCATAGACAGATAAATCTAAAAAGAACAATGTTTGGATTCTGGAATTGCTGTGGAGATGTTTCTGCAAAACTTAGTACTGTTGAACTCATAATCCAGAAATACAGTCCAGAGAACCTTTTTGTCAGTGAAGCAGAATACCAAGGTTCTATGACATGGGTCCATATCCAAAACTATTTGACTGGAGCCAGCAAATCTAGTAAAAACCATTCCTTTGCTGAATTGACTCATAAAACCAAATGGTTCTCATTTCGTAAGATTTCTACTTCAAGAATTGATTTGGTCATAATACTTTTACATGAATAAGCATTAATTGTCTATTCCCTGGAAAGCAGAATACTCACCATTTAATTGTAGCTGCAATTTCAATTTGAATTTCGCTTTTTGCTCATTTTCATATATCATAAATTAGGGTCAAAGCAAAAGCATTTTACTTTTGAAGCGCCACGTTTCAATTTGACACTCTCCATTGAAACCTTTCTAGATTTCAAGATTGATTTGTACAAAAAACCACCTTTTAGCTATCTCAAATTCATGACCCAGTTTTGAAGGTAGAGAGCTAAAATACTGCATGCAGTCAGCTTAGACCTTTGCAAAAAATGTACCAATAGGATTTTTGAAATTTTGTCTGGGGGCTGAGAAATATATTTTTTCTAACCTTGTTTTTTTGTATTTGTATTTATTTCATTCGGCTTCATCTTTACAATCAAATGCAAAAACACTTAATAATAACTTTCTAAAAGCCAAGAATGTGGTACCAACATCCAATTATTGGATAGTTGATACCTGATACAGGTGAGGGGATCATGTATGTAGCTCGCTTAAGGTTCTGCATTTTCCAATGTACAAAAATGCACGTGTCGTGTGCTTTATTATTATTTTGAATGTTTGGTAGTTTCTTGTGGGTGGGAAAAGTCTAGTGGGTGAGAAAATGAGGAGGTTCTTTTACTTTTAATTAATCTATCCTGAGCGAACCTAGGAAAGGATGTTTAGAAATTATATTAGGGACAGTAGAAAAATAAAATTGACTATTTCTTCCTACATTTTTGAAGCTAGAGGATTGAAATTTGGCATGAAGATTCATTTAATTAATGAGGTGAAATTGATTGGTCAAATTTTTGAATTTTTGTCCAGGAGCTAAGATAATTGAGTTTAAGTGCAAATAGCTATTAAGGTTGTGTGACTGAGATCGGATTGTTCCGATAATTATGGTTCCCATAGTAAAAAACCTTCTGTTTCCAGCTTTATCTTCCACTTCCTACAGAATGCTTTGAATTTCAGATGAAATTTTCCTTTTTCTACTATTTTTCTAACTTGTCTACATTGAGTGATAATTTGGGGAAGTAGTAAATTGAGGAAAATAGCTGAAAACGGAAGAATTTTTACCTTGCCACTAATTTCTGTATCTACTAATGTGACCTCAGCACTACTAAGCTAGGTTTGTACAAGTAATACGAGTCAAGCACAACTAAGCTAGGTCGTACAAGTAATAAGTAAAGTCTAATATTATTAAGCTAGGCTGTACAAGAAATATGAATCAAGAGTGACAAAGCTAAGTTGTACAAGAAATACAAATCAAGACCGACTTAGCTAGGTCCTACAATTAATAAGTCTTCTTCAATATTACTAAGCTAGAAGGAACAAGTACTAAGTCTACTGGAATATTACTAGTAGGGGGGAGACCGGTTGCTTGGAGGGGTTTGATATTTTTCCCTGGGTAAATAATACCCGTCTACTTAATTTTTTTAACACGCTTGTTTAAGCACAAACCCTTTTCTGGGTGCTCAAATTTTAGGGAAAAAGGACTGCAGCCAAGTGGAACCTGATTGAACTCCGTCTCTAGGTTCTCAGCAATTGCCTTGCCATAACTATTATGACCATGGCTAGCCAATAATTGAAGAATTCAAGCAAACAATTCCCAAACGAAATTGAATTTTCAATCTCCTTTGAATCTTATCCGATAAAAATTACTGTTGAAAGCATCTTTTTTTAAAGATATTTATTGTGCAAATTTTTATTGCTTCACAAATAATTGACGTTAAAATCTTAAGTTGAGTTCGGTTTTCTTTGTCTTCAAACTTTCTGCTGCTATAATGAGATCGATTTCGGATGTTTGTCTTGTATTTCGACTCATCCTTGAAGACCAAATATACCTAAATGTAATACAAGACAGTGTTTCCATATATTGACGAATCAAAGAAATTTTTCTTTACAGAGAAATGAGGAATCCAGGAAAAGCTCAAAGATCTTTTCATAGTTTCATGTTAGCAGTTTCTTACTGAGGGTTGTTGTTTTGATTGCCTTGGACAGACAAGTGTCGTTTGGCAAAATAGATAAGACGTCCCTCGACACTGACATTCAGCAACCATCAAATACGATGATAAAGTCTTGCACGTCAACATCAACAGCAGCTAAAAAAATTCTAAGGCACAAAAATACTGAGGTCTTGCCATAGATTATTCGATTGCTTTGAACTTATATTGTGTATAATGTTTTCAATAATAAGAACTCCATCTGGCAGCTCTCAAATTACATGAACTTCATCAAGTTCACTTCAAAACTGCAAGAAACCATGAAAATCTTAATTTAGACAGCCTTGAAATCTCTAGACCTATGTGTAACAGCCGACAAGTGTTGAGTTATGAAACGATAGAGATATTTATTTTTGGTACAATTCAATGTGGGCAGAGATTGTTACATTTCAAGGCAAAAACTTTTTCCTTTATCTGAGGGGTTTTCCATATTATATAGAGAGCAAGTTTTCAATCCCGAAAACATAATTTCAAAAATGTCTTGTGTCAGCTTGAAATTTCAACTAACTTTAATAGTCATTCTTTTTCAATGTCCTCTTCATCATCACTCCGACCGAAATAGGTTCCAGTCAAAGCATACTGATCTAATCTTTTTTTGTGCACTCAGAATTCAATGGGGATAATAATCATCATCTGACTGCAAAGACGGCCTTAACAAATTTGAATGTTGCGAACAATTCGACAAGCATAGGTGAAGGGAACAATCTCTGATAATTCTAATTTCTGTTCTATTTTGTACGTTTTACCAAACCAAGTTAGTCCTTATACTTTTACAGGAAGTGAATAAAGACTAAAGAATAAAGACTTCACATTACACAGGTTTGTTGACACTATTTTGTATTACAAGATGAAGAGACAAAAATTTAAACGGAGTTTTTTGGTACTCATCCCGAAAATCATATCCCTTCATCAAGAAGATCTCCAAGTCTAATGCAGCATATTCTCGAAAGTTTATCTTCGTGCAACGACTTCGAGCCTTCATCACAGTGCGCTTCGTATGGCCGGGCCCGTGTCGATCTTCAAGTCGTCGAGCTTGGACTGAAAAACCGGCGCTGTGGCTAATTTAAGTGAAGGATCCAAACTCCAAACGTGCACCTGCACCACAGTTCTAATGTAGCTGTGAACAGTGAGGTCGGTGATTCAAGAGAAAAAATTGCACCTTGAAAGACTCAGAGTTTGTTATATTATTTTTTGTGCTGCGTCTAAGCTTAGTTTCTTCAAATGAACTAAAGGTAAGGATATTTTTCATTTTTCAATTAAACATTTAAAGTACACCTTGCGACTTTGGCCATTTAAGGCACACTAGGTGGTTTTAAAAGTTAACCATGCAAAAGAATCTGGAATAGCCTTCATTTCTTCTAATATTGAAATTCATTCTCAAAATATGATTTAATCTTTGTGACATTAGTTGGGACTCTGGGTCGTAGTAATGTTATATCTACCCAGAATTACTCCCATTAGTACTCAGTTAATAGCTCTTAGATAATTTTGACAGTGTAATTTGAAGACGAAACTATCCGTTTAGACTCTTTTCAAAATCGTTTGATTGATTGAGGTTTCCTATCTCCTGAAAGACACTTCTAAAGAAGGAAACCAGTTTTCTCTGCCATCTGTTTTGGCTGTAACTGAAATCAAGATGATAAACTTTCCCTCGAAGTCTGTTAAACTTTTGACAGAAGACCTTAAAAATCGATATTATTCTAGGATTAGAAAAATTCAATTCTGATTGGTTTAAAGTTAGAATATGTAAACCATTGAGATTTTTCCAGTATCTGTTGCATGTCAATTAGATAAAACTTCAGTTTTCTTACAAATTACGAATGACTAACAATTTAACACTACGCTAGCTATGAGGTTTGAAATATCCAAGGCAATACTCATTAGGAAAGTTAACAAAACTTAACTATTCGAAAAGAACCTTCAAATATATAATGAAATCTGACGTCGAATAAAAACCACGAGCTAATTCTATCCGTTTGATCTATGAAAAATGTTCATCAAGGTGCGCGCGGTTAGTTAAGAATTTATAAGATATGGCTTTTGAAAAGTTTTCAATCCATCTGTAATTATCTCAATTCATTCTTTTTAAAAATTTTAAATAATAGAAGACGACATTCAGGCTTTTTACAAGAATTGAAAAATATAGAATCACTCTTATTCTTAAAGAATTCTGTTTAAAACTCAAGAGTGAGGCATTCATTTATTAATCGGGAAACACAAAATTATAAGCTGTTAAGTACATTTTTCAAGCATCATTAGAAAATTCTCTGAGTATAAATTTTGAATGGTGAATGTGATTCTTGAATTCAACATTTTAGGTGCAAATTGATCTGCTTAAACAAAATGTATTTCCTAAACCTAACTGGTTTTTTTTTAGTTAAGGCATTCATCCTTAAGACAATGAATTGTAAGTTCTATAATGACTTTGTTTGTCAGAATGAAAATTCGAATTAAGTACACCCACTAACAAAAATAACAAAAAAATCATCGGGTGAGTACCTGACTTTTGAAGAGACTCCTACAAAATTTAACAACAATTTTTTTGAGTCTAGTATGATTTTGTTTGAAGCTACTGTCATTAAAAAAATTACCTTC
>Ga0194133_10008265_pt1 | contig 12187 bp, 11 predicted proteins | sample TA2KigOf40mmetaG_FD_155448 | JGI IMG/M metagenome (GOLD analysis project Ga0194133, IMG submission 155448) | Freshwater microbial communities from Lake Tanganyika, Tanzania - TA2015055 Kigoma Offshore 40m | ecosystem: Environmental > Aquatic > Freshwater > Lake | place: Tanzania: Lake...
ATTGTAGACCATGAACTGAAAAAAAATTGTCAAATTAGTTGGACCGATTTTATGACTTGACTCTTGCATGTTATGTTAAGGAAGAAGTTTGCACGCACAAAAATTGTTAGCTGAAAAGAAAAGGCAACTTAAAGTTGATTAAATCACCTTGAAGTTGGGTTGCACTTTTTACCTGTATTTTCATTAAATTTGTAATTGTCCAACATGACAGACAATTTATATGAGATGTGTTAAAATAATTGAAATATAAAAGAAAACTGTAAAATCAATTTGATTGAGGAAAATCAGCCTTTGAATCAAAAAAGAAATTACCAACAAATTTTCTTTATCTTTTTAAATTTAGTTGATCCAAGTGCTTCAAAAAAGTTTTATGGTTTACTCTAATACTTAATGATAAATGGTTGAAAACAAAAATCTGAGGTTGTAAGTCACACCTTCGTATTCGTATGTTTTATTTCCTCCATTCACATCATTATTCCAGTATTGCCAAATAACAGGGAAAACATTGATTCGTCTAATGCCGGTTTGCCTAATGTCACTTTGGCGAAGACAGTTTGCCTACTGTGTCGATTCATCTAATGACGGTTTGCTTACTATGCCTGTTCGTCTAACAGACGGTTTGCCCACTATGTCTGTCTGCCTAATCAGCATAGGGTTATTGCTAACCTAATCAGCATGTCAGTTGATGTATGCTACCCCCACGTTATAGCCTATGCTGATGATGCCTACATCACACTCTCCTGTGAAACCATCCGGGACCTTAATGATAAAATAGAAACAAGTTTGAATATGCATGAGAGGTACATTGAATGCATTGGCATGGTAACAAAAAAAGATAGAACCGAATTAATCATACACGTTAAAGAATGGCATCAAATCTGTTGAATGCATTAAAGCTATAAGAGTTATGGTGGATGCAAACCTAACATGGAAGGATCAAGTCGATAAAGTCATCAGTAAAACCTCAGCCACTATAGCAATGATCAAGCACATAAGAAGTTGGATTAGTCAGGACATTGCACTTCAAGCACGTCACAATACTTTGGCCAAGCGTACTATGGGGCGCCAGTATGGCTTACATACAATCTTCAATACAACAGGTGGAAAAGGCTGCAAAGTCAACATTATAGAGGATTACAAGCACCGGTCAGAGATTTTCAAAGAATGCTTCCAAAGTCAATGCATCAACTGCAATCAGTCTTTACAACAACTCTTATGCAAGATTGACAAAAAATCTGAGAGCAACTTCATACATCAGGCCTAATGTTTGGATATGACACTTCTAAAAGTAAAATTGGTCGACAGATCACTAGGAACTGGATTGGTGGAGTAATTGGTCTAATAAAGGAACCGTGGACAGGCAAAGAAAGGACTAAAGACAATATCAGGCAACTCATGAAAAAAGCATTCTATCCACATGATTTCAATTTGTGATAAATTTTTCATTTTGATTTTGTTTGTTTTATTAGATTTTTCTTTGTTCAAACACCCTCACCCCCACTCTGTGGGTGTCTGAGTTGGGGCCAGACTTTTATAAAGTGTAGTTTCATGTAAATATGTACACAGAAGTCTAAATAAAGGATAATAATGATAATAATCATTGATAGGAGGCCTAGGAGAGCAAAGTTTGGGGACACCTCCAAAAAGAAAATTGGAAGATAAGCTTTGGAAAATAGACTGTTGCATCTTAATAATCTCGCCTTCGACTGGATAGGATCAAAAGTCTGCAAAAACTATATTAGAGTGAAATTAAAACAAAATAAGAAAATACAATTTTTTAATCACAAAACTTTGCTCAATATAAACTTGAATGATGGAAAACACAAGTTATTCTTTTTCATCAGATTCACCTCAGGGTATTATTCTAACCTAAGGTACTTTGATGACCTAGCCAGGGATTTGATCTTAGAACCTTCAATGTCTATTCCAGCAATGGGAATTCTGATTAATCATTTTACATTCTCTTACAATTGGTCTGAATTGATTGATTGTCAGCTTACAGTCGGTTGAAGAACAGATTCTACTAATACCAAAGTATTAGACTTTACAACAATTCCCTACACTGTTAATTGTGTCTTGCAGTCATCTGAACTATCCCAGGTTAAATTTTGGGAACGGTACTTTTCTGATGTAATTGTTTTGTGTTTTTTGATAATCGAATCAGGATTTTGTTCGTGTGATTTGCACAACCATCATGTTATATGATCATTTTAAGTAAAATCATGGGGTCAAATATTTGCCCTGACCAGGGATCAAACCCCAGTCTCTCAGTCCTCAGCCAGTTGTCATAGCTGTGACCACAATCAAAGAAACCCCTGATTTTCCAAGGTAGACCCTTCCCAATCAAGAAAAGAAGAGAATCAGTACTAAAGTGTCTTTTAAGCCTTGGTGGAGTGTTTAAAAATCCAAAAGTTGAATAAAAAAAAATATGATTTGTCCACAGGAATATTACCAGAAAGTTTGGACCGACATAATTCAAACAAGGTTTAAGATTTATAAAAAAGAAATTTAAATTGTCACTCTAAACAGAACTTTTAAGCTTGCTTGAAAAATATTATTTTTAGTTTTAGAAAGATGAATAAATGAAATCCTCTGTTTTATACAAATTTTTTAAATGTAAATTTCATTATTTTTTCCAACTTAAATTTTGTGGTTTCTTTATTGCAATTTATATCCCAAGGCATCAGTTCTCAGTTGGATAAGCCAATCCATCAATCATACATCCTTTTTATGAAAGTTTACTTGAAGAAGACCACTCAGGGCCCCACATATTCTTCCCAATAAAGTAAAAAAAAGGAATAGATTTACAATTTTATATATAATTTTATCCTAACAAACACGGTTTGAAAAACTGGTAAAATTTTAGTGACAAAATTGTCAGACAATAAAGGAGTTGGACTTTCTTTCTTTCTGTTCTGTTATTTCATCTATTTGGAAGGTTCTTTTTTTATCTAATCTTTCTAAAAGTTTTCCCACCTCCTCCCCCCTCCCTTCTTCCTTGATCCCAATCCCCCAACTTTAAACACTTTCTTTCGACGGATGGGTGTCGATTTCCAGAATGTTTTTCTTTTCCAGCCAAACAAGATTGATGATAGAAATTCTTATCTCGTATCCGGCTACAATCTCTCTTGTTTTTGTGGAGGACCTCCAATTCATTTCTTTGTTGAAGATTCTGAATTTGAAAGGGTGGAAGAAACGGTCTTAGATTCACTTTCATCACCTGATAAAGTTGCTTAAGGATTATTTCGAATGGAAATGTAGGGAAAGTTTTGACATTTAGAAAACCACTTGCCAGGCAATAAAAAGCAACTGTTGCAGCTACAACAACAGCAAAAAAATTTTCATTTTCCACAATGTTATTTTTCTTTTTTTGGGGGGATTCTGGAACGTGAATGAACCCAAGAAGAAAGTTTGAAAAAAGTGGATTTTTCCCCAAAACTTCATTCCATATTCTAAAGTGTTTGAATTTTGAAACATTGGTTATTCTCCTAAGTGAATGAATCTTTTACTTTAAAAAAAGTTTATATTTATATTTTGCAACTTTACAGCAAACATAACACTCTCATTACCTTTACAATTTTCAATAATTATAAACATATTGGAATGTCAACTACACAATTTAGTCTTAATCAAGGTACATTTTATAGCTTGCAAACTATATTAAGATTGGAAAATCCTAATTGAATATTCATAACTTGGCTCATAATTTAAGACTAATGGATGTTGTTTGTAAACTGGAGACATTTTACGACTAAGACTTCACAACCTGTTCCAAACAGATTCTTGACAGTGTGGAAATGATAAATGATGTTCAAGTTTTGTGATAGAGTGAGCATGAATAGACCAGGGAGATATTTCTCATACTTACTATTTTTCCATACCTTTAAAGTTTCAATTTTGAACCATCTTAAAGTTTTTTTATTTTTTGATTAGAATGTTCTTGAAGTATTGCATCCCAATTTGATACCATGAAAGTACTTCAATGTAGTTTTCAAATCTACCTTTAATCCTAACTGTATTAAGTTTTCAAACAAAGCTTTTTTTTATTCTTGCCAAATTCAAAATTTAAACTTGCTTTCACAGCTTCAAAAATTACACCCACTAATTACTTTCCATTCCCTGAAACATGTTAGTGTCCCTTCTTCTCATTTTGCAACCAGATGAGGCACTTTTGCACTGCCTCTCTCTATATCAACCCCTTTGTATTCAGGATCTGATCTTGATCTGTCTCTTAGAAAATAAATGGAAATGCTCATTTTTATGGCACTGTCTTTTACTGTTGTAGTGTATGGTTCGAATTCGTCAAATGCAGATGCAAATCAAAATTGAACTCACTTTTAAGATCACCATGTTTGGACTATTACAAGAAACTCTCTAAGTCTGACTTTTTTCCTTATAGCCTCTTAAGTAATTAGGACATTTAGAGATTATAAACTGAAACTACTCCTAGATCTATGGGCTAGTTGTAGCTCATTGCTATGACAACTGGCTGAGAACTGGGAGGTACAGGGTTTCATCCCTGGCTGGGCACAATATTTGACCCCTGGATTTGCCTTTATTAATCATTTCGATGAGATGATTAACTCAGTCAGGATTGATTGTTGGGCAAAATCTTAATTAGAATTATCTCTTATACTCATTTATTCACATTTATCAATTTAAAAACAAGTGACTATAAGACACATCTTTCCGTCAAAAATGAACTGTTGTAAAGTCAACACTATTCTTCATTCACTTGATTTGGTGTTAGAATAATCAGTTCTTAACACAAGCTCTCTTTATCTTTTATCTTAATGATAGATTTTATCAAAAATGTTAGGCAGCCATGGAATGGCATAAACCTTTGTAATGATTGCTTCAGAATCCTACTCAAGGACTCTTTCTTTAAGTATTATCAACATGGTGAGAATCACATTTTTCTGTAGCCCAAAAACTTCTGGTAGTTTGGATTTTTCAGTAGGGTTTGTGCTCCTCGCTCCAACCTAATGGTCGTGATAACTGATTGAGGACAAGGAGGCTGAGGTCCAATCTTGGTCTAAGCAAAATCTTTGACTTGTGAAGTTGGCTTTATTAATCATCTGAACATGTGAATTACTCAGTCAGGATCAATTGTTGTGCAAAATCACTTGATTATTTGGAAGGTCTCTTTTTCATTTTCTCAAAAAGTGAATGTAAGATAAAACTTTCAGAGAAAGTAACTTTTGTAAAGTTGATACCATTAATTGATCAATTAATTGACAGCTTATGTTAAGGAACTGACTATTGCAATATTTTTTACCAATTTGAATGCTGATAATGTTCATTAATATATTCCTTTTCCAAGTTTTCCTTTAAACTTGCATTCATGGTAAATTTTCAAACTAGTTTCAATTAAGAATCCTGACAGATTGACTCTTGTCTCTGCAATGCTGACATTGAGCTTTGTTCCAGACTTGTTTTTAAGACAGAAAAAACCATACCTGATTGGTTAATGGAACACATTTGTTTAAAGAAAGCCAAGATGACGAGTTGTCTTTGCTCTAAGATTATCTGCACCAATCTTGACAGACATTATTCTAAAATAAGGTCAAGAAATGACAAATGAAAGGATGTGGAGAATCATAAATGACCTTTTTTCAACTCACTTTATTGTTTCAAATTAACCTTAAAAATATTAGTGAATTTAAAATGAAAAAATCTGAGTTTAGTTTTAGTAAGGAGAAGCTAAACAGTTTGATGGTTTGATGGATGAGCCCTTTTATCTTTTTGTGTGGTTTTGATTCTTGTTGCTTTTTTTACTTTTAAGTTCATTACCTGCAGCCTCTACAACAGCCACAGCCTCAGTCAAGAAGACCACCATTCTTAATTGAGATGGATGGTGTGATACAAGATTTACCAAAAGTCAAATTGTGACAGCTACTATTGACTATGATGTATGAAGGATAAAGATTGAAAAGAATAGTGATCAAATTAGGTTAAAAGTTTTCATGTAACAAAAAGTCTACCTTTTTTTATTGGAAAACAACAAACTTGTAAGTTTAACTTTGCCAGATTTTGTGGTCTAATCTTATTTGAAAAGGGTTTTGTGTGTTGAGAGAGATGTAATTATATCAAAGTGGAATTTAATCATTAGTTTCTGGAACTGTTATTCTTTCATTATTCAATTCTTAACATTCCTATTTGTTTAAGAAGTGCTTTCATTTTCTGTACCTTAACAAGCAAGGTAAATGAGGGAGTTTGAAAAACAATTTGTTAAAATTACAGCTCAGTCATGATTCTTTTCTTGATTGGATAAGGGAGCCCCTGGAATTGTGAAATAAGTTACCATTTTATTTCCTAAGAGCATCTCACTCCCTACCTAACCAACTTTTGATGTATTAAAATATTCCATGAACTTTACTGGAGATTATCTTTTAATGATATAACAAAAAACAACTAAAGAAGGATGGGCTAAAATGCACTTTAAAAAAGGGGCAAAATTGACCCAAAACTTAACAAAATGAAGATACCATGAAGGATTTGAGTTGGACAGTCCAGAAAAGTTATAAATTTGATAAAATGGCCATTTTTGACTTGCTTGGTTGAATTTGTAGCATTTAAAATAAATATGCAATAAATAATTTGAAGTAGACATTCAGCCAAAAAAACATTCACAAATCTTTTCCCATTTAAATCTAGATTTTAAGTTTTTAAGTGAATTATTTTGTTTTTTCGACATTTTGAAAGTCCAAAATTTCTATTTGTGGTTTTATATTTATTTTATTTGTTGTTGCATCTTTTCAAAATCCACCTTTTTTTTTGAAAACTTTTGGATCCTTCTGTCGTGAAATGTGACATTAAAAAATACTTTGAAAAAAAAGTATAGAATAAATCACTCCCTACGACATACTGAAACTGAAAATGCCACAAAAATTGAAAATGAATTGATCGTTATTAATGTCATAAAAAGTTTCATTTCTTTCTTTCTTTTTCAAGAGACACACACAATTGGAAAATCATATTATCAGACACAAACTTTCATGACTGTGTGAAAAAAATCCGAAAATAACTTTTCATTTTAATCCATTTACATCATGTAGAAAAAAACTGAGGATGACATAAAGGAAATATTTTTTTCGGACAATGGCGTCTTTTTTTGTCATTTACCGTCCAATATTTATTCCAAATATATATGTTTATAAGAAAAAACTTGAACAATTGGACAAAGGAAGGAGAATGAGATGAAAAAACCTTATCAAATTATAAGATTTTCTTTGAAATCCTCTCCCATCTCTTAACAAATTCTAATTCTAATTCTTTTATTAAACTCAGGCAATTTACATGTTAATATAAATCTTTAATGTTGAAGTGTTTTTCTATCATTTGCATATTGAGGGGGGAGGGGGGATGAAAGTTGGTTGTACATATTAGAAATTGAATTACCACCATCTGCAGTATGACTTGTATCTTTCAATGCAGAAAGTTTAATGTTAAGAAACTTTGAGAAAAATGCAAGATATGAATTAACATTTATTTGAGTAAACTTTAACCTTTTGTCAGGGAAGAAACCTCCTGCCTATCTTATGCTGATGATGCTTTCCTGTCAACCTAGTAATCTAGATCTAGATTCCACCACCTATTGCACCAAACCCTCTGCCTCATCCGATGTTGATGTGCGATTAACACCTTTATAAGAGTCCTGCCATAGAAGGACATAGTCACTGCAGATTACTATTACCCGGACTGAGGATGTCTTGTTGATTTTTTTTGCAATTCGGGGTTGCATTGGCCGGGGATTGAACCAACACACTTAGATCTTAGTTCGCAGTCAGATGCCATTGACGTCTTAACCACGGCAACCCCTACAACAAATGGATCGGTTTGCATAGCACGATCACGTGTGCTCAAGAGCATACAAGATAAAAGGTTATCTGATTTTGCTTTTTAAGTGTAAAAATTCTTTGTGTTTACATATTTCTTTGAAAAATGTTGTTATTGACTTTAAGGCATGCACCTATTTTTGTAATTTAATGATATTGTGGGGGAAAGCCAGTCTGGATCATTTGTGTAAAACAACTATTTGTTTATGTGGAATAAAACCATCAGTGTGGCTTTTCATTTAAGTATATACCAAACATAGGGAACTGGACATCAATAAATTAATGATACAATGAGTTGTAAATTGCCTTTAACCACTTAGATAGAGGAACCATTGAGAAATGGTTTTTCTTTGCTTTCCCCTTGTTTCATCAAGGGTGTTTTTTTTAATTGAAGACTTTCATTTGGAAACTTAATATGACAGCGGTGCTGTTTTGTTGTCTTATAAATTATTTCTCAATAGGTACTTGACTTGTATTAATTCTGATGTATTCATAACATTTTAGAGCATAAATCTCTTGAATTTGAGGTTCTGAGGAAAATAATTTCATATGTATTGATAGGAAGTCTAGCTGATCAAAATATTCACCCTTTTTAACACTAGTGCCCTCTTCTTAAAGAAAACTAACTGAGAACAGTGATAATAATTACTGATATTTAAATAAGAAGTAAAAAAGCCATAATCTTGAGATGGTTGGCCAGGGCCAATCTAGAATTCAGGGGTGTGCGTAGAGAAGTACCAAACCTTTGCTGGTTATAAAAAATATTTTTCAACTATTTATCCATCCCGAGCAAAGCAAGGCAGGAGTTTAGAAATTTTGTAGAGGGATCTTTTTCAGAATGCTTGATGTCACGTGTCTGTCTGTCTGTCACCTCATTCTCCTCCCAAAAATTCTTACATGGATGGCTCCAAACTTACGCATCAAATTTTTGATATTTTGCCTAGAAGCTTAGATATTAAAGTCAAAGTTTTATATTTACATCTTTTATAGCTTCCATAATTTTAAAGCTAGAAAAAGGTTTTAATATAACATTTTTGTTCAAATGTTTAACTAAAAATGTTGTTTTATAAAATTTTCTCTAGCTTTAAAATTGACAGAGCCATGAATTTTTAGGTAGGCAGGTTGCTGGGGAGGGTTAGGTATTTTTCCCCGCACAAGGATTACCCGCCTACTTTATTTTTATCAGCATATATTTGTCTTTTTTTATAATCTTTTAAATATTTTATGTATCAAAAAGTAAATTATGAAATTCTCATTAGGCAAATATTTGTACCCATTTTGAAAATAGAGTCTCTAGTTTGGCACTTTTCTATCTCCAGGGTTGCATGTCAACCTGACTCAACACAAAATCTAACTTAGTAACTCATTATCAAAAGTTCAAGAACTGGCTTCCTCCTGCAAGAAAAAAAGTTTAGAATGTTTCCTCTATTCCATTCCTTCCTTTGACAATTTATTATGTTGTCTTGGCAAATCCACAACCATTTACAGTTGAAACCAGTGTGAACTTGAAGCAACCCTTTCCCCTATTATAAACTTGATTAAAATGTGTCTTTTTGTGACCAAAAAGGGCAATTGTGTGTGAACCCCAATGCAACAATAATTGTTTGTGAAAATAAACTGATATTATAGTGGTCCTGACCGTGTGCCAAGCCAAACATCGAGGGAAAAAAAAGAACCTAATGGCTTAAATAGAAAAGGATTGGAGCAATTCTAAGTTGGAAAATTGCTCCACAGGGGAAATAATTGCTTGGGATTTAGACCGACGACTTGCAAAGTCCCAGATAGAAAAATAAATTGTGTTGGTCAATTACTTTTTTGGTGGGGGTCGATTCGATCATTTTATTTTCACAAGAGAATTCAACATAATTATAGGCAGACTTTTTTTTCAATCCAAAATGTGAATTCAGTTGAATTTGAATTATGTTGCCATTGTGAAAACTAAAAGTAATAAACATTTCATTTGATAATTTAGATCACATCATTCAATAATAAGTTACTTATTGTATTGATTCAAAGACCAATATATCCATTAGGAGATATTGAAAAATTTTCTAGCACGAGAAATCAATTTATGTGGACTGCAAAGTTGTAAAATGAACAATTCATGCAATTTACCTTTTTTTCAATCTATGAAAGCCATTAAATTATTAAAAAACAGATTTGAAATCGATCAATATTTTCTATTCAGTTTTAAATTGGATATAAAGCCTTATGTGTTTTGCAATGTTGTTGTAGCTCATACGGGCTATAACAACTGGCTGTGGACTGGGGACTGGGGTTCAATCCCAGGTCAGGGCAAATCTTTGACCCCAGGATTTCTCTTAAAAAAGTAATCTAACATTTTTTTAAAAATCTTTTAAAGTGCGCCTTGAGAATTTTTGTTTTCATGAAAGGCACACTGTTTTTGGCTGGGAATCACTTGTTATTTTTTTTGGGCAACCCAGGGTCAAAGGTTGCCTGTAGCTGCCGGGGTATGAACCCTGGACTGGACCTGGGTTTGAACCACGGACCTTCAGATTCCCAGCATGATGCGATGACCACTCGGCCACGGCACCCCGTAACATAATGGTTACCTAAGTCAGGATTGATTATAATTACATCAAAATTTAACCAGGGATAGTTCAGATGACTAAAGGGAAGGGTTACAGACCATCTTATCATTTTGCTAAATTGCACTGATCACATAGAAAAAGGATTTTTATTCTCTACTGTCAGTTAAAGTCTTATGTTTTTTGCAATCTTGTTGCAGCTCATGTCTATGACAACTGGCTTAGGAGACTGGGGTTCAATCCCCGGTCAGGGCAAATCTTTGATCCCAAGATTTCTCTTTAAAAAAGTCATCTAACATAACGGTTACCTCTGACAGGATTGATGGCTGTTCAGATCACATGAACAAAAAAACCTGATTTAATTATTAAAAACACAAAATAATTACATCAAAATTTAACCAGGGATAGTTTGATGACTGTAAGACACAATAATAGAGTAGGGAATTGTTGTAAAGTCTAATACTTCGGTACTAGAAAAATCAGTTCCTCAACCGACTAATAAGCTGTCAATCAATCAATCAATTTAGAGGATGAACTGCTTAGGTAATGGTTATGGATTGGGACAAGGAATTCAAGATCTCAAGATCAACAATTGATCCTTCGTTATTGTCACAATTGTACATAAAAATCTTTACACCTGAGAAATGGTTAGAAACTATCAAATTGAAATTATGTCATTCTTTGATCCTTGACGAGGTGGTCAGAATGAAGGTGAAATGGTTTGTAGAAACTCCGAATCTGATGAAAAATCAAGTAAATCTGGAAAAACATAATGTTTTAAAAAAGAAAATGAGGTTGTTGTGGCTTGGCTTAACAACTGCAAAATCCTAAAGCAAACAATTTTTGTATATTTCTCAACTCCATCTATATAAACATTGCAAGTAAAACCATAAAACTAGTGTTCCTGGGCCTTTTTCCTTGTCATGCATAAAATCCTTTTACATGGGTTATATGTAAACTGATAAAAAGATTCCCATCCAGGGTTAAAAGCCTCTTTTCATAATGAATCTTAGATGCAGTAATAAAATGAAATATTGAAAAAAACCATTTTTCAAATATTCTTCTCTGGAAAATCAATCAAAAAAACTGTCACCCCTAAATTTGATCAACACTCTTTTTCATGTCATGTCAAGTGTTTTATTTCCTTTAAAGCATCCTTCCAAAAAAAAGCTTTCATACTCGACCTATTGTTTTACTTTTTTCATCAGAACATGATTCTTTTTTGGCCAAATTCCACACATTTTTCTTCAAGTTTCAGTCAACCCAAACGACTGTTGCTACAATTTGAAACTTCAAGTAGCAGTAGAAGGGCTTTATATCTTGTGTTGTGTCCAAGGCAGAAAAAAGGGGTTCCCTATCAACAAGCATGAGTGTGTTGGTAAGCAAAAAAAATTGCCTTGGCCCGAAATGAGCGCTTACGACTTTCTAAGGAGAGGCAGATTTTACTTTTAAGGAAAAAAATTCTCCACAAGATTTTCTTTCATACTTAATCCCTCTCTTACACACCAAGGCTGGACTTTTTTCCAGACTGTCATGATGCAGGGAACCAACTTAATGAAAAATTGGTGACACTTTTTTTTTCTAAATTACCACAAAGTAATGGCCAAATAAGAAGTGGTTTTTTTTGTGTTTTCTGATGATTTTCACCTAATATGAGAATCTTTTTTTTGTCTGAACAATGGGCAATCAAAAAAAATCAAAAAATACTTTTTATAGCTTCCGTTTTCTCTACAAATGGCAAAACTCAATTCAAACAAACGAATTCTGGATTTTTTTTGAAAGTGCCATTCTCAGCACAAT
>Ga0194133_10008268_pt1 | contig 12184 bp, 14 predicted proteins | sample TA2KigOf40mmetaG_FD_155448 | JGI IMG/M metagenome (GOLD analysis project Ga0194133, IMG submission 155448) | Freshwater microbial communities from Lake Tanganyika, Tanzania - TA2015055 Kigoma Offshore 40m | ecosystem: Environmental > Aquatic > Freshwater > Lake | place: Tanzania: Lake...
CGTGTAATGAATGGACTTGACAGTGCCCTGGCCACCATTTGTGATAACCAGCTTGGTGTTAATCTTTGCCAGCTGAGATACCAAATCTATGGACCGTTCTGCACTTGTGACGACCAAATCTTTGTTGGCACTATCAACTGCCAGAGCAGCAGCTCCAAACATCAGGATGAAAACACTTCTGAACAACATTTTTCCCATACCACTGACCTGATTGAATTCCTGTGATTTATGAATACTTGAAGAAGTTCTTTTAACCTTTTGTCAAGGTTTTCAAGAATTTGTTGAAAAAAGATTCCACGGGGAGCCTATCTTTAGTATTGGAAGGTAGGTCTCCAGCTTTTTGAAGTTTGATTTGATAATTCTCAGTTTCAGTTTTTATTTAGTGGTTGGGGCCGGCTACAACTACAAAATACAAATTAAGGAACAGCTGAAGGCACGATCAAAAATATTGAAAACAAGTTAAGCCTTTTGTGAATACAATTACCTATTATGAATGTCCAAAAAGTTTAACAAAATAAAATATTATTAATGTTTTACTTTTACTGGAGTAAGCTGCTCAAAATTAGTCCATTTTAGTTTAATGAATTTTTTCATTTCTTTATTTACATTTACGTTCGGTTTACTGCATGGCAAAAGCCACGTCAAGTTTCAGCTGCTTTTTGTTGCGCTGGAAGGAGCAATTAGGTATCTGTGATGAAGAAAATTTAGTCGGCAACCTTTCATAGAGACCTACTTGAGATTGCATGAAATATTTGTTATTTGTTTACATTTTGCAATTATCGAATTCGAAGCATGAGAATTTTTTTGGAGGGTCTACTTTAAACTTATTACTTCGGATAGTTGTTTTGCAAGTATTGAACTGTGATTAGAAGGACCCCGATGAATCGTGTTTCACCTAGACACATTTATCTAACCCTAAAGTTTCTGACTGATTCCACACCGGTGAATTCAAGCAACAGCAGAGGATTTTCAAAACCAATTTTCTCTTTCAAGTCGATATACCGACAAAGGTATCATTTTTCAAGCAAATATTTCTGCAGCTTGATGAATTCTAACAAATAAGAAAAAAAATTGGTTGAAGCTAGTTTTTCATTACTTTGCACTTTCTAGTTGCAGAGCTTACAACACCATGGATAACACGTTTCTTTTAAAAGGATCGCCTCACTTTGAAAATTTGTTCACAGAGCCATTTAAACAACTGGTGATGAAAAAAAATTTTGGAATTACGATTGAAATGTTCTCTAATGTAAACTACTTTCCCTGTTAGGTATCGATATTCGATCGTCATGGTTACGAAATCAGAATTGCCGGTGGCGCTGTTCGAGACCTTATATCTGGAAACACACCTCACGATATTGATTTGGTGAATGGCCATAAATTAAAATTCAGTTACACAAAATTTGCCTTGTGGCGTAAAAGTTTGATTTTTATCTTTCGGAGCAACAGGGTTTTTTATTTTCAAAAAGGCCACTACTGCAACTCCATCTGAAATGCGTCAAATCTTCGAGAGCGAGAATATACGAATGTTCAATGAGCTTGGGGAAAAACACGGCACTGTGAGTGTCAGAATGTTAGAGAAGGAAAACTACGAAATCACTACCCTGAGAATTGATAAAGTCACAGACGGAAGGCGAGCAGGTTGGTCACTGATCAAAATGTTCAGTTTCATCAGTTTTAATAAAAAAGTTCTCTTCAGAGGTAGAGTTTACCAGAGACTGGAGGATAGATGCGGAGCGTCGTGATTTAACCATCAACTCAATGTTCCTTGGCTTAGACGGGACTTTGTACGATTACTTTAACGGAAGAGAAGATCTCGAAAATCGAAAAATTTGTTTTGTCGGGTCTCCAGTTGCCAGGATTCAAGTAATTTGGATCTGATAAGTATTGAAAAGTTTTAGATTTTAAGATGATAAAAAATTAGGAGGATTACCTTCGAATCTTACGTTATTTTCGATTCTATGGTCGAATAGCGTTGGAGGAAGATCAGCATGACCAAGAGACTTTGAATGCCATAAGGGAAAATGTGCAAGGAATGAGTATAATTTCGGGAGAACGAATATGGTAATGATCAAGTCTCACGTGTTTCCCACTCTTAAGCACCATTGCTTGTTTGTGACACTAGGTCAGAGTGGAAAAAAATCCTTAGTGGAAATTTTGGAGGTCCTTTAACGCTTAAAATTATTGATGTTGGATTGACCAAATTTATTGGCTTACCTGACAATCCGAATGTTCAAAGAATGGAGCAAGTTTGGCAATCAAAAGCTGTATGATTTAAACATAAATCTAATTTAATGTTAATCATTTATAATTTTTTGTCTAAATATCTAGGAGATTAAATCAACATTGCATCCAGTGACTCTTTTGTCCACTTTATTGGACACAGAAGACGACTTCAAACAGTTGCATGCTAGATTAAAATTTTCAGGTTTTCTTTTGTTTGTCCTCTATTTAAAATTTCTGTGCTTTAGAAAATCTTTGTTTATATCCTTCAGGATTCGAGAGAGATCTCGGCATTTTTGCTATTTCTCACCGAGGAAAATTAGACTCTGTAGAAGCTTGTAAAAATGCATTAATAGATACAAAATTCAAGCTGCAGGATTGTCAGCAATGGCTTCAAGAAGTTTTAAAATTAGACAATCATTTAGAAATTCACGAAGAAATTTCATCATGGGTTATTCCAGCTTTTCCAGTGGGGTAAGAATCATTCATCCAGGTTGTTTGATTTATAATAGTTCGTAACCCTTGCATATTTTTTCTTGAATTGTCAGTACCCCTGTCATCTTTTGATGATCAAAAGTATTTTCTTTTTTTACAGGGGCTCTGATTTAAAGGAAGCAGGTTTTCCTCCCAATAAACTCTTTTCATTGATCCTCCATGAGATGAAAGAAATTTGGAAAAAATCAGACTTTAAATTGAGCAAGGAAGAGTTAATGGCAGAGCTGCCCTTGATTGTTGAAAATATTAAGATAAATCGTCCAGCAAGTCCCAAAAGCAAGAAGGCAAAAATAACTAAATGACATAATACTAGAGAGGTAATCAGCTCATTTACGTTATGCATATTCAAAGTTTGAATAAATGTTACGATGGGGAAAATATTTTTCAAAACCCTCGCAGGAAAATCTCCCACATGTTCGTTTGGAACGAGTTTTCGATTATTGTAAGAATTCCTACTGATGTTTATAGAAAATTGGGCTTTATCAAAATATCTCAAGTGGATGTGTAGATTTTCTTATTTACCCTTCAATATTCAAACTTTGTTTTAGAATGAAACACTTAAAAAAAGTGCCTGTAAATCCATTTTTATACGGTGAAATGTTTTGTCGAATTGGTGTTGAAAACATCTGGGAAAAAATAATTAGGCCACAACATCTCGACATGTGGGGGATGATTTCAAACGCTTCGTTGATAATTTACAGGGGAGAATGTAGGGAGCAGTCCTTTTTTCGAACATTTGAGAGGGTTTTTTTTGAACATTGTTGCAAATTTTTCATTAAATGGAGTTTCAGTTTTATTAATTCCCACATGGGTTTGTATATGTAATTTTTTGCACGTGCGCGTAAGATATATAATCGCTCTAAAAATTTGCGTAGAAGTGTGAATTTAGAACTCTTTAACTTTAGCAATTTAGATATTATGGCAATTTCACCCAGTCATTTTAACATTTACATCTATGACCTTTTTCTGAATTTCACCAATTTCGCAGCCGGCGTGCTTATTCTAGTGAAGAGGAGTTTCTACTGATCTGAACGTGCTAAAGGCGTGCGCTCACCCGCCGTATAAACAAATGCAAACGCACGAAACTAAGAAACAAAAACAAAAACAAAACCTTATAAGTCAAGTTCGGAGTTCCAAAGACCTGTTCGATGTCACCCTAGATGTCTGATTTTGGAGCCTCAGATAAGAGTTAGAGAGGACCTAACAGATATTTCAATTCAGCAAAAAAAAGCACCATTTCCTTTTGACAGCATGTTTTGGTTGAATTGCTACTGTTTTCTAACTCTCATCACTTCAAGGTATCTTTTTGTTAGTTCAGCATCTGTGAGTGCAGATGAAAAACTCCACGACAGGGTATGGTAGTTGAAATTCTATTATGCTGCATTTTTCCACATTTGACTTCCATTATAAGGTACTTCATGGCGAAAAACTAAGCAAAAAAGAACACTTTTTGCACACAGATGGGGAGGATTTCCACGATCATGGTTTGTCTTTTATCCAAAACAATATTTTTCTTGTAATTATTATATGAAAGCTTTCGCCTACTTGAGATTACGACCACGATGCTTTTCTGGGTGCTGACGAGGCTAGTGAGTTTGAACATCTTGCTCCAGGTTGAGAGAACTTTTAGCTTTTTCCTCAGAATAACCCTTTTTTTTAACCTTTCCAATTTTGTACACAGAAGAAAGTCAGCGTCGACTGGGTGTGATTGTGGAAAAAGTTGATAAAGATGGCGATGGGTATGTCACATTCGAAGAAATGAGGGACTGGATTCGATTCACTCAGGTTTTAAATTGCGTTCAAATCCTTCTCATAAAAATCCACCGTGAAGAATGCGGTTAAATGAAATATTTCAAAAAATAATAGGAAAGATATGTAATGAGTGATGTCGAGAGACAATGGAAACAGTATAACAAAGAGGAAGAAGAAAAGCTAGAATGGGAGTCGTACCGCAAGATTGTGTACGGATTCATGGACGAACAGAATGAGGTCGATGGCCAAGAATTTGATGACTCATTCTCATACAAGTAAGTTTTCTGGTACACGCTCTCTAAAAACCTCTCAATGTCTAACATTTTTTCATACAAATCCATCAATTTAGGCGAATGGAGTCTCGAGATCAAAGACGTTGGACGATTGCAGATGAGGACAAGGACGGCTTTCTCACAAAATATGAATTTAAAAACTTTTTACACCCGGAGGAGGCTGACCACATGCGTGATATTGTCGTGCAAGAAACTCTTGACGACATAGACAAGGTAACTTCCATCATTTTTTATCAAAATGCTCTCAAAAAATTCTCGGTATGTTGTAGAATGGCGACGGAAAAATATCTATCGAAGAATACATTGGCGATATGTTTCAAGGCACGGGGGATCCCGATCATGAACCTGATTGGGTTAAGGCTGAGAGGGACTCTTTCACCAATCATCGAGATGAAGACAAAGTAACGGCCTCTTCAAATTAGTTAATAGTATTACACTTTTTTCAAAAGTTTAAACAGATTTTTCCATCAGAATGGTTATATGGATCTAAGCGAGGTACAAAAATGGATTTTACCCACAGATTATGACCATAGTGAAGCCGAGGCCAAGCATTTGGTTTTTGAATCTGATTCAGACGGAGACCAGGTAAAAAAATTACTTTTTCTACTTCGGTCACTTTTTCAAACCCAAGTGTTAAAATTTGAATGATTGAACTTGATTATCTGTTTTTTTTTAGAAATTAACCAAAGAGGAGATCTTAAACAAATATGACCTTTTCGTCGGCTCTCAAGTAACTGATTTTGGCGAAGCACTTTCAAGACATGACGAATTTTGAGCTTTTATTGACCTGACTATATTAATGCTACGTTAGAGAGAAAATCTCTACTAAATGGTTAAATGCCTGAATTCTCACAATTCTTCACTCAACTTTCTGCTCACTAGAAACTCTGCATAATCTCTTTGTATATGTCTTTTTTTATCATGTATTTTCGATGTTCACCTTTGAAGATTATTTATCACCTTAATGTTTTATTTTTGATAAAACAACTCCAACAATTAAAATGAATGCGAAGAAAAGATCTTTAGATTTATTGCTTAGATCACATCAACACTCAGGGTAAAACTGTTAGTCTAAGTTTGATTTGCCGTCAAGATAGCTCAAGTAATTTTAAACATCAAAAACTATAAAAGAAAAGATTGCGCCATATAAACATTTAGAAAGTGTTGCTTGAGGAAGGCCAATGAATGAACTTATCACCAACCACATATTAATGAGAAATATTTGTAGGGGGAAACAGACTCGTTCTTTAGGTGGGCGTGTGAGATTCTCAGGTATCCAACCCTCAGGTGAAGAGAGGGGGGAGGGGTCGACCAAGGCAGAGGAAGCCTAATTTTTAAATACTCGTGAGGAAAGAGGATGGAGTGGAAAAACTCATCTGGAACAACAATTTTGCGAATATAGACATGCTCGCAAAGAGGAAGTTAACGACAATTACATCTTCACGCCATTGTTCAGTCATTCAAATTGCAGGTCTGACTTTGGTCCATTACTTTCATGTGCTTGGTTTAAAGTCAATTTTTGTTAAAAGGGTTTTGCGAAACAGGTTTTTAAGGTTTTAATTTGAGAGGTTCAGTTTACAACTTTTCACGATGAAAACTTAATTAAAAAACGGCCATCTCCGTCAAGACTGTTAGTTTAGTTAAAAATCCATTTATAAAGGTTATAACGTTGGCGTTGTAGCTAAAAGAAAAGATATGAGTATCATAGGATGGCCTTGTCTACAACAAAGTGCACTTTCTTTGCCTCCGTCGCACAGGTTGTGGTCTCAACACAGAGCGCACTGCTTCATCGAAAACCTAAAAAGGAATAAAATTATATTGATTGCCTTTTTTTAAAAGAGCCTTAAATACCTGTTTAAGCCCTCTTTGTGTTAGCGCTGAGCATTCCAGGTACTTAACAGCCCTGATTTTGTTAGCCAGTTTTTGTCCTTGCTCTCTTTTTATTGGGGCTTGTCCACCATCAGCAAGAAACTGAAGAGTCTCTTTGTCTTCGCGCAGATCAATTTTAGTTCCTGAAAAAAGATATCATCTCAAGTAACAGACCCTAAGTACGAGCTGAGTAATGTTTAATGAGGATTACCAACAAGAAGAATTGGTGCTTCTGCACAATGATGTCTGATTTCAGGCACCCATTTCGATGAAACGTTGTCAAAGGAGGACGGAGATACGACTGAAAAGCAGATAAGGAACACATCCGTCTGTGGGTATGACAAAGGCCTTAGACGGTCGTAATCCTCCTAAAGATTTTTCAAGCATCAAATTTTGAAAGTTATATTATAGAAAATGCAAAACATCACACCAACCTGACCAGCTGTGTCCCACAATCCCAAGCTAACTGGAACTCCATCACATACCATAGGTGCTGAATAGTTGTCGAATCTTTAAAAACATTTTTACGTATTTGAGATTTTGGCAACTATTTGTGAGCTGTATGTGAATAAGATTTGTAAAAAAATAAGATCTGTACACTGTAGGGACGTATTCTCCAGGAAAGCTGTCTGTTGTATATGAGATAAGCATACATGTTTTGCCAACAGTACCGTCGCCAACGACCACGCATTTGATGGGACGACCAGAAGACATTGTTTAAGGTTTATGTTCAAGTAGGGATTCAGAAAGACCCTATGATGATATATCCCGAGATACGTTTAAGATTGACGAGTGAAATAATCAAAAGGGTCTTGATTTTCTGAGTTGAACACAATAGAAAGATAGCTGACAGCCAGGAATTGTAACCTCATGTTCCAATTAAGCACAAGGCAGAAGCTGAAAAAGGTAAAAAGATATTTTCTTTAAATTTTTATGATCAAAGAAAAAATTTAATGCATACATATCAAAAACTTTTTTATGATTTGACATTATCTTTTTGCCATATAATTTTAATTCTTAAAAGCTTAGCTCCAGAGACGGATCAAATTTCAAAAAAAAAATCTGTGAATATAACTGACTAATTTTTGTGACACGCCCTGCTTTTTAAGGTGCCATATTAAACTAGATATATTTTTCAAGCAGCACAGGTTTTCTTCTTCCTTTTATGCAAAATTTTTAGACCCTTAAAATTTAAGGCATTTCCATCGATTGCTCAAATTGCAAGTGCTCAATCAATAAATCATATTCTTAAAGACAGTTTTAAAAACTTTGGATGCAACTTAAAAGCCTAGCTCCAATTCATGGATTTTGAAGAACAGGTTTTTGAACGAAAATGACTGACCCATGGTAAATCTATTGTACTTTTTCAGTTTGCCATTAAACAGTTGTTAGTGTTTGTCTTTATAATAATGTTGATAAAACAAATGAAAACTTTACCTTAAAATTTGAAGCTCATAATTTACGTCTGTCTAGCATACTTTTGTCATTAAATAAATGAAAATAAAATTTAAGTATAATTGTCCAGCTATCGTCTGTGTCACAAACTTCGTCAGAAATGATTAATTGAAAATAAAAATATAGGAAATCATAAACATCTATGGTCAGAAAAGGGATTTGTCTATTTAAAATTAAGTAACGCAACCTCTTAACCAACCGAAAACTTTTTCGTGTCAAATCTGAATGTAAGTGTTCTTACAACATAAACTAAAGTGTTTTAATTGATCAAAATAAAGTTTTTAAATAAATAATATTACAACACTTGTTTATTAATTGTATTTTTACGTTTTCGGGATGGAACCCGACTTGCACGTGTCTTTGGTCAAGTTCCTCATACAACAGGCAAGTTTGGCTTGAAATGTAGACTTCAGTGAAACAAAAAAAGTGGGATCGGCGTACGGAATGTTGAAGCCTGTGCATCGAAAATATTTTCATTTGAAGGTTTGTTTTCTGCCATAGCGGCAATCGGCATGTTTACAAAAAAGTCAAAACAATTTCAACTCTTAGGCTCGAACCTGACGTACAAAAGCACAAAGTTGTGAAGATTTCAAGAGACCTTATTCAATTATTGTGATACCAGAGGTCGGTATTTGTATGAAGTGAAAATGTGTGGGATATTTTTATACGTCACACGTGATCCATCCTCGGTTGACAATATTTTGAGAAGTCTTGAACCTCTTCTTAGAAACAGAGGCCCAAATAGTTTCAAAAAGTTAACAATATCTTTAAACTTAGAGGGTGGTGAACTTTTCTTGACATTTGTTGGTAGTGTGTTGTGGCTGAGAGGTGCCTCTCTTTCACCTCAACCATTTCTTGATGAGGAAGGTAATATCCTCCTTTGGAATGGTGATATTTTTGAAAGTGAAGTACTGAGTGGAGACGAATCTGTCTCAGACACAGAGCTTTTGGGACATGCTTTGAAAGACATGAATGAAGAATGTTTTCTGAAGGTTAATCATATTTTATCAAGTCTTCATTCTGTTTGCTTAATTTTTTTGAACCTCATCCTAGACGATGTCTGAGCTTGTTGGCCCATATGCATTCATACATTACCGACGTCAAGATGGCCAACTTTACTTTGGAAGAGATTTTTTCGGACGGCAAAGTCTATTAATGTCATCTTCATCAGACGACTTACTTCTGTCCTCCGTTGGAAACAAAACTTTGCCAAGGTAAAAAAAAAATTTTTGGCAAATTTAAATCCTTTGATTGCCAATCACGTTTCTCAACAGATTATTTGAGGTTCCAGCTGCAGGGATATTTTCAATCAATCTAAAAAAGTTTTTCTCTGCAAAAACAGATCATGTAACTGCCCATCCATGGGAAGGACGGGTTCCCACCTCCTTGGGAGAACATAGAGTTTTGGAAAAAGAACTGAAGAAGAATGTGACACAGTTAAATGTCAAGATAGCGGCAAATGTTTGCAACAGGTAAAATCAAGTATTTTTTTAAACGAAAAATATTTAAAAGCCTATACTTGAACTTTTTATTTATCTTAGAGTATTCCCAGACTCTATCGAGCTGCCAGAGTTGTGTATGATTGACAATTTTAAACGGAATATCACAAATTTCATGGAAGTGTTAAGTCAGAGCGTGAAAGTCAGACTTGAAAAAATGCCAAAGTTTTGCAAAAAGTGTATTGAAAATTATCAAAGTGCAAAATGTATGGATGCCAAGGTAGGCATTCTCTTTTCAGGTAAATTGAATTTTAAATTTGTGAATGCAGAGACTTCTCTTACCGTGTGCATTGAGTGTCATTTTTTCTGAAAAACTACGCTTATTTTATTGGCCTTGTGACCAAGGCTCCCTTCTGGGAGTGCTCATTAACCATTCGAATTTCTTCTCTGGTCGTGTTTCAAATGAACTCGATTTATTTAAATATTTTGATATTGGTAATTCATAGCTCACAGAAAATCTTTTTTTCATGTGGAGGTGGACTCGACTCTACAGTTCTGGCAGCACTTGCAGATAGAATACTGCCACCTGATGAGCCTATCGATCTTTTAAATGTAGCCTTTGAGCAAGCAAATTACTCCTTTGAAGTTCCAGATAGGTTAACAGCAAAACAAGCATTTTTGGGTAGTTCAAGAAAAATTTACATAGTAATCCATGAAGCAATCCTTTTTTATCCAACTGATTTCAGAACTTCAAGCCATCAACCCGAAACGCAAATATAATCTAGTACTGATAAATGTGACCAAAGAGAGACTTTCTGAAATGAGATCACTAAGAATAAGCCAACTCCTTCATCCTCTGGAAACAGTTTTAGATGATAGCATTGGATGTGCAATGTGGCATGCAGCATCTGGAGAGGGGATCCTCTACAGTAATGATGGTGTGATTTACAATTAGTTTTTTCTCGAGAGAACTGCTGTTAAACATATTTCTTTAAACATATCAAGATTTTCCTGAAGAATATAAGTCACCAGCCAGGGTTTTATTACTGGGTGCTGGTGCAGATGAGCAATTAGGTGGATATTCCAGGCACCGTGGGAGGTATAGTGAATTTTGAGGTAAAAAAACTTATGTTTTTGGCAATTTCTTTGTGATATGGCTAGATTTCATCAAGAAGGTCTACCTGGACTCCTGTGCGAATTGAAGGCTGAAATGGACCGTATATCAGAGAGAAATTTGGGCCGTGATAACAGGTCGGAACCGGTGAACATCTCATCAAAGAGCATGTTAACTTACCTTTGTATTCTTTTAGGATTGTTTGTGACCATGGGGTTACGGCAAGGTATCCATACCTGGACGAACGTGTGGTTAGCCTCCTGAATTCTATACCAGTTTATGAAAAATGTGATTTGACTTTAAAGAGAGGTCTGGGTGAAAAGCTTTTGTTGCGTGGTATGGCTTTCACCCTCGGTTTAGAGAAAGTTGCTCTCGAGCCGAAACGTGCAATACAATTCGGAACAAGGATAGCCAGAATGGAGAACAGAAAAGAGAAGGCGACAGATAAGGCTTTAAGGATAGAATGAAATTCAAGCCTTTTACATTCTTGAAACTTAATTGTTATCAAATATATTTTACTATTCCAACTTGCCGTTTTTCTAGGTAAAAAAAATGCTTTCAACAAACAGTCAGAATTTGATAACTTTTTATATCAATTTATTTTAAAACCATCAGAAAAGATGAATTTTTTTCATTTTTCGTTTATTTAAAATACCTCGTTTGCGTCATTTAATAAATTTGAAAATAAAATGTTAAAATGGATAAAAATATTTTTCAAACAAATAAAACTTAATTTTCCAACGAATTCTTAAGTGGTTCGAGAAAATGCAGGTTGTCATGGTCCTTATGCGTCATAAGTGGAAGCTGAGACGTTACCTCCAAGGCCAGTCCAATTCGTGTGATGATATTTACCAGGTTGAGAGAGGAGCTCATAGGTGTGCGCTCCAAAGTAGTCACGCTGGGCTTGGATCAAATTGGCAGGGAGCCGGGAAGACCTATAAATGAGAAATAGAATTACAAAGGAAACTGCCTCTTAGACAGACAATTTTACACCTGTATCCATCAAAGAAAGCCAGTGCAGTTGAGAAACAGGGGGTCGGTACTCCAGCCTTTTAACATTTAGATTTTCATTTAAATTTATTTGATGTACTCAAAATATGTTCAAGACCTGCACAGCAGTAGAAACAACATTCCTCCAAGACGATTGACACTTGTGAATAGCATCCTTAAAGAAATCGTCCAAGAGAAGATTTGTTAGTTCTGTAATCACAAGAAAATTCAGGATAAAGGAATTACATGCCTGAAGCTTTCCGAAAAGTAAGACTACAACCTGAATTTTTGTCAAATGCATTTTTGATGTTTCCAAGAAAAACAGACCGAATGATACAGCCGCCACGCCACATCAAAGCTATTCCACCGTAATTCTGCACAAAATAGCATTTTTAAGCAAAGTTGATCACTTTCAATGACTCATGATCTTTTTAATAGCTCATCACAAAAAGTTCTCCACTTGCTGCTATATCTTACCAATTTCCATCCAAACACTTTGGCAGCTTCTCTGAGAAGCATGAATCCCTGGGCATAAGATATAATCTTGGAGGCGTATA
>Ga0194133_10008271_pt1 | contig 12178 bp, 11 predicted proteins | sample TA2KigOf40mmetaG_FD_155448 | JGI IMG/M metagenome (GOLD analysis project Ga0194133, IMG submission 155448) | Freshwater microbial communities from Lake Tanganyika, Tanzania - TA2015055 Kigoma Offshore 40m | ecosystem: Environmental > Aquatic > Freshwater > Lake | place: Tanzania: Lake...
TTGTGCCATCTGTGCCTTGGAAACCTTGATTGCCTTGCGGTCCCTCGTTACCATTTGTGCCATCTGTGCCTTGGAAACCTTGATTGCCTTGCGGTCCCTCGTTACCATTAGAGCCATCTGTGCCTTGGAACCCTTGATTTCCTTGCGGTCCCTCGTTACCATTTGTGCCATCTGTGCCTTGGAAACCTTGGAATCCTTGTGCGCCATCCACGCCATTCGTGCCATTTGTTCCGTTTGTGCCGTTTGACCCCTGGAAACCTTGGAATCCTTGTGCGCCATCCACGCCATTCGTGCCATTTGTTCCGTTTGTGCCGTTTGACCCCTGGAAACCTTGAAACCCTTGCGGTCCATCATTTCCATTAGTTCCATTTGTGCCTTGGAAACCTTGATTTCCTTGCGCACCATTCGTTCCATTCGTGCCATTTGTACCATTGGTGCCTTGGAAACCTTGATTGCCTTGCGCACCATTCGTTCCATTCGTGCCATTTGTACCATTTGTTCCATTTGTGCCATTGGTGCCTTGGAAACCTTGAAATCCTTGAGCGCCAGTAGCTCCTTGCGATCCGCCTCCTGACCCAGAACCAGGAGGTCCCTGTGGACCGGTTGACCCAGTTGCTCCTTGTGAGCCTCCCCCACCAGAACCAGAACCAGGAGGACCTTGTGGTCCGACATCCCCCTGTAATCCTCGGTCTCCTTGTGGACCTACAATTTGTCCAGTATTTACCCAGTCATTTATATTTACATCACGTCCAGTTACGTCGTTTGTTGCCACCCATAAGTTGAGACCAATAATATATCCAACACCTTGTAAAGGGCTTGGAAAAGCAGATGGTGGACCCTCCAAGTAAGAAGTATTATCAAACCGTCCACTGATACGGATACCCCCTGGATTCACCCCATTAATTAAGATGGTGTTGTTGGATTCGCTAATTGGGACACCATTAATGTATATTGTTTGGGCGCCGACATTCAAATCTTTCCACATATGGCTTGGCGAACCTAAACTAAAGGCATTGGTTACAGTTGGGTAAATATTTCCAGTAACCCACATATCCCCAGATAAATCAATGCCTCCGTTAAAGGTGGATTTTGCATTAAAGGTTGTTCCTTGGTTAAAGGTTCCTGTGAACCCACCTGTGCCCCCTCCCGGTTCCCCTCTTGCCCCAATTGGACCACGGATACCTTGCGTGCCTTGAGCTCCTTGTGGGCCTTGGATATAACACGTTCTGCAATTACTCATATTATATATACTATTTACATTATTATTTATGAATAAAAAATAATAATGAACACACTGTTTACGTTTGAACCAAAACGAGTTACTATTTGTTTTGTAATGCATTCTCTAATTGTGTAATTCGTTGTAACATTTGGTCAATCCGTTTTTTTTGTTCATTGACTTCTTTTATAAGTATAGGTATTAGCCCGTTATAATTGATGGATTGTAGGTTATCTCCATCTTTTTGACCACTCACAAGCAGAGGCAGTTCTTCTTGGAGCTCGTGTGCAATGAACCCATAGTCTTGTGTCTTGGTATGCGTGTTAAAATAACTAACTGGACGCAGGTTTTCAAAAGAATAGGAATTGCCAATAGGTTCCACGTTTTGTTTAATACGATAGTCCGATGTGGCAAAATATTTTTTTGCGTAAGCATTCCTACCAATGAATACATCGGTTCCAGTGTTTCCTAATACAATCGTGTAGCCAGTGACACCGGTATATCCGGTTAAACCATTTCCGTTTGATTCAAACCCAATAAACGTGTGTGCAGTATACCCAACAGTGTTACTGATTGAGCCAGTTTGTCCTGCGCGCACACCAATAGCAATGGAGTCCTCGCGCATACCTGTAGAACCTGCGCGAAACCCAATGGCGATAGACCTTGGCCCAAGACCAGTAGCGCCTGCAAAAGCACCGATTGCGATGGCTTCATTCCCAAGGCCAGTTGCGCCTGCTTGATGGCCAATTGCGACGATTCGCTCGCCTGACCCTGTTGCGCCTGCGTTTGTCCCAATATGCACATCTCGTGCATCGGCTATCCATTGATAAGACCCTCCAGTAGGTCCCCAATACAAATAGGATGCAAAGGTGATTCCTGCATTAGGGAGGCTCCCTCCTGACCCAGAACCAGCAGGACCTTGTGCTCCTGTGAACCCTTGAAATCCTTGTGCGCCATTTGTGCCCTGAAATCCTTGAAACCCTTGTGCACCATTCGTTCCATTCGTTCCATTCGTTCCATTGGTGCCTTGGAATCCTTGAAACCCTTGTGCACCATTTATTCCATTCGTGCCATTCGTGCCATTCGTGCCTTGGAATCCTTGATTTCCTTGCGGTCCATTGTTACCATTGGAGCCATTTGTTCCATTTGTTCCTTGGAATCCTTGATTTCCTTGCGCACCAGTAGCACCTTGCGCACCAGTAGCACCTTGAAACCCTTGTGCACCAGTGGAACCTTGAGGACCAGTAGACCCACTACCGCCTCCACCTCCACCAGAACCAGCGGGACCTTGAGGACCTTGAGCTCCAGTGTCTCCTTTCATAACGGCAGACCCTGGGATACCAGCAGCACCCTGAAACCCACGAACTCCTTGCATACCTTGTGTGCCTTGTGCACCAGTGCTTCCTTGTTCACCCGTATCCCCTTTCATTACTGCCGTTCCAGGTAAACCTTGCTCGCCTTGTGGGCCTGCTGTGCCTGTCGCTCCTTGAGGACCTGTGTCGCCCCTAGACGAGGTAGTTCCAGGAATACCTTGGAACCCTTGGGCGCCTTGAACCCCCGATGTTCCTTGGTTCCCTTGAGGCCCGGTGTCTCCCTTGAATACAGAAGTTCCTGGGATGCCTTGGAACCCTTGGGCGCCTTGAACACCTGATGTCCCTTGATTTCCTAATGTTCCCTGGGTGCCTTGTGCTCCTATAATACCCTGGTGACCCTGAGCACCAGTGACGCCTTGAAACCCTTGATTACCTTGAGGACCAACAATTTGGCCAATATTTTGCCAGTCGCTTAAAAGAGGCGACCTGCCAGTGACTCCGGTAATTCCAACAAACAAGTTATTCCCGATAATATAACTCGTGCCAGCATTAAATGGGGTGCTTACATTTAATAAATCATTAACAACATCTAAGGCGCCATTAATAAGTATAGTGCCTGGGTTTACGCCGCCTATAGTGCTCCCTACTGGCAGCTTAATTGTATTATTGGATGAACTAATTGGAACATCATCCACCCAAATCGTATTTGCTCCGACGTACAAGTTCTTCCATTTTGCTCCAGAAACACCAAGGTTAAACTGGTCATTTGCAGATGGTAAAATGTCTCCAGTCACAACAAGATTACCATTTGCGTCATATATATTACTACCTTGGTTGATTGGAAATAGTGGTGTAGACATTTTGATAAATAATATAACAACATATAAAAAAATAGAGTTACGAACGGAACTAGCAATGCCAATAAATGCCAATGGAATTATAGATATAAATGTAAAAATATTATAAACAATATATAACAATATATAATGAACTTTGATTTGAACTTAGACAACTACAAAAAGGAAGAATTAGAGGAAATCTTTAATTTGCCAGCGAATTATAATCAATCATTAATAAATGTAAATGAGCAACAATTAACTAAAAACATACTCAGCGACAACAGTGTAGATACGTCCATAAAAAATAAAACGATTGCCTTTATTGCGGCGGCGAAACGTAAATTAATAAACTTTACCAGCACAGCCGCCACCATTAGCGAAACATATAAGCAGATTTACAACACCAACCATCAACTGGAAAAATCCCAAGTCGCAGAAAGTGGGAGCGCCTTTATTATCAAACCCCCTAGCACGCCGTATGCGCAATCCAGTCCCAGCGAGTTTTACCAGGGCACAATCAACCCGTTGAACAAGAGAATCTTGCGAAAGTCATTAAATATTGATACTCGTTTCCGAGAAAATTATTACAGCACACCATCTTCCAACTTTCATTTGGACTTGCCAGTGAGAATGACGGATGTGGTATCCATGCAATTATCTGCGCTTGAGTTTCCGAGCACGTTTTACAACGTGTCCAGAGTGTTTGGAAATAGCCATTTTAGCATCACCATAGAGGATGAAACCATCACAATTGTTGTTCCCGACGGAAATTATACCCCGTTCGGCTTATGCAGTTATATAAATGACTATTTGACGAATTACACCACACCACTAGACAATTTGTTTCAACACATTACTTTTGTTACGGATGTGGACAATTCAGGGAATGGTAGCGGTAGAATGGTTGCGGGTATCAAATCACCTCACGAACCGTTTGAGTTTGCATTAAACTTTCAAAAAGATAAGAATGGGCTAGATGATAGAAGCACACCATTGCCGTTAAAACTTGGGTGGAGAATGGGCTACCGTTCTGGCCTATATCAGGGGAATACGTCGTATGTGGGAGAGGGGATTATAGATATGGTGGGACCGAGATATATTTATTTAGTGGTCGACGATTTTAATAACAGCGTGAATGATGGGTTTTACGCGGCATTCACGTCGTCTGTATTAAATAAGAACATACTCGCGCGCATATCTTTAGAAGGGAGTGTGTTTAGTTATTTATCGCAAAACAATTTGTCGCTGATAACCAATGCGCGTCAGTATTTTGGACCCGTAGATTTACAAAAGTTGCAAATCCAATTATTGGATGAATACGGGAGGGTGTTAGATTTGAATAATATGGATTATAGCTTTTGTTTGACGTTGCAGAGCATATACGATTTATAAGTAGTCTGGACAACCACATTCCAAAGAATACGATAAGACTAGAAATAAAAATGAATATATAATATAATGTCATCGCTTTTTGGAAATAGACCATTTGGAACATTTTATGAATCATCGGACGCAAGCGACTATACAAAGCAAAAAAAAATGCAAGCTATGGCGAACCCGAGCCAAAAAACAACCAAACTATCTGGCGGCACAAATATAACAAATAAAAAACACGTGAACCCATCTTGTGATGTATATCCTTTTCCAAAGACGGATTTAATCGTGAACTTATATTCAAAAGAGGATTTAACAGGGGTAAATGTGGTATGTAATAGTAATGACAATTGCGCAAATGTGGCTACGTTAAGCACATCCAATACGCCTTTTTATAAATATTATCAAATTGACCCAGTCTCGGTATTAACAAACTCGGCGTGCAAACAAGCACCGTATACGAAATATATGGTTCCAGATTTGGAATAATTGTATAACAAGTATCTAATTATGCATAAGTGGAAATGAGAATAATAACACTAAACAATGCGCAATGGGACAAGTAGTAAAATAATTTTTTGGATGCAATATCCTTTATTTTTCCATCCTCTGTGTCCGCCTTCTCTGGCTCTATCATAATTGGCAGCACATATTCATACGGACTGTGAATCGGCTTATTTGCAACAATGGGTTGGGAAACCTTTTTATGGGTGTAGTTCATAATCGGAACAGGATAGGTTGCATTTGGGTTGTTCTCATCCTCGGCCGTGCAAAACCATCCCCATTCGCAATCAGGTTGTTGCATTTGTTGCGAAACAACCGATTGTTCAAAATTGGTAAACTCCTTGTAGGAAAGAATTGTGTGCGGACGACAACTATTTCTTTGCAAATTGGAATGGCTCATAGTAAGATTACTTTATAGTGGTAAATTAATCTTATGATTTTCGGTAATAATAAACCTAAGGCAAATAGTATTTTGAAATAGGTTGTGTTCAACAATTAGAATCAATTTTATATTTTGAGCGTCTTCTTCAACAAAGCGCGCGCTTTAGAAGCAATACGTCCGTATTTGGAGCTTTTCGTGCGGTATTGTCTGGCCCGAACGTAGGCGGCGTATATACCGTGAACACTACGTTTGCACGTACTTTTCTTGCAAATTGGAAACGACGTATTGGGGCCAAGAAAGCATTTCTTCCCGCACTTGCGCAGCATTTCGGTTTTCTGCGCATAGCCAGGTCCTTCTTTGCTCCAACCGCGCCACGGGACCCGTTTTTTTGTTTTTGATAAAGGCATATATAATTACTAAATATTATAACCAAACGCAATAAAAAATAATTGTAAAACGGACAGCGAAATACGGTAGATTGCAAAAATAATAATAACAGGATTAATAAATGGCGGGATTGGTTGAGCTAAATATACAAGACTACGAGACCTTTTTAGGAATCACCAAAGAGGACGAGGATAATTCTAAGACCGAGGATAGTCCCGTTGCCATGAGCGACGAACGCAAGCAAGTTTCCACCAGCGTGCCTGCCAAACCGACCCCGTTTGAATTAGTAAGTGACGATGAAGCTGCCAGGAAACCCTCCGACCGCCAACAAAGACCTGTCTATGACAAGTCACCCAATATAAACGCGCGGAATAGCGTAAGGGCGCGGAACAATCTGAAGACAAACACCACCCCCACCAAGAGCGCGAATGTAAACGGAAGGAATAACTCCAATACCAATGCAAAGAAACACACAAACGCTAGGAATAAGAACCGCAAAAAAAAAGTAGTGGACAGCTCAAGCGAATACAGCGACAGCTCCTATTTATCAAACAGCGACTACGACGAGGAATCCTACAACGAGAGAGACAAGGATAGCGAGTTGACGTCGGATATTAACGCTACGGAGGATGATTTGATTAATTCCGTTTGTAACCAAAACTTTCGTAACGAGGAAGAAGGGGAACATGAGGAGGAAGAAGAAACAGTAAAAAAGATACGATTTAAAAAACTTACATACAAACACGTGGAGAACCAGGTGGACAAGTATTATTCAGATATTAACCACAAGTATTCTTCGGCATTTGACATATTGGCGAGCTATTTAAAAGGGCACAAGATAATTTATATGGAGGCGAAGTACCACGCGGAGCAACAATTGAACCTATTAATGATGCCTGCCATATTGCTGTCCACCTCGGCAACGGTATTATCGGCGTTTGTGGACGTGTATATGTGGGGCGCCATTATGATTGCTTCGGTGAACGGGGTGATTTCGTTTTTACTCGCGCTGGTGAACTACTTTAAGCTGGACGCGGCCACGGAGGCGCATAAAATATCGGCGCACCAGTATGACAAGTTGCAGAGCACAGTTGAGTTTTCGTCTGGTTCTGTATTGTTATTTCGTAATTTTAATTTGGAGGGGTCAGGAGACAAGATTACTCCAAGCAACAAGGAGGAGGCGAAACAACTCAGAGAGCTACAAGAGAAAAAGCATAAAGAGAGCAACAAAATAATGGAGCAGGATATGATGACCAAGCTGGGAGATGTGGAAAAAAAGATTGCGGAAATCAAAGAGACAAACCAGTTTATCATTCCGCGCAGTATTCGCACGAGATACCCAGTGATTTATAACACGAACATCTTTTCCATTATTAAAAGAATAGATGACCATAGGAAGAAAACGATAACGAACTTGAAAAACGTCAAAAACGGGATTCGGTTCATCAATGCGATAGAAAAAGCAAACAACTACGTGCTGTCGAAGGAGCATCGCGATAAACTCCACAACCTGTTTAATATGAAGCGGGAGCTGATTAAAGAGCTGCTGCTACTGAAGTCGGCATTTTCTATTATTGACCAGATGTTCAATCAGGAAATACAAAATGCAGAAATAATACGAAACAGGTGGTTGTGGGGGGCCTGCTACAAGTTTGATAAACTTCCAGAGCCGATGAAGCTTAACCCGTTTATAGAAAACCTGATGGACCCGTTCAAGTTTGTAGACTACCCCGCCAACATTAAAAAGTCCAAAAGTTCTTCCTTTTTGTCTGGGGTTCTCTCCACGTTTGGCTCACGCCCTGCAACCAAACAACCACAAACCCGTTCGCAGTCGTTCTCTGGCGAAGACTATAAATCAATGGTAATTAGCGAAAAAAATAAACCCGAACTGTCCTATAATATGGTGTAACTCAAATACCAACGACCAACGACCAAACAAAACTAAACACCAACACAAATTAGAAAATATAAAATACAAGAAAATATTTTATATTTTTGCGCTAACGGGGAATCGAACTCCGGACACAACAATGGCAATGTTGTATTTTACCACTAAACTATCAGCGCTCACAATGTTTCCGGGTTGTCGGGTTTGAACCGACGGCCAAATGATACCTACTAGATATATCCGCTACACCAACTACAGTCATTTGCTCTACCACTGAGCTAAACCCGGTTACAAAAAGTATTTAGTAGAACTAACCCAATGCCTTTCTACTATGTATATTATGCATACTGTCTTTAAATACTTTTTACTATTGTTTTGTGAAATACTTTTGAAGTGAGTATACCAATAATTAATGAATCATATGAGGTTACATGCCTAAATCGTGGATAACCCAATCTTTTACGTCATTTGTTTTTGAAAAATATACGAGCAATCCTTGTGTGATTTCGTTAGATTTTAAACTCATATTATCGTCATCATATGCGTGTTCATATGTTACTGCATTGTTTTGTTGAACGTTTTTCGGTATGAAGTAGGCATACAAAATCTCATTATTGTCTCCATCTTCCTGGTTTTTAAAATAGTGTAATGTAAGATTGTTTGAACCTAACAAGTATGGCTGTGTTAAGTAACTAATAACTTCATCCCCGTCTGACCCCATATCTCCATATGCACCAAAACGAAACGGTTTATTGTTGTTTACAGAAATATCAAACTTAAAAATCCCTTGTACACACCATCCGTGCTTTATGGTAAATACACTTCCAAATGCATTAAATGTTTGCGTTGCGAACACTCCGTCATCTTGGTTTTGTGGACTAATGAGAGGAAAATAATACTTGCCAGAATTCACATCATACAAATAAAAATACCCCCAATCGTCAAATATATCATTTCCCAAATCGTTCCAATAACTTGCAATTAGTCTGTCATTTTCATCTTTATCTCCTGTAACAATGTTACCTTCTACAAAGGGTGCCATCCCTAGAAAAAAATCTGGGTAATTGTTTGGGTTAAACTCATTCGTATAGTTTTCATTCTCCATATCTTTTTCTACTGACTCGCCTATAGTGAGACCACCAACGGTAGTTTTGTTCAAAGAATAAATGAGTCCGGTTATTATTGGTTATGGCACACGATTTTTCAGATAAATCTCCTTCCTAGTTGTGAACCCAACGGTCCCTAAAATCGCGCGACTGCTTTCAAAATTGTATCTTCCGCCTTGAGGAGTAGATGGGTTCAAAGTATGAAACTTGTTAATTGTCATTCCGGCAAGTTTTTTAATTCGGGTGGTTTGACTATAATCAGTCGTTGGCATTTATATATTATATAGGTATTTTTGCTTTGTCCTTGATAACTATTTATTTATGACTTAAACCAGATATTTTACACCGCCTTGGCGGTTTGAATCAATTGGTTTGAACCCGCGCAGCGTCCTGCACAATAGGTTGCGGAAAGTAGTGTGCGAGAATCGTTCTCATTAACTCAGTTCGGACCCCATTTGTAATTGCCAACTTGTGCCATTCTACTAGCTCCCTCAATTCTACTGTAGTTCTATTGAGAAGCCAGCAAACGGCGGGTCCCATTTCTCCAGGAACCAACGAGAAGTTAACAATCCATTCAAGGGTTTGAGCAAGTATCTGCGCACTATGTTTGATTGTTTGCATTGTATAAAGGATAATACAATGCAAATAGTCAAAGGCACAATCAATTTTACATTTTTCGGTATTTATTTGGCTTTCTTTTCTTCCTCTTCTTTCTTTTGCTCTGGCACACCAAGCAAGAAACGGAAGGCAACCATAATAAATAAATAGGTGATGATAATTATTAGCAGCCAAGTAATGAACTGTTTAGAGAAGCTCATATAGTCAATCTTGGTTTTATGAGGTAAGATGTTGGCAAAATATTTGGCATTCACCGTGACCAAGAGTGTGTATAACAAGGGGATTACAATATCGCCTACAAAGGATTGAATAATATCTTTGGTGGCAATCGCAATGCTTACGCCTGCGGCAGTGCCAACAATGTTGTTGTCGGAAATAAACTGCGTAAGCTGGCCTTTAAAGTTATTCACCTGATGAATGCTATCCATAACTATTTTATGTTCAGAATAAAAAAACCCAATATTTTACATCTGTATTCATTGCATTTATTTTATTTGTAATTAGTGAAATGAGTATGGTTAATTTAGTATGCTTATATTATGACAACTCCGCTAAAAATAAATATAGAGACGAATGACCCCAAAGACTCGGATGAATCCACCCGTTTTAGCAATGTTTGCCTCTCTGGCTCAAACACACTTGGTCGTAATGCAGTTGTTTCTTCCGCCACAGATTATGTCTGGTGCTCTCACAAAAACTGTAACACACGGTATTCCATATACAAGTTCCCAGATTGTAAACCAGTTCGCGCATCAATGAATGAGGACGAAAAGTTCTGGGCGGTCCTGGAAGGTATTAACCAGACAAAACTGTTTTGTATGCAACATTCTATACAGCACGCAACAATCATTTGCAAAAATAGCGGAATCCCATACGATGACTAACTTATACAGTATACAGTATATTTTGTAGTATGATTCTCGCAATCCAAGTGCCACAGGAGGAAAGCCGCGGACAAAAAAAATCTCGTGCCCCGAGACGATATTGGTAATTCGCCAATATATGAATGAGTTTATTATATGATGATGAAGTGATGTTGCATTGTAATGTTTTTAAAATGAGTTTATATTATACCTACCTGTTATGTTACCTGAATCCCCGTGCCCCTTTACCGAATCAAACACTCCAACTTCTTCGATACGTTTGCCTCGTGTGTTTCGAAGGACGTCACCTCTGTTCTACACAACGCACACGTGGGCATTTGCATAGGGCGAACGGATTTTAGAGTTTTCGTTACACATTCATCGCAAAACCCGTGTGAACAGTTAAGGTGAACCATATGATGCCCAGTCACGTTTTCGTAACATATAGAGCATTCGTCCACCTCATACCGGTCCGCATGCTCAGGTATCGGTTTGTAAGTCATCTTAATCGGAAACTTACGAGCAATCACATGTGGATTATTTTGGACACCGTTTTGACGATGGCCAACAAACATGGAGAGAATCTCCGCATAACTACGTAATTGGTTGAGGTTCATAAGGTCTACCCGTCGGTTAGACATAACGTAATTGAAACGCGGAGGTAATAGGCCCTGATACATCGTAATGGATAGACGTAACTGGTCCATTTCAATACGTAGTTCATTTTGTCTAGTTCTCGAAACTCTTACTCTATCTAGACAATCTCTCCATTCTGGAAATGGATGGTCCTCAAAGTAGGTGTCCATAATTTTGACAATCAAGACCAGTTTGGTGTGTTTAGACGGCCGTATGTTGTGTTTGGCCGCAATAAGTTTTAGGCCTTTTAAAGGCAGCGTCTTCAGGTGTTGATGGACGTAATGTGCCCTGTCTGCGAAGCGGTTCTGACTTGGCAGGTAGTCGCGGTTGAGTGTGTTCTGGAACGATTCCCATAAATTAATCGCAAACGGGTGGTTGCAAACGGTGATGTTATGGCCGCGGGTTCCGCAGTATCCACATTTTTGTTGACTTGACATTTTGTTTGTTCGTTTTCTTTGTGTTTTTTGTGTTCGTAATGTTCAGTTGTTCCAATTCGTTGGATTCGCTTTATAACTATTGAGTTCAAAGTATAGTTCAAAGAACATTTCAATTTTTTATTTTTATCACTCATAACACAGTATACAAGATATGCAGTTATTATAATGCAAACATATGCACTCGCAGTAGACAGCAATAATGCCATTTATGACTGACAAAATGAAAAATTGAAAAACTTTTTCTGCAATTGGAAAATGTAAAAATCCAAAGTAACCTGTCATAAGATAGACGAATTAAACGAATGACCCAATCACGAATGAACGAAAACAGAAGAAAAAACAGAGAATCCGCAGAGGAGTTTATGAGACTGCTGGAGCTACCCATACAGGAGCCATCCGTTTGCCTCCCGCGCGTGACCCCAGAAATAACTGAGGAAAAAATTAGAGAGGTGTTTAGTGGACTGCACTTAGGTGTAATTGACCGCGATTGGAAAACATTTCATTATCCTTTTTATACATCATTTGAATATTATATTAGTAAAATGGAATACGAAATAACATTTAATAAATTAGATGAAGATTTTGAGTTTACTATAAATGGTATTCGTGGTG
>Ga0194133_10008272_pt1 | contig 12178 bp, 5 predicted proteins | sample TA2KigOf40mmetaG_FD_155448 | JGI IMG/M metagenome (GOLD analysis project Ga0194133, IMG submission 155448) | Freshwater microbial communities from Lake Tanganyika, Tanzania - TA2015055 Kigoma Offshore 40m | ecosystem: Environmental > Aquatic > Freshwater > Lake | place: Tanzania: Lake Tanganyika...
TTGCTTTGGGGGGCTTGGTTGGGTCTGGTTAGTCTAGGTTAGCAATAAATTCCTAGGCCTGGATCTAATATACAATCTTTCTTTTTTATTTAATACAAGCTATAGCTGTTGGTCAGTTTTTTAAGTTTTTAAGAATTTTTTTTTGGATGCTCTTGTCAGAACTGTTTTAGTTTTTACATATTTTTTTCGTCAAAACTTTTCCATTTTTTGCCTCGTTTGCCCTGCCTACACACAAACGACAAACAGAGTTAGATTCTTATACATATAGATTATTTTGCAAGAATTACAACAAACTCTTACAGAAAAACATAAGAAAGGTACTATTTCTGACACTATTCGACTTATTAAAAATTGAGTCAAATAACAATAAATTGACTTAAGTGAGTTTTATGATTAAATTTTCAATCAGCTTCCTTTATACATTGCTCCACCGTGGAAAGAAGAGCAGGGTTTTCCAGGGCAGCAGCCACTCGCTCTTTATCATTTATTTGCTTGGTGATTTCTTCGCAATTAAGATGAGACCCTTCTTTAATTATCAAGTCAATTTTAAATCTGAGATAAAAATGTTTCAGCTCGTTATTTTGAAAAGTGTGTATTGTAATGAGTAAAACCTTACCTTCCAGAGGGTAGCTCCCTATTTAATTTTGTTACAACACATAGTCCAATTAATGTGGCAAACGAGCAGTGAGGGACGGTAGGAACAATTTCGATTCTAGCTGTCAACAAGTCAGAGGCACTATCTTTACTCACGCTTATGAGATCTTCCTGCACAACTACAAGATCCCCGAGGGACGCTTGTTTTTCAGGATCTTTGATTGATCTGACAATATCAAAAATTGTCTCTTTCCACCCAGTAAGTTCCTGCATAAGAAAATCAAAACATGATAATAAGAAAAGATTGCCAAGGTTTTGATGAATAGACTATCAATATTTTAAAAATTTTTGCAGAGTAGTTACCTTTTTGGGATCTGAAGAAAGTTGCAAATTTTCCAATGCTTCTGTTGCCAAGCTTATTCCATCGGATGAGCTGAAAAAATAGGATTTTTTTCATGAAACTTTTAAGAAAAACCATTAAGCTTTTCGTAAAAAATCCCTTTAACCTATCACGATTGAGTACTGAGCGAAGGACAGAGAGCATTTTGAATCATGGCAGACTTTTCACAAGATAATTTTTACTTTTTTTCAATAAAATAGTTTATATTGTGGCACCTTATTCAACTTTAATATTTTTTTGTGTCTGACATTTGCCTTTGTTTTGGGTTATTTGTTTGTTTGTTTATTATATTCCTGTCCACCAGCTATAAGGTCCAAACATAGATATTCTATGTCTATGGGTCCAAATTCCAAACAAATATTGTACAGATTTGCCATTAGCTTTATTCGTCGTGTTTGATTTTTGTAATCTAGTATGATAATTTGTAAAAAAAAGTGCCTATGGAAAAAAGTCAAAAAAATTTCAAACTCTAAATCAAGTCAATAAATTCAGTGAAGGCTAACGTCAAATAGTGGTTTTAGATATATTTTCAAGTTTTGCCATTGGATGGCATGTGTCCCCTCTATCAAAAACACGTGTGCTTTGTTTGATCAACCTCTGAACTGGGATCGATGTCTGTGGTAAAATATCTATAGCTATTTGTAATCAATATGGAATTGAGTCTCTCTGCAGATCACCTTGTTGGAAAGCTTCTCGGATGATTTTTCGTATGGGGCAAGATACAACCCGTGTGAAAGAAGTTCTGATTCTAAAAGCAGGCAAAGGTGTAAACTTCATAGTGAAAATTTTTAGATTCACTTTCAAACTTTTCAATACATACCTTAATTGAACAAGCTTTGTATGATAAATTTAAGAAAAAATCAGATCTGATATATATGTATTAAGCCTCTCATCGATTTTTCATATAAAATGTATGATGGATGTGCAAGACAGGATTTACTAAGCTCTGTCTGATTTGGTGGTTGACTGATACTGCTTTCAAAATCAAAAGAGGCGTTAAATTAGGTGATCACTCCTTCAATTGTTTTGAAATTTCAATATCTTTAAAAAAACCATGAATATCAGTAATTTAAACATTTTACTGGAATTCCGCAATTTATGAAAAAAGGATCGAAAGGTCACCAAACATTGAACAAAATAGAAAAACAAAAATGTACTTAGAGTCCTGAACTACGATGGTCATTTTTTAAGCCAAGGCATACCATATTAAAAATGTAAGACAAAGTCCTATCACAGTTCCAACAATAATTGTATCCCGTCTCTTCCGAAGGTTTATTTTCTGAAAGCGAAAGCAAAAAAGATCTTTTCTTTCTTCCGTAGATTCGTCAGCAAGTAAGTGGTTTTAACTTTCTACCTGCACAAGATTATTAACCATGGGAAATCTGGTGGATAAGTCGTTTAGCTTTGCCTAATGTGAAAGTTTCGGTTCGATTCGATAATATTTTCAAGGAATATCCAAAAATTGTAGCCTCACCTGTATTAATTTGAATGCTTGACGCTGATTAATTAAAGACTCTCGGCTTTCAATCGCAATATTTATCTAGGAAAGAAAATATTGTAAAGAGCACGCTCAAAACAAAATGAATAAGTCAGAAGACTTTTCGAAGGAAATTTTCATGTGTTGTTAATTTGACGGAACCTGTTCGTCAAGAAGTCTCTCTGAATTTCTGATATGCTCATTTTCTTTCATCAAAAGGTCCATCCTTGATTTGTTTGCACCAGACAAAGGGTATTCACGTTGAGAACTATTAAGCAGGTCACGTCTTTCAAGTGTTGTCAAAAGATTGGCTCTTGTTCTTGTAAATTCCTGCAATGAAACATCGCTATTTCAATGCAGCTTTTATTCTCAGACTTTTACTGGAGGTTGAAGCACACTGAAATACTGTCATTGGTAAGGCAACACAAACCTGTTTGTAATCGAGAAGAATGTCCCTGTGCCTCTGAAAAGTATGATGAATGGCAGCACCATTTAAACTGGATCCTAGATCTGACATCGTGTCATTGACTCCTGAAAGCTTGACAAGGAGCACTTCCAGCTCGTCAGTCATTTTTTTAAATCTGCAATTAAAAGCGATCTATACATTCATGCAAGTGACTAATGACACTTGAATCAATGAATAATTAAAGACGAGCATTAGAAAATGACCTGTTTTTCTCATCTTCACCCCTGTCTTCTGCTAAAAGAGGTTCACGGTCACCTGTTCCAGGTTTTCTGACCGAACTCGTTTGACCCAATACAGTCCCAAACTTGCTCAGGGCAACAAGCTTCACATCAATCTGATTCTCTAATCCGATGGCCTGAAAGTAGACTGCTTTATTGAGAAAAAACCACTAAAAATATTCCCTTTGTTTCAAACCTCCTTACGAAGGTCATCCCAAGTCACATTTGGATTCATTTTATCCGTGTAATTGGAAGATGATGTTGAACTCAGTTTAACACTATTTAATTTCATCACTTCATTTCAATTGCAGTATATTAGTAAAAACCTTTCCTTGGTATTTTCCGATTGATTTAAGATAGTTTTACGTTGGTTTTGTAAAAATTATGCCAGCTTCAGAATGACGAGAATTATTTGCAAATTCAAACAAGTCAAAACTTTTATTTTTTTTAGTAGAAATCGTTGAGTGTCCATCTCAGCTGGCTGACGTAATTATACATTTGGCAACCTGGTTTTGTTGAAATCTGTGGTGTTCAATCTGGAATCGAAAACAACAAAACTTTTAAATTCCGTTTTTCTGTTTGGTGCGGCCTGCGGGGCGAGTTCGAGTTGAGAGAAACTACTGAAAAGTTGAGTTTTAAGCATTTTGGTTCGTGTCAAAACTTAAATTTAGTGAGGAGAGCCCGTCGACTTGAAATCAACGAAATAACTTTCAGGGAAAATGACCAATAGGTCCAAAAATTTCAAGCATCTGATGCTTACAGATCAGCAAGCTCTGGTTAGTAATTGATCTCTGCTTTCTTTAGAGTCGTCATTCAAAACTTGGACTTTATTTTAACAGACTGTACAAAAGCGACTGAGTGGGTTGCGCAAAGACGATAGGTTTTGTGATTTGGTAAGTGATTGCTCTGCTGGCTATTTTATATTATACTAGCCACCAGGGCCGTGTGCTGCCCGGGAAAATGCCTTTTTTAGATTAGACTTATCTATAAAATTCTATTACAGGGTTTTGTTTGTACAACCAAGTCCAAGTCCACGATTGTGTTCGGTCACAAGGCAGTCTTGATGCCCCTCTCGAGTCTGATAACAGAGTTGGCAGAAATTGCGTACAAAAAACAGGTACCGGATAGAAAATTCAGTTTGTTGAAAAGATAAGTCTGACAATTTATTTTCAAAAGATTTTGGATATTCTTAGAGGTAATTTAGTTTCTAATCAGATATCTTAAATTTGTTCAGCTTGGTGAAACTATGTATGTGAGCCTACCCGATGTTGATCATGAGATAGTTGAAAAACTAATGAGTTGTATATATGATGGCCAGTCTCTTGTCTCGAGCCAACAGGTACGAAAATAGGTTCATCTGTAGGTACACAAACTGGTAAAAACTTGGTGTATATTTAGAAAGAAAAACTACTTGAGTTAGTAACAGCCTTGGATCTGAGCGTAAACTTTGCAGGCGACCAACAAAATGGGACCAGAGCCAAGTAAGATAATGAAATCTTTTGTCAGATTTTTTTCACAATAACAACATGCTTACTCTTTAGGTCACCTTCTCATGTGGAAGACAAAAACGTATCTCTCAAATATATTACCTCGTAAAATGAAAACAGGTTGAAGCAATTTTTATGAATTTACTTTTTAGGAACGCCTGAAACGAGAAGCTCTAGAGAGTACTTGTAAAGTATTACTCACTAGACTAAATCGCCGCGAAATTTCGAATGTCAAAGTCTCCAATTCTTCAAATCGAACAATCCGTGGTGATGGGATTGGGAAAAACTCGATGAAGACTAAAGTGATTGACGAGGTTACAAATAATATTTTGTGTTACTAAGAGCTGATGACTTAATATTAAAGTTTTTTGATCACTAGAGTGAAAGTAACGAGCCTAGCGACAGTGAAGACGAGCCTCTTGCTAGGCAAAACTCAAGACGAGGTAAGTTTATTTGTGTCTTTAGCCAAATCAGTTCTTCATGTTTTTGAACTCTCAATAAAGTAAAGTTGTTTCTAAGAGTCTGAAACAATTGAAATTGTTCCATCAAAAAATAAGAAATAATTAGAATAAAAAATTATGTTTTTTATGATTTGATTACTGTTTTAGATTTTGGAACCAAAAGTACCAGTACTTCTGGAATAGAGTGCTGTAAGATTTGTGCCAAAGTCTTTATTGGAATTGATGCCTGCAAGCGCCACATGGAAGAATTTCACAAATCTGGAGCTAGAGAGGACTCCGATCGGTCCAGCTCCCCTGGTTCGACGATTTCAATTTTTTTTATGTTTTTTATGTTCAACTGGGGTTCATTTTCAGTGTTATGGAGTAAAGTGAAACAAAAAAAGTCTGACCCTGTGAGAAAGAAAAGGTAAAAGCCGCAATTAACAAAATTGCTCATCCTTGCGTTTTATATTTTTAATAGTAGTTGACTTTTTAAGAACTTGTTATATAATTTTACAAATTAATATTTTCTTTTAAACTTAGATCTGCTTGGGACGACGACGATGAAGATGCCGATGAAAGCTTTGAGAATAGAAAAAACAGCAAAAAGTAACACAGATTTAGTTTAATGTTTCCATTTCCCTTTACTCTATCTCTATCTAGAAAGCCCAAAATGTCCAGACTTACGTCGAAGTTGACAACATGGAACACAAACAACGACGACGGCGAGAGCGACCAATCATCTATTTCTGAGAATCCTCCTAAGTAAAGACTCTTGGGACTGTAATCAAATGTAACAGATTCATTCTTTTTTCGTTTGCATTTTAGGGGAAAGAACACACAAACAAAAATGCAACGACCTAGTCTAGCGGCTTCGTTCAGGTACTTTTTGCTAAAAACCTTTTGCTGAAAATATTCTCAAAACTACATTCCCCTTAGTGACAGTGAGTCCGACGATTACCTACTCGATTCAACCAAAACGGTTCAGAAGACTTTTGATGAACTCTTCAATGATCCTTGATTCGAAATGAATCTACTCCATGCATTACAAAGGAATATATGAATGTATGCCCTAGAAGTTCTGAAAATTATACGAAAAAGAATTACTGAGGTTAGCTTTTATCATGATCCTTAAACTGTTGCCTTAGCATGTTTATGGGTCAGTCTAGAAAGCAACCTGTCGAAGAAATATTGTTATAGAAAAAAACAAAGTTTCTAAAACTTGAATTACAGTTGTTGAGAAACTAGCTTGAACTCATTATCATTATAATTATTTCCTGCAAGCAAGTTAGATTTTCAATTACACTAAAATTTTGCTACATGCACATTTAGAGGTAGGGGAAGTCATCTGTCTATATGTCTCCACATCTAAATGCAACAAAAGTGAATAAGGGGATTTTTGAAATTTTTTTTTTGGGGGGGGGGCTGAGTTATGGGGTCCTCAGGGTTGCACAAATTACTTTGGCATGATCTTAGTCCTTTTTGGATGTTTGATATAAAATTGAACTTGACCTGTTTAAAATTTTGCATTTTTACAGTTCGTCTGTCCTTAATCCTCTAACTCTACCCTCAGTATTAAAGCAAGAGGGCTGAAATTTTGCTTTCAGACCCCTCATATTAGTGCCAAAAAAGTTAACAACCATAGTCTTGTTTAGTAGCTGAGATATGGTTGAAAAATTGCCAAAATTTTATTAACGTCCACTTTTTTCAATAGCTCCCACATTGAGCTAGAGAGCTGATATTTTGCATAGACACAGCTTGAAGCAATACCTAAATATTACTTCTAATAATAAAATTAAGCACAAAGACAAGTTTTATTAGACCCCAAGCTGAAAAAAATAAACATTTTTTTGACTCTCTGTCAGTCATGAAATCTTGCTTGAGAGGGTTTGGCATTTTTATCCATAGCAAAAAATTAATAATTAACGGCAAACATTGATGCATGCATAACACATCAAAAGAATTTTGAACAAAAATAGTTCAAAACAGAAATAATTAAATTCATTATATTTTGAAGTACATCATTTTCCATATTAGTTAAAATCTAGCATAGAGTGATACAGGGGAAAGACTGAGGACCATCATTTCTTGTCAGGCTAATTGGCTTCAATGATTTCAGGCCTAGGGGGAAAGAAAGTTTTCGATTTATTAATTTTGGGATTATTTAGAGCAAAATGAATATGTTTCACCTTGATTTCGAGGCTGAGCTTGGGGTAAAGGTAAGTTTTTTGTCAATGGAGTCTCATTCACTGGAATCTCTTGTCGATTTCAATGAAGCTGATTGTTCATGATTTTTGATGATTGACAGGAAACCCAAAGGTGAAGATGTGGTTTCAATAAGAGATTCCTCGCTTCTGCAACGCAACCGGTCTTTGGATAAGAACCTTAAAGAAGAGGCAGTATTACTGATTACCATCATTTTATTTTTTCATATCTGCTCATGGTAGAATCACATGGGATGCCAATCAACTCTCGCTAGTCTCTGGGGTTTGAACCCTCGACCCTCAGATCCCCAGCCGAGTGTGCCATGGCCTAATATTTTATTATATGACGATTGCCTCAGTGACCAAACTCAGAGAAACCAAAATTCATTTTAATAGATTTGACTCAAAACAATATTTTTTACCTTTCATCAACCAATGAATTTTCACTTTTGAAGTATGAGGTTTGAAAAGGTTCTTTTTTTAAAATGTTCATTTCACCATTTAATGATTTTGATATTCTGCTGCTTTTTCTATTCAAATTATGATTGGCTCTGGTCTCGAAAGCACAGGAAGATTCGTCAAGGCTGATTCTCCGGACAACTTGTTGACGTTTCCAAGGATGAAGGTGTGAAAGCTCTTTATTATTACATCCAGAAAGTGAGGCAGGATTGGCCTTGATTTGATTGAGGTTAGCAACCTGTGTTCCTTTTGAATTGTCTTTCACAGCTTGAATTTCAAACATATTTTTTGCCTTGCTTTCATTACCATGCGTTTCTAGAGGAAAAATTACTACTTTATTGTTAAGTGATTGACCCTTTTCAGTTGAAGCAACATTTTGTCTCAAAAAATAACTGTCAAATTTTGCTTTGGGGTCTTTCTTCTGTACTGCACTTACTCCAATTCTGAGTCTGTGAATCACTTTATTAACATAGTCAACTTTGACAAAAGTTTGGCATGGTTGTGGTGTTAGATTAAGTTCTGAAGGTTTTGACATAGATTTAGCTAAGATACACTCATTGTCACAACCATTTTCACTCCACAAATTATTATTTTCAAATATTTCTTTGGATTGTTTTTTTATCCTTTTGCTTTCTTGATCTTCTTGAGGTTGAAAACCCTTTGCTGATCTCGCCTCCTGCAAAAATGGGGATGAATTCAAACCACTTTTAGTAATAAAAGATGGATGTATTTCTTGATGAAGATTTGTGGCCAATGTGGGAGGTGGCGGGGGTGCAAATTGTGGTGGAGGACCAAATCCGACCTTTCTTTTGGTGCAAGCCTGAGATTTTTCAACAATTTTCTCAGCACAATATTGAGATGTAGCAGAGATGACAAGTTTTTGGGTCATCAAAGGTGCAGAAGCAGAGTGTTGAAGAGGCAAAAAATCAGAAGGTGGTGGTGGAGGTGCCAGCCTAGGAGGTGGAGGTAAAACGATTCTTGTGCTCTTGTGCATTGAGGTTGCTGAGGCTTGTGCAGGATTTGTGGCTAAACGTAAAATACAATGATTATTCTGATGAAATAACAATTTTTTTTAATTTGTGTGATCTTGTTTAATGAATCATTATAGTCACTTTGATCCCTCTTAGGAATTATTTTGTATCATCTTTTTTGTAGCAAATTGGGGTCAAAGTGTTGGATTCACGACTCCAGGATTCCAAGACCTCTAGGCAACAATAGTTGCTTATATAACTGTTCAACATTTAAATTTAAGATTCTTGATTGCTATTATTGGAGTCTAAGTTAAAAAATATGTAAGTTAACTTTTTTTATAGGAGACAATTCAAACTATTCTTTTTTTAATCTTTTACCTTGTTGGGGATGCAGGAAAGAACCTCCATTTTGCCTCAAGTTGTATTTGGGAAGTTCTTCTTTTATCATTTGCTTTGTGATTGTTGTCATCTGTACTGGATTTATTGAATCAGAGGATTTGAAGACTTCAAGGTCAGTGTCATTGTATTTGTTGATGATATTTTCCTCAGCACTGATGTTTTCTTTCTTCTGTTCAAGGCAATGCAACATTTCAATTTCATTAACACTTCCCTCTGATTCATCAAACTGGGACTTCCACTTCGAGTGTAGGGTTAGCCCACCTGCACCACCCTGAGTTAAAGGTGCAGACAGATTATCATCATCCATCAAAGCCAACTGTGTTACAGAGTTTTCCCCAAGAGTAGAGGCTGATCTGAACTTTGTGAAAGATTTAGGTCCTGTACCTGAGTGAGATTTTAGAAGGCACCGTCCAGGTCCAGTGCGAAGTTCTAAAGAGTCCTTTGTATGAAAGTTACATTGGGATAGGCTGTAATCAGCTGTGTTGATAACCGGATTCCCCTTTGAAACTATTATTTTATTTTCTGTGCTCTTGATGACAACCTCATTGTCTTCAAGTTTTTCATTTCTTTCCTTGTCTTCCTGATGATTCGAATTGTAATCTACATTTTTCACAGACACAATTACAATTCTGTCCGGATCCTGTCTTGGAGTAAGATTCAATTTCACGACATCAAAATTTTCCTGCTCATCTGTTACAATTTCTATTTTATTTCCAAGGTTCATTGAAGATATGGAAGGAATGTAATTGCCACTTTCAAGTTTTTCCCAATCAAAGGGATCTGCATCGCGGACTCCTCGTCTTTTCATTGTTCTTTCAAACAACCCAAAGAGCATCGAGTAATCTGGCTTGTCAGAATACCCAAGAGACTAGAGAAAATAAAAGCACATTTTCGTAAATTGATTTGATTTTGAAAATTTTTATAGCAGGCATGTAATAAAACACAAAACAGTGTAAGAAAATTTCAATAAATCCAGATGGCACAAACAATCCAAAAATACCGACATGTGAACTTTTTCAATTAAAAGCCTTCTCCCAAAGTCCATAACCAATTAAAATTCCCTTTCTCCTATTTTCTATATTTTTTATCCACAGCTGCCTCTTTTCAATTTAGAATAGCCACAGGTACTGTCCTATCCCAAAGCAATTTCCAATAGGACACCAGCAGATGCAATCCTTTTTTTATGAAATAAGAGCAGCCCTTTTTTATTTCAACCCTTTCTCCTAACCAGCAAGCAGAATGCTTGAATACGAAAAGTATAAAAGCAAGCCCTTTCTTAGAGTTTACGATCAACCTTTACCACATCAACACCTTATACCATGTGTTCACTGTTTGACTGCCTATCCACTTTCTATTGTTTGTTCACCTGTTGTTTTTGATCTTGCCATCATTGTCAAGTAAGGTAATAATAAAGCATTTTCATATTACTTCAGTGTTTCACTTCAACGGGTGGGATAAAAACTAAGAATACAGCCAGACCTCTCAAGACTCAGGGTATGAGATTGTTCTCATAAAAACATCTCTACATAAATATAACAACCCCATGCAGGATCTTCAAGCTTTTTATATTGAACCATGCCACCCAGTCACTACATTATTTCTTCAATGCCAAAAAAGTAGACTTGACTACTAAAAGATGCATAGGTTAAGCTTTGGATATCCTTGACCTCTTATTCCCACCAGATGCTAGCTATATTCTCCATTGTTAATCAATTTTCTGCACAATTATCAATCATCATGTTGAAATAATTAATTAAGGCAAATCCAGTAGTCTGGAATTAAGCCCTGATCAGGAATATCAGGCCAAAGTCTTTCAGTTTTCAGTTTTCAGTCAGTTGCCAAAACCATCAGACCAGGAGACCCTTGTTAGTCAAATCACTTTTCACAAATTGCACTTTTTCAGCCAAAAGTATAATATTTATTAGTATGGTTTTCAAAATTAGTTGAATTTCATTTGACTTTCAAGGGGCCTCTGTGGTTATTAGTAGAGAAACAAGATCCAAGGCTGGGGTTCAGAGTTAAATTCCCAGCCATGCAAACAATCTTTCAGCCCAGAGATCACTTTCAGAGTAATAAATCCCCGATACCATTTACCAGATTTTATTCATCCGAATTTAATGGAAAAACCCCTCACTTGTAAATGATCCAAAAATTGTTTGAAGTCAGATGGAAGATGTTTGAGAAGAAGCCTATGGTCGTACCGTTCTTTCATTTGCCCAACTTGCTCCTTGTCTTTCATCTTCCTCCAAGGTAATTGACCGTTGACAAACTCAACCATCATGTAGAACAGGGACCAGAGGTCATCATGCCGTCCTAAATCAAAAATAATTTCTTATGAAGGCCTGAATATTTACTGCGCATCAATATAATAAATGGCAGTCTGGGGAAAGGGATTTTTTAATAAATAAATTAAAGAAACAGCTTTCTGATCCTTCACCTTTATCAATCAGGTTAGGGGTCTTATATGTTTTGGTTTCAGTTTAAGGCAACGGGATCTCCATGTCTTTATTGTAAAGGCAATTGGTTGAGGATCAAAGTTGAATTTCTTGAGACCCCCTCCGAAACAACCTTTGATCTCGAGTAACTTAAAAATCTACAATCAATGAAAAAAAAGATTTCAGTCAGAAATAAAACTGACTGGATTCTTTGTACAAGTTGCTTTTTATATGAATAAGAATAAAATTTGTAGAGATTGATGATAAAAAAAATAAGTAAAAACCTTGCTAATTTAATTCTGAGAACTTTGCATGTCAAAGTGACCTTTTGTAAAATTACATCTTCTTCTTTTTCCTTGAAACATTCAATCTCTTCTGATGAAAATGCTTGATTTGATTTATGATAGTTCGACAATTTTTGCTTTAAGACCTTCTTTGTGTATGATGAAAAAAAAGAAAGTCTCTCACTTTGAAGTAAATTTTTTGTGTGAATTATATGCCTGCCTTAACTTTGATGCTCATCAACTTTTTTTATAGTTTTACAATAAAAAAATTCGAAATTAGTTCGAAACCATTTTCCCTTGCATTCAAAAATGTAGCAAGAATCAAATCAAATGTTGGCCAGGGT
>Ga0194133_10008273_pt1 | contig 12177 bp, 6 predicted proteins | sample TA2KigOf40mmetaG_FD_155448 | JGI IMG/M metagenome (GOLD analysis project Ga0194133, IMG submission 155448) | Freshwater microbial communities from Lake Tanganyika, Tanzania - TA2015055 Kigoma Offshore 40m | ecosystem: Environmental > Aquatic > Freshwater > Lake | place: Tanzania: Lake Tanganyika...
GAGGTCGGGACCGAGGTCGGGACCGAGGTCGGGACCAAACCCGAGGTTTCTCTCAAAAAACAAGAAATGATTGATAGTTTAGCAAAATATTACAGAGAACGAGAATATACCTTGATATCGCAACCTAAACAGAGGAAGGCGGCAGAAATCAATCTTATTGAAATCGGGGAAAATATCCGGAAACAGTTGGATACTTATTTAGGAAAAATGGGAATTGATTGTATTCTTATTGAAAACCAGATTTCTACAATTGCAACCCGAATGAAAACAATACAAGGTATGCTCGCTCAATATTTTATTATGAGAGAAAATGATGGAATAAGACCTAAAATAGAATTCATATCTTCCCATAACAAGTTAAAGGGATTTTCTCTCGAACATCAAGTAGAGGCTGCCGAAGAACACGATAAAAAGAAATACAAGGCGAACAAAATGAATGGGGTAGATATATGTCGCCGGTTCCTTGATGTTTCTCTTAATCCAGGTTTAGGGGGTAGTTGGAAAGACTATTTCGAGAGAAATGGGAAAAAGGATGATTTAGCAGATGGGTTTTTACAGGGAATATTCTATTTAAAACGCGAAAAAATAATTATTTATGCGGAGAACTTAAAAATAAATAGTGTCTAATTATCATAACAGAAGATAATGGAAATTGTGGATATAGGATTAGACGATTTAGAGCCGGTTTCTCTTCAATTAAATTCTACTCCTTTTGAGGAAACAGATTTGGGAGATAATTCCAACCAGTTTGGACCGGGTATTGAATTATTAATGAATGACAAAAAACTCAGTGATGCAAATAGTGTAAATTATGAATTAGGAGATATTGATAAATTGGAGAATAGTTTAAAGACGATTGCTGCTTCTAATAACGGCGGTGGAATGCTCGATAGTGCAACAAAAACATTGAGTGGGTTTGCGTCAAGCCTGTTTGGTGGAAGCAAAGATACAAGTGCTTCCAGAAACCACGAACACAGTGGGTATGAAGAAAGCGACTCCAAATTAGGACAATCTACAGCAAGCAGTTTAGGCAATACAAAAACCTGGGATGGTTTCACCAAGGTGAGCCATATTCCCAGTGAGAAGGAGAACCGCACGGCAGGTATGAGCGACCGCGAAATCTCTCGTTTAAAGCGTAAAATGCTGGATAAGTTGAATGAATTAGTTGCGAAAAATCAATACAAAATAAACGGCCATTTATCTATGGAATCCACTTTTGATGAAATAGAAGACGAATATGAAACTGCTTTAGAAGCAAAGAGAAAACGCGATAGTGTGCAAATGCAGGCAATGTGGATGAAATCGGCATTGGGAACTATTGAATACTGGAATGGAATATTAGACCCATTTGATATTAATTTGGATGGATGGACGGATGCTGTTTGGGATGATATTGAGACCTATGAGGATATTTTCGGGCAATTATACGAGAGATACAAGGGTGGTAGCATTGCTCCTGAATTGAAGTTGCTTATTAAGTTGGGTATTAGTGCATCTACTTGTCATATGATGAATAAAACAATTCAGCGTGTTCCTGGTATGGGTGATTTGTTTCGCGATAATCCGGATTTGATGCGTGCCTATAATGATGCTGCTGTGAAATCAATGTCAAAGACGAATTCTGGGTTTGCTATGTATGATATGATGCGACAGGAAGATACTCGTGGTGCTACAGCATCATTTGGCCCTCCACCTAAAGCGGTAGAAACCCGGGAACAACGCGGAGTTCCGCCAATGCGAAATATGCAATTCACTGAACCGGCGAGTTCTCGTCCTGATTTGGCGATGAGCCGTGGTCCAATGTTTAGAGAGGAAGGAGTGTCTTTATCAAATCACGCACCTGTTTCGGCTGCTCCACCAACTCGTCCTGAAATGCGTGGACCACAAAATATAGAGGTGAATAATATTATTGCTGGGTTGAAACCAAAGGTGGTAGATATTCACAATATGCATACAAATGATATTCGTATAGAAGATGTGGATTCCATCATAAGTAATGCATCTTTGGCGGAATATAGCGGCATTAGTATGCCGAAAAAAACGGCTTCTCGTCGTAAGACAGGGTCGCGTACAGTTCAATTAGATTTGTAATGGCGATAACTGAATGCCGCATTTTTTGTAGTTTTCTATAAAATATTATTTTGTTATGACATTCATAGTATAAAATATAAATTGTTGAAAATTCAGTAAGATATACTTTATTAGGAATCTGGGTTTGTTTGCATTTTCAATTCTAACGCACGAATTTCATTCTCCACTTTCGCTATTTTTTTCAATATTGTATCAGATGGAACTAATGAATGCTCTTTTTTCCAATACTCAATTTCTTCTCTCAAGTATTTCATTTCACGCTCGTATATTTTAGTGGTGGTATTTTGCGATGAATTCTTTTCATATAGGTTATTCGCATTATAAGCTTCTAAAAAGGTAGATTTGGATGGTAGAGACGACATTTTTCATATAATATAATATTATTTTTGTATTGCCCTATTCAATTTTGTCAAAATAAAATTGAATAACTTTTTATTTTTGTATAAAACCGAATAAACACCCTCCCCGAAAATATCAAATCTCTTTCTGTATAACCTACGATCTACAATGATTTCTATTGCTGGCTTTTCTGACGCATCATTATTTCGTTTTAAAAACGATATTCCATACTACTCTGTAGAAGGTAATTCTTATCTTGCTAAATTTAAAAATGGATTATGTTTTAATGATGTAATTGAATTCAATGATTTTTGTGATTATTTCTCTAAAGTGAAACTTGCGGACCATAATGACACGCAGATTATAGATAGAACTATGAGCTTTACAACTCAACCAGACAATGATACAGTAGAATATGTTTTCGCAACAAAACCGAAAATTACGAGAGAAAAAAAAGGTCCTAAATTCTTAAAAAAACGAATGCAAACATATAGAAATAAAATGAGAGATGGAAAAATGAAATGTGTCGAAGAAAATGGTGGGGAATATTGTTCGTTTATGGATGCAAAAGCTGAATTGGATTTATACCAAGAATTATACGAGAGAAAAAGGAGATATAATCAGGTGATGGCGATGATTAAACAACAGTATGATTATTTTATGTTGAAACGCCAAATAAGAGCAGCTCAATACAGAGATGACCCATATCAATATTTTGAAAAAAATGATATAATGTATTATTACAACATATATAACGATAAGATATTTATCGTTAGTTCTTATGTGAAAATACCTGGTGTAAGATATTATAATCGTGATCTTTTCTATTATGAACGCATTATGCGAGGAGACTACATTCACACTACAATAATGTTATTAGAAGCTGCCGGATATTATGATGGATATCAGTTATACGATCGCGAAGAAGAATATGGTGATTATGAAAGATATATGACCGACGCTTATGAAATGGATATAGCGGAAGATATAGCGGAATATTATGCAGATTTTTAGATAAATATTACAGAAGAAACATCCTGATAAAAATCCCCCAATAAATACACGAAAAAAGGGACCACCCAGGTCCCACCCCATCCCTCTTTTTATTGTGAAGAATATCCTTTATTTGTATATGGATCCTCCGATACTTCCAAATACAACTACAACTACAACTACAAATATTTCTACTGAAATTACAAATACACAAACAGACATAGAAACCGGAAAAGACAACGCAACTTTGTCATCAAATAGTTCTGTTTACGAAATAGAATTTGGTGTAGAAAATATACATACGCCCACTGCAAGACCACCTGTTTCTGTAAAAAACCCGACTTCTCTCACACAACATTTAGAAGCCAATAATAATTCTTTGAGTTTTCGTGAAGCACCTACTTTTGAAGAATTGTTCCCTGAACTTTCAAAAAATAAAAAGGACATTCTTTATTACGCCAACCCAAAAAACATATTTACCAGAAAACCATCCCTAAAGGATTTGAATACAATGTGTCAATTAACCACGGAAAACGCGAGAGAAGATTCTTCTTCCGGCGGAACACAGAAAACAACCGCTTTAGCAAAACCGAAGAAATTTTCAAGCCAAGAAATTAAACAGAATTTGGATAATATTTATCGCAACAATCACCCCGAGAAAAATAATTCAAACTCTCTCGATATTCTTGCAATATACATTAAAGGACAAAAAATACTCTATACTGAAGCGAAAACTTATTGCGAGCAACAATTGAATTTTCTTATGCTGCCCGCTATTTTCATTTCTTGTGTAAGTAGTATTTTTAGTCTTATTTCAACAAATTACCCTTCCGGAACTCTCATTATTGCTTGTTTAAGTGGGTTCAATTCCTTTTTATTAGCACTCATTTCCTATTTAAAGTTAGATGCAAAAGCACAAGCCCATAAAACATCCGCCTATAAATTTGATAAACTGGAGTCAATATGTGAATTTAATTCAGGTAAATTTATGTTTTTTAATATTGATTCCACAAAAATGATTGAAGTCATTATTTCTATAGAAAATGAAGTGAGAGAAATTAAAGAAACAAATCAGTTTATTTTACCGGAATCGATAAGACATCGTTATCCAATTACTTATTCCACGAATATATTTGCTGTTGTGAAAAAAATCCAATCTGTTGAAAATGTTTGTGTGGAAACCTTATCGGATACTCTAAATAAAATAGAAGAACTGAAACACGATATAGGACGAACTACAAAAGATAGCGAAGAATATCATTACGCGAATGCTTTAATTGAAACATATGAGAGAAAACGCGAAAATTTAATGGAAAAAATATTCTACTATCGTGGAGAATATTTTAATTTAGACCAAAGGTTTAACGAGGAAATACGCTATAATATAAAAAAGCAAAACCGATGGTTCATTACACGATTTATCTGTTGCGATTGGTTAAAATCCTAATAAGATACTGATTTTATACAGCTGGTGCTGGTGCTGGTGCTGGTGCTGGTGCTGGTGCTTGTGCTGGTGCTGCTACCATTTTAGCATTTGTCGCCACATTTTTGCGTGTTTTACCAGAAGCCGAACCCATATTTGCTGAACGACTTCGTTTTCTCTTTGCAAACACCATTTGCTGGGGTGATATATTCGCATATGCAGCAGATGCCTTTTTTGCTGGCGGGGTCTCTTTAGAAATTCTCCGTGTTATTTTACCACTACGATTACCACTACGATTTTTATGGGATGTTTTTACAGGAACAACGCCAAGTTTCATTTTCGGCAATCCCATTTTTGCAGAAACAGCAGCAACCATTGGAGCAGACACCACCTTTTTTTGCGGGGTTTCCATACTTATACTACGATCGCTTATTATTTGCACTGTTATTTTCTCCATCATTTTCCTTATTTTTGCACGAGCTTTCTCTACAGTTGTATTTGGCGTTGTTTCAACTACTTCGTGTAAATCCAAACCCGCCAAGAAATCGTGGAAAAGGGGCAAACGGAGAAAAACGGCTTCTCTCGTTTTTTCCATATTCACAAAAGAACTTAAAACAGAATTCATAAGTTGGATTTGCAAATATTGTTCTCTCGTCATTTTCAATGTTTTTGTATATAAGTCTGTATATAAATACATATTTGTTGTCATCAACATTTCTTTTAACGCCAATCCAAAAAAAGCAGCTTTCAATTGCTCCAAAGGAGTTCCCATATGGTCCATTATCCCATTCATCAATTTCGCCATAAAATTTATATGTTGGAAAAAAGGAACATTGTCAAACGAACTCTCATTTTCGAGAGAAAATGACATTTGATATAAAAATTCACACATCACATATATGGGAAAAAGAGGGTGAAAACAGGCGTGGTTTCCGCGATAAATATTGTCGCGTTTTCCGGCAGCACCGCCCATCATTCTTCGGCGTTTAGCAGGGACATTGTTGTCCTGTGATAAACTACTGCGTTTCCGTTTTTCGCCAGTTTCGAGCAATATTTCTACCATTTTTATCATTGCTTCATTTTCTCTCGTATTTGCTTGTTTTTTCAACCAATTATATAACACTTGGATTTTACCATATGCTTCTCCAAGGTCTTCGCTGTGGTGTTCTATAGGAGAAAGAGGTTCTATACCAGCTATAGAAATCATTGCGTGATGCACAAAATCGTAGAATGCGGGGGATTTTTTTATATCTATCGAGAGAATACGACCCATTAAAGGATATGTCATTTCTCTCAAATTATGTTCCAAGAAAAGGGTATCGCTCCCCTTTTGCGAAATCGTCTTTGCTCCCCCATAAGTTTTTTGTATAGACCTTGTTATACTCAATGATATAGGAGAAAAGAAAGCTTGTTTTGAGAGAAGGAGCAATGCACTCGCTACATCTAATTCGGCCAATTGCAATCCTACTGTATTTTCTTGTACGATAGCAGCATCGGTTAACATACTATTTGGTTCATCATTACTCAACTCTCTATCCACCATTTCTCTCAATTTTTCATCCAAAGTTTCATCTTTCACAAATTCACCAATAGATATGAATATTTCCACTGTGAAAGGAAGAACCACATTCATAAATTTCTCAATACGCTTAATAGAGGTAGTTGTTAATTTTCCACGCACAGTTTCTCTCGCATAACTCAACATTAATTCTGTATTTCGTAATACTCTATAAAGGGGTTCAAAGGAACGAACAATGTCAGTAATTGAGTTTTGATCCAACCGTTTTAAATGATAAAGAAACTCGTTTTGGTCCATCGGTTTTATATTACTCAACGCTTCAATGGTATTCATTATCCGCCCAGAAATGGTTGTATCCCATTTCCAAGAACGAATACTTTTATAATACTTATCCTTTTTAATCTCTTCCACCGCCTTATCCATATTCACAATATAGGGAGCAGATACACTGTCGCCACTATTCACATCAATACATAAGAGTATAGCCGAATTTGCATCCATATATTTGCGATAAAGACTGATGATTTCATCCATTTTTTCCGCCGGAAGAGCATCCAAATTTTCGGGTTTCACTCCTGCAATGGATTTCACCATTTTCTCTCGTTGTTCCACATAATATTCGTAGTTTCCTTTTAGGTTCGAATACACAAACATAACCGCATTATATATGTAGGCAGTTTCAAACAATTCGTGCACTATTTTATCAAAAATAGAAATATTAAATTCTTTTAGCGATGCCCCAGAATATAGCGTTTCTCTCAATATTTTGCATTTTTCCTGTAATTTATCTCGCCATTCATTCACGGTTTTATCATAAAATTGCATATATTTAGGATATGTTTCCTCTATTTGTTTTGTATTTTTCGGATACACATCCGCATATTCGGTTAAAATATTGCCGACTTTCACTATATTCATATTTCGCTCTTTGGTCGCATCATTGGCTTTGAATACATAACAACTAAAAGAGGCGGCGTGTGTATATATACAATTAATTCCATTTAATAGGGCAAATGCGAGTGCAATACGGTCGTGCGTCACAAAATAAACTGACCCTAAATCCTTCTCACTGTATTTTTTATTGGAATATCCCCGCATATTTTTTGAGTGGAGATTCATACAAGCGAGAACTTGCAACCAATCACCCGAGCGTTTTAATTGGTATTTCGCATTCATACGAAACACATCAGCCTCGGTCGGTTTCTTTATACCTAAAACAGCCAATATGTCGCGAGTAGCATTGTTAATACTATTTTGTATTTTACTATTGGAAATAATGCTCGTATATAATTTTTGATTTTTTGGATGGCTCACCTTGATATCTGTAGTGAATTTTGCTGCTTTATCTGTGCGGGGTATTAAACCAGACAAATAAAAGACATAATTACTATAGAAATTTTCACCGGGAATAAGTGTTTCAATACTTGATTTGTATTTTTCTTCATTCACTACAGAATAGGTATAAGGATGGACGATACCAGCAGCATCATTTTGATAGACAGAAACTAACTCAACCCCCGTTTTTTCATAGAAAACCTCATCATCAATCGCTAATTTCGGTGCAGGATCATTTTCCACTTCTGGTGTCATTGCATAAAAAATACGCGAATTCAAGGGTGGTCCATTTTTCAATATAGACATAATGGAAACCGCGGCAAAATCAACGACCAGGACACTATTATTTTCTATGCCGAAATTTTTTATAAACTCACCCGCCTTTATCATTATGCGTTTATCATTATCATCGTCAAATCCAGCTGCTTTTTTAATAGACTGTATTACCGAGGTTTGGAATTTTTCCACCACAGTAGAACCGGTTACACTGTATTTTACTCCATTTATGGTTGTGATTTCATATTCATCAAGATGTTCCTCTTTCAACTTGGCTTGCATTATTTTCAACATTTTGTCTTTGCTTTTTTCTTTAGGTACATTAAACGGGGCAACATAATACTTTTCACCTGATTTGGTGTAGTCTATATTCACATTACGCCCGCCATCTGTGTATGATTTTTCTCTCACCATACTCGCTAAAATAGATGCTTCGTTATTAATGTCAAAATTCTTGTCATAACAAACAGGTATTCCTTGACAATATTGGGCCATTGTTGTTTTATCTGTTTTTAAGCTTTCAAATAATCTATCAACATTGGAACCAAAATCGTGTATTGTATCACCAACTGAAGCATTCGCTAAAGTTTCGTTTATAAATACATCCATTTATATATTAGTGTTATTTTTATTGTTGTGTCTATGGGTGTAAGGTTTGTTATATTTTATATCCTATACATCCTATGAAAATATAATGTATTTATAGAATATAACACGAATTGAAAATTGAAACAATGTAATATCCTGGAATGAATATACTGAGAGAGGACCTTATTTATGTAATTCATAAATAAGGTTAAAGTTGTACGATATTCACCTGCTCTGTTGCCCGCGGTCGATAGAGCAGGTGAATAGACATTAAAGCTGTATGATATCAACCTATTCTATAGAACAGAAATCGGACTACACGGTAAGTGGATAGTCGGTTAAGAGGAGGAAAAAAGCCGCGTCATTATTTCTGCCTCCTTGTTTTCCACTTTCTTAAAAAGTTGCTCTAAAATTGCATCATCGCGAAACCGAACTGTATATTCTTGTTGTATGTTGTTTCGCCCAATACGACCAATCGCCTGTATTGTCTTCTGTTGCGTCATATTATTCAAATCCTTCCCTATAAACCCGTGACAAAACTGGTAATTTGTTCCATATATATAATCCGAAGACGCAATAATTAAGAAGAGACGCTGTTCTGCAGCAAGCCGTTTCATAATTTCCAAATAAGCTGTATTTGCATTTTTCACAAAAACGCCGATACCCATTATCAAAAGAAGTTTCCGGCTATTTTCCACATTCAACGCCATAATAGATTTAATATCATCGTCTCCAACGCAAGGTGTGAATGCATTCGGCACTTGTTTATATCCGGCAGGTATCCACACATCCTGATGAGATTTTGTGTTTGGAATATACATCGGGCTTAATTGGACGATTTGAATAGCTTCTTTTAATTTTTCAATACCATCTACCAATGGCTGCATTTCTTTGTGGTTCATCGCCCGTTCTGTTTTCTTGTTTTTATCATCGGTTTTATTTCCTGCACCTAATTTGTCTTCTAATTCTTTTTCCAATTCCTCCAATTTTTTCTGTATAGAACTATTTCTCTCAATTTTCTCACTAATAGATTGAAACACATTTTCCGGAATTCTACATTGTTGCAAAAGGAAATTTCCGATTTTCTCAACATCTTCCGCCAAATAAATAGTAGGACCATCTGTTAGTGTATGTGCGTAGCCGGTTGTTAGCATAACGGACTGGTGTGATACCGATATTTGCTGTGTAGATTGTTGAGATATAGGAGCAACACTTGTCATTCGGGTTAATGCGGTTCCTGCTACAGAAGAACCCGACTCCAAAGAAGCGGATTGGTATTTACGAATTGGTAGTCCGTTGTCTTCTTTTTCAAGCTGAAAAGGGCATTGTAGTCCATCTTCAATAATTCTATAAACTGACGGCCAGTATTCACTTTTCAAATAGGGGATTACATTTAAATAATACATTTTTATGCTATTCAATGATACAGTTTCCATTGTAGTGAATTTTCGCGGGATCATCCATTCTTCTTCTAAATAAAGAGGACTATGTATGGTTGAAACAAACCGGACAATTTCACGAATATCAAAATACCGCATCAGTGATTTGTTTTCTATACAATGATTTACACAACGCAATACATCTCTATATTCAGAAAAAATTGTATGCGGCAATGCGGGTTTATTGTCTTTATCCAATAATGATATGGTCTTCTTAAAATCCGCACTATTTATTGTGTGGATAGTAGGGACGATTTCTTTGGCTTCGGTCTGGGGATCAGTGGTAGAACCGACTTCTTCTATTTGGGTAAATTTCATCTTGAAACTTTCAAGTGTGCTTTCAATTTCTTCGTGTTTAGGTAGCGTTGCACACGATAATACCATCTTTGATATTTTATTCATCTCCCAATTTTTATGGATAGTATCGTGTAGTTTGTGTGTATCATAATCCATAGTGATGGTCGGTTCATCCCAGTAAGTAATAATATCCTCCTCATTATGGAACGCAAGCATATAATACATAGCAGGCAAATAGGAGGCAACATCACAAATCATAATTTCCACTTTCGTCCCTACACTGTTATCCACTTTACCAATACCACCCGTTTTATGATTGATTTGGTAATCTGCCGCTGCAAAATAGTGGAGACGAATATCAGATGCGGTTTCACAGCCAAAGGCGAAGGCAATTTTCTTTTCCATTGAAATCGCACTTTTCGCCAAGGCAAGACCAATATGTCGGGCTACACATACAAAAATGACGCGGTAATGTTGAGAAAGACCAAGTGGGCTCATTGTTTTACCCGTCCCGGTTGGAGCCATATAAAGAACTAATTTGGGATCTTTTGCCTTCTTATTTTTCGGTGTGAAAATTTCAAACAGCTGTTTTTGGTGTGAATACAGAGTTCCATCTTCATATTTCAATAGGAATGGATTTTTCTCAATAATATGGTAAGCCTGCAAAAATGCGGCCTGAATATTTGCCGGAGAATTTGGTTCATAAGTTTCAATAATAAAATCACGCATTTGGAGAATATACGAATTCACTTTTTCTACACTACACGATGTTTTTAGTTGGATAAGCGTATAAAGATAAAAAAGGGGTGTGCGATTTTCTAAACCAGCAATGGTATAGTTTTTACCAAATACGATTTTGAGACATAAATCCAATACGAAAAAATCGTAGATTTGTTGTCTATCACTTTCAATAACAGAGGGTAATCGTTTCACGCGGATCATATCTGCCGAATTCGGCATTTTCATCTTTTGTTTTTTGTTTTTGAATGCATTAAACCACATAATAAATGCGGTTTCTTTTGCACTATCAGGGGATGGAGTTTGTGTGATTTCTTTTTTACTGTTGTGTTTTGCTGGTTTATTTTTATTTTGAATAATGGTGTCAATAATAGGAACACAAAATTGGGTGAAAATATAATACTCCATTTCAGGTGTATGGGGAATTTTACTAAAAGAAGTGAGAGAAAGAGTTTTACAGACGCGTATGGATGGATTATAAAATCCGTCCATAATCATTTTCAGGATTTCTTTTTCTGTTTCGGGTACAGAAATTTCAATAGAAACCCATTCTGATTTAGTTAATTTCGTTTGCGACAAGTCCATGATTGCATCTGTTTATAGATGTTATGGAGTTCTATTTAACTTGTTTTACACATATATATGGTTTAGAAAGTAGCTCACCACTTAAAAATACTTTTTATATAAAATGTAAATATTTGACAACAAGATGAGAGAAGTACCACCTATTTTCTGTAGAGTGATTTTGTCGCTATTGAAAATAACACCATATACATAGGCCATAAAAATACCGAAATAAGATAGAGAAGAATAGACAATGGGAGGTAAAACGCCGATTGAGTAGAACCTTAATAAGTAGCCGAAAAGCCCAATGATTGCATTAATTACGAGAGAAATACCAATAGTAGGTGTAATTCCTGTTTTGATTTGGGGAAGGTAGTAGGCTGTTAAACTAAAAGCACCTAAACCATAAGAGAGGAAAATATGGTTCCAATTATTTTTTGTGGGTAGTTTTTTCACTATAAAATAAATGGCGGCTTCGGTAATTGCAGCGAGAGAAACCATAAAAACGCCCAAGGATTTACTGGAAAGGGGGTCTTCTTGGTCTTTGGGGTGGTCTTTGGGGTGGTCTTTGGGGT
>Ga0194133_10008274_pt1 | contig 12177 bp, 17 predicted proteins | sample TA2KigOf40mmetaG_FD_155448 | JGI IMG/M metagenome (GOLD analysis project Ga0194133, IMG submission 155448) | Freshwater microbial communities from Lake Tanganyika, Tanzania - TA2015055 Kigoma Offshore 40m | ecosystem: Environmental > Aquatic > Freshwater > Lake | place: Tanzania: Lake...
AATGTTGCAAATGCGTTTTCATGCTTTTATCGTTCGTCACTAACTTATCTATAGTTAGTCAAATTAATTTCATTTTCTACGGCGACTGCTTTTTCCTCTCTTGCGCAACTTTTGCAAGTTTTTTTTTCTTTTTGTCAGTGCTTGATAAATTCTCCCATAGACACTGAGATGGTTTTAGTAGCTTTGTCTCACTTCTTTTATTCGAGAACGTCTTGCTGTCGTGAGCTAGTTGTTGCGTCTCACAATGTTGATCAGCAAAGCACTTCATGGAGCTCCTCCTGAGGTAAACAGCCGCCGATGACCGAGTGCTTCCTGCTCCGGTTATACATTGACAGGTAACTGGTTGGCCAGGCGTTCCTCTTTTGCATTTTCGAACTGCATCGCATAAGTCCATTCTCTACAAAGTGTGTGGATGAAATCCTCGGTCTTTACATTTGTGCAAAGTATTTCTGGCCTGGGCGCTTGTGCTTGTGCTTGACCACGCTGCAGGCCCTTGTAAAGGCCTTGGAGATGTATATCGAGCTCTTGTTTCTCATAACCTGGCGGTACTCCCTGCGCTGACCGTTGAATCGTGCCACGGCTCGGCTCAGGAAGCTGATTGCCGTGGTCTCCGACTCGTCATTGAGACTCTCCTCGTAGGCGAGCCGTGTGGTGTTGTCGCAGACCACGTCGCCTCGGTCGTATACGACACCAGCGAAGTTGCCCTACAGTCCGCGTCAAAGTATTCCTCCAATTTCGTGAACCGGGTCATTTGTTTCGCCGATGTGAGTCAGTAATCCTGGCTTCTGGCGCCCATAACGCAGCACCACAGCTTTGCTTTCCATGCTTCGCAAACACCCTATACCAACTCGGGTCTGGGTCCTTGCCATGCTGGCGAATTCTGCTGCGAGTACCTAGGTATATTACGCAGGTGTAGCTGCTGATGGCGCGACTTTCCGGTACGCTTAATTATTTTTGGATCGAGCATCCGACGCTGGTTTCGGCTATTACTGCGCGGATCCATCTGAGAGGATTTTACGCCTGAGCGGTAGCCCGCCAGTCGCTGGTTGGAAAAGCGTAGGGAGAACTTTGCTTCTGCGGCCAGTTCTGCCATTGACAAATTTAGTTCAGGTGTTGAGAACATATCGCAGCCGGCCCTTCTGTGTCGGACGGGCATTTGTGGTTGTATTCATGGGTCGTAAGGCTTCGGTTGGGCGGTGATATCTCAAACGAGATCACACATCTCATTTGCTACTCAACTCCCTGTAGAGCCAGAACATCAAGCCAGAGAAGGCATCCCAATTAGTCGTGATCGGGTGCGGTATTTCAAGCGCTGTAATATTTTAACGCCGATCTACCAGAGTCCATGCACTACGGTTTCCTGTGAGCCATCAGAGCTTAATCCATGCCTGATAACTCAGGTAGGTCACAGCAGCGGATCAGGTCATGGCCACCGACATCACCTACATCCCTCTGCATGAGATTTCTCTGTCTGGTGGCAATCGTGGACTTGTTCTTCAAAAAGGCCTCAGCTGGATTCTCTCGAAAAGAGTACACGCGGTGTTCTATCTTGATGCCATGGAGATTGATTGTAGAGTATTAATATAATAGATGTTTTTCATTCTGACCAGGGATGTCAAATTTCGGTGCCAGATTGCTGCCAGCGGGGCCCAAGATGAGCTGGCCCGGAAGAAAGCGCAGCTACGACAACATACTTGTTGACCGACTATGGAGAACCATCAAACCTGAGGAAGACGACCTGCATGCTTACAGAGTGGTTTAGAGGCTGAAATCATCTAGTATCGCTCTCTGTGGAGGTGTTGCCATATAAGGCCACACATTACTCTTGGCTTCACAAAATTTATGGGGGCTACATTGAACAACAAAGTATTCTTCACGCTCAGGGTTAACGATGTCAGAGGCCAGAATTTTCTAATCAAAGCCACTCACCTCACTTGGCATCCATTACCTTGCACTCGCCCACCGTTATCTGCTGTAAGACCGAATGGTCCGCTGCAGTACGCTAGCCAGTTCTGATGCTCGGGCAACGCTGTGGGTCCGAAAACCTTCTCTAAACTCAGCATGAATTGTGTCCCGATGATGATACCATGATCATAAATTTTCTTCATCAGTAAGTCGGTTATTTTGCTTTTGCATTTACGGCTAATTCAACCGCTTGTACCATCACGCAATTATTGGTAATTTCACCTTAATCGACTACGAGCATATTCATAAACTTTCGTAGATTTACCTCTGTGTACCCTGAGTCATGCATAGTGAATCTGAGTAATCCTAGGCCGCAGCCCATTGCTTAGCCGATCGAATGTGTTAGCAGTATAATATCTTTTCCTCTCCTTCTGCTTCAGAGGCGTACGAACCTGGATACAGCTGAGCTAGTAGCTGCGTTACTACCAACTCTCAGTGCGACTAGATCATTGAAGGGTGTTTCTTATGAAACCCGCGTACTATTTATTTTCATAGAGCTCCAGGGGCATTGCTCGCAAACCTTCGAGACTGGAAACTGATAGCGACCTGCACTAACGTTCCTCTGTTTCGAGGACGTAAACTTGCTCCACGCCAAAGAAATTAAATTGCTATGATATTATAGTTCCCAATCTCGTAATCATTATTCCAGTTGCTTTTAGACCACATGCCCTACTATTGGCTTTTACATGCATTCGACAACCTCTTATCTGTTTGATATTTTGTTTATTCTATTTGTTTTTTCACCCCTTTTCCATCTTTTGAGTCATACAAAGTATGTATACTGCCCACCAATTGATAGCCTTTGAAAAGCGAATTGCAGATCAGTTTAATGCCGCAAAGATCAGGGCACCTATTCACCTACATGGTGGCAACGAAGATCAACTGATTGACATTTTTTCAGGAATTAAGTCCAATGATTGGGTCTTTTCTTCATGGCGCTCACATTATCATTGCCTTCTTAAAGGGGTTGATGAAAATCAAATTTTTATTGATGTGTGCGAAGGCAGAAGTATTTCACTAATTTACCCTGAGCATAAAGTATACACAAGTGCAATTGTGGCTGGAATCATACCTGTTGCGCTTGGAGCCGCCATGGCCATTAAGCTTGATCGCCGCAGTGACCACGTTTTTCTTTTTATGGGCGATATGACAAGTGAAACCGGTGCTGCCTCTGAAGCGCATCGATATGCTGTTAATTTCGATCTACCCATCACTTTTATCATTGAGGACAATTCTAAATCAGTTTGTACAAATACAAGTTCTGCATGGGGCTCATCTAACTTATCACTTGTCGGAAAGCCAAAAGTAGTTTACTACAAGTATGAATTACCTTGGCCACACGCTGGCGCTGGCACTAGAGTTCAATTTTAATTTATACTAAAAACATGTCTCACTATTTTGAACAGCTCAAACTATCTATGGAATGGCTATCAGTACAAAAAAATACTTACTTTTTGGGACAAGCAGTGTGTTGCCCAGGCACGGCGATGTATAATACCCTGAGGGATATTCCCGAGGCTCAGCGAATAGAGCTACCGGTATTCGAGGATACTCAGATGGGTCTTTCTTTGGGGATGGCATTAGCTGGCAAGCGCGTAATCTCTGTGTTTCCACGGTGGAACTTTCTTCTTTGTGCTACAAATCAACTTGTAAATCACGTCGATAAATTCTACCATATTACTGATGGTTCAGTGACGCCAAGTTTGATTATACGTACTTCTGTTGGTTCAGAAAGGCCCCTTTTCCCGGGTCATCAGCATATCGGTAATTTTTCTTCCGCTTATCGCTTAATGCTTTCAACTGTTGATATTATCGAGCTTGACCATGCAAATCAGATTTTTGATGCGTACCAGTTTGCATATACGCGAAATGACGGTAAATCAACAATATTAGTTGAATTTGGAGACTACTATAATGAAAAATAGATTTTCTATTTTCAAAATATTATGCTTCCTTGAAATATACTCATGAGCATGCATTTCAAGCTATCAAGCTGTTGCCAAGTCATGGTCCCTGTCTATCCCGTGTTATATTTAATATATATCTCATTTTGCTGTATTCTTGTTAATATGAAGTACTAGTAAATCTTTGGGCAACTGCCCGGAGCAGCGGTGGGGCTAATAAATCGGTTGACGGTGGATTTGTGTCGTTTTTAGGTCCTTAGTCAGACCCTAGGTTGCTGATTCGGTTCTTTTTCTTTGTCTTTTTGGTCCTTGCCAATGCCCATCCGAAACACCAATTCTGTATTCATGCTGTAGCCAGTAAAATTTCCACGAGCGAGATACAGATTGGTCGGTGCGGCTATCACATTGCATTGCGACTGTTCTTGGCCAGGCCACGCAGCCGGGTTTTCTGGGAACCGATCTGCTGCTTGATCACCCGGAATGGGTGCTCAACCTTTGAGCGGATGTGGGCCTTGGCAGTCTCGAGAGATCTTGCAGCATCCCATCGGGGGTTTCAGGGAGGGCTCGGCGTTTGCCTGGCCGCATCGCCACCCTGAACTCCGCCGAATTGCCGGCCATCTCGGGTCTCTTGGCAATGCCCTGGTAACCAGCGTCGCCGTACACCACCTCCTCATCGCCATGCAGTAGCTCAGCAGCAGGGGTCAGATCGTGCACGTTGGCAGCCGTGGTTACGACTGAATAGATCAGACCTGAGTCCTTATCGACGCCGACGTGAACTTTCATCCTGTAGTACCATTAGTTGCTTTCGGATCCTGCTTCCTGTCTTAGTTTTTGGTGCAACTGGGGGCGGCGATCAAGGTGGCATCGATGATCGTGCCCTGCCGCATTGTCATGCCTCGAGCGCTGAGGTGAGCTTTGACCGTCTCAAAAACTGCTCGCCCAGCTTGTGCTTCTTCAGCAGGTGGCGGAAGCTCAGGCTCGTCGTCTCATTGGGGATCCGGTTGCTGTTCAGCTCGATGCCGGCAAAGCGGCGTATGGTGGGCACCTCGATCAGTGCCTCCTTCATGGCCGGCTCGCTGTCTGAAAACCAATGCTGCAACAGGTGGATCCGCAACATGGTGGCTAATGGATAGGGAGGACGACCACCCTTCTTGTTGGTCATGGGGTAATGGGGCTCGATCAGATCGTGCAGGGACTGCCAGGGCATCACCACCTCCATCTCAGAGGGAACTTCTCCCCTTTGGTCTGCTTCTTGGCTGTAGTGATCTCGTAATCCAAGAAGCCGAGCTGATTGCCGCCCATCAACCCAGTCCTGGCCTGTGAACAATGGTCCATTGTTCGTCGGATGGCATGGGTTTTCTAGAGTCTCCTTAGTATGATTCTCCTCTCCAATATTTATTTTCTTTCCATTAAAGACGTCTCCTATTTTTTTTTAATTTACTCTGACACAAGATCTTAAATTACTATGGCAAACATTCTTGTAACTGGTGCAGCGGGCTACATTGGATCTCTTCTTGTGCCAAGATTGCTCAAGCTTGGTCATTCTGTTGTATGCGTCGATAATTTGATGCATGAGTCAACCAGTTTGTTATTGCCATCAATTCATCCTCAATGCGAGATCATTGTTGGAGATGCGCGGGACCATGAACTAATCGCTCCACTAGTCGCTAAAGCTGATGTAATCATACCTTTGGCTTGCTTAACTGGAGCCCCATTGTGTAATCGAGACAAAACGGCAGCAGTGTCAGTTAATCGTGATGCTGTAATTATGTGCTCTAAGCTAAGCTCTAGTGATCAACTCTTGATTTATCCCTGTACTAATAGTGGTTATGGAATTGGTCAAGAAGGAATATATTGCGACGAAACGACGCCTCTTAACCCTATTTCATTGTATGGGATTTCTAAAGTCGAAGCGGAAAAACATTTGCTTGATAAAGGTAATGCGATTACATTTAGGTTGGCAACAGTATTTGGCGTAAGTCCTCGCCCTAGGCTTGATCTTTTGGTCAATGATTTTACATATCGCGCTTTTTATGATCGTGCTGTTGTTCTCTTTGAGGCAGACTTCAAACGTAATTATTTACATATAAATGATGCAATAAATGGTTTTTTGTTTGCAATTGATAATCCTCATTTAAAAGGAGATTGTTTTAATCTTGGCTATTCCGAAGCTAATCTTTCCAAGCGAGAGCTTTGTAAACTTATTCAATTACAGCTCCCACTTTTTGTTTATCTGATATCAGAAATTGGCGAAGATATTGATAAGCGTAATTATATTGTAAGTAATAAAAAAATTGAAGGAATGGGCTTTAAGGCTCAAACAAGCGTTGAGCAAGGCATTGCCGAACTTATTAAGGCTATGCCTCTTCTCAAGCGCAGCCAGTATGCCAATATATAATTAGTATTTTTATTATACTGATCTCATAGTTTTTTGGTTTTGTCTCCTTCAAAATTATATTATAGAAGGTCCTTCTGCTAAATTATGGCAACTATCAAGCATTATATCTCTTCTTGTATTAGACGGATGATACATTTAGTAAAATATATAGTGTCTCATATAATACTTGCTATCTTCTTAACCCTGCTATGTTTACGCAAATTTGTATCTTATAAGTCTATTAGTTGTCCTTCTTATGAGTCACCTGGCCCTGGACGGTTTTCTGAAAGTATTCTTATTATTAGAACAAAGTACGGTAATTCCGCAAAATCTATTGTCTCAAATGAATATTTTCATATGGAAGACACACTGCCTATCGACACTACAGATTCTTGCTCCTTATTTTTTGTAGATACTGGTAATTGTTTTTTTAAGTTATCGAAAATTGCCTTTTTATGCCGCCAGAAAAAAATTTCAGTCATTATTGCAAACAGCGTGTCTTTATGTGAGTCAGACAATGTGCATGGCGTATACATTTTAGGTCTAAAAATCATTTCACTTTTTTTTCGAATAAGGATTTCATTTGTTCTTTGGGATACCTGCTCACTCCTTTATACTCAACATTTGCATTCAATCAAATTGCGCGCATCGTCTGGTTATCTGCGCTACTATCCAGTCGACAATCCTCTATGCTTTCCTGATATACATTTGATTGATTCTTCAAGTTATAATTCGGATATGATTGTTAGAGGGCTTTTCCCTTTGTATAACAAAGACAGGCTCTTGCCATTGGAGAAGAGCATCGATCTTTCTTTTATTGGCCAAGTCGATGGCTATCGCAACGGTCGGTTGATATATATTTCTAGATTATTACAGTTAAAGGAAAATTCTAATTTTAATATTTGCATTCTTTCTAATATAAGAGACCAATTTTTGCCTTGGGATGATTACTTCGAAATTATTAGGAGGTCAAGAATAGTTTTTAATTTTTCTGAGTCTCACCATATGCACCAATTCAAGGGCCGTGTTGTTGAAGCTCTTTTTGCAAATTGCCTTCTCCTTGAGCACGTTGAATCTCCTATATCGCGATACCTTACTCCCGGGTTGCATTATACAACATATAGTTCACCTAGGGATTTGATTAATAAAATATGTTATTATGTAAAGAACCCATCTATTGCGGAAAAAATAGCTTCAAATGGTCGTGAATTTGCACTTCGGAACTTCACGTCAACCAGATATTGGAATGCTCTTTTGCATAAGTGACCATTAAGTCCGACGCATATTTGATCGTTTTGTAGTATTTGGATATGATTCGTAGCCTTACTGTATAGAAAGCACCATCTGCAAGATAGTGATTTCGTGTTTAAATGGCCGCAGCCATCAGGTGATTCTTTTTGTCAATAAGTATGCTATTTTCTAGAGTTGGGCCAAAAGGTTTTTGCTTGTCTTTAGAGTTGTAAATGAGCGCCGCCGAAAACCTGTCAGGTTCATTTATTCGTCGCTGTTAACTGTTGCAAATATAGCAAGACCCAAAGAGTTCGTCCCTCTTTTTTAGCCATTTATAGACCGCCAACAATCTTCTTTGTCAAAAGTTTCTCTAAATCTTTTTTTTTCAAAATGAATATTACTTCTGCATCTCTATCTGGTTGTGGACGTATGGGACAGCGCCATGCCGAAGCGCTCCATGGGCTGCGCATTCCGCTGGTGAGTGTGGCCGACCCCCTTCAGGCTGCTTGCGCCAATGTGGTTCAGAGTTGGCAGGGCGAGTCCTTCCCCGCAGCCTGCGCCACCCTTGCGGAGTTGCTCCAATTGGTGCTGCCGGAGCTGTTGGTCGTGGCCACTACGGCTGAAGAACATGTTTCCCAGGCTGTACAGGCACTCGATGCCGGAGTTCGGTTGATCCTTGTGGAGAAGCCGCTGGCCACATCCCTGGGTGCCTGTCGGCAGCTAAAACAGGCTTGTGAGAGCACTGGTGCTCGCATCGCGGTGAACCATCAGATGCGTTTTCTGCCGCAATATCAAATCCCCAAGAATTTGCTCGCCTCCGCTGACTTCGGCGGTTTCCACTCGATGCATGTGGTTGCCGGCAATTTTGGCATGGCTATGAATGGCACCCACTACTTGGAGGCCTTTCGCTTCCTGGCCGATGAGGCTCCCACCGAAGTATCGGCCTGGTTTGATGCAGCGATTCTTCCCAATCCGCGTGGGCCCCAGTTCCAGGATGTATCCGGCTGCATCCGGGTAACCACTTCATCTGGGAAGCGGCTCTACATCGATGCTTCCGCCGATCAGGGCCATGGGGTGCAGGTTACCTACATGGCCCGCAACGGACGCATCAAGGTTGACGAGCTCACCGGCGCAATGACCACTGTGGTGCGCACCGCTGAACATCGCGATGCCCCCACCAGCTGCTATGGCATGCCGGTCAATATTCAGCAGCATCAGATCCCGCCTGTGGAGCTTGTGGAGTCCACCAAGGCAGTGCTGCAGGCCCTGCTGGCCGGTGAGGGCTATCCCACTCTCGCCGATGCCACCCTAGCGGTAAAAACTCTGGTGGCATCTTATCACTCCCATCGCCAAGGCGGTGTGCCTGTGCGATTGGCCGACATCGCCGACGATGATCCTGAAGTGTTCCCCTGGGCTTGAGCAGGGCCATGGTGCAGCCCCAGGCCATTCGCTTTGCTGCCAGCCATCTGCACTGGCTCACCCGGGCCGAGGCCAGCCATGGCGTGTTCCAGCTGGATGTTCTTTTGGAATGGCGGCCGCCTGCCCCTCAGCCGCCCCTGCAGTTTGTGATGGCAGCCGCCGTGCCGGCTGGGCGCATGTATGCACCATCCGGGCCCCTGGTCAAGCAGCCGCCCTACAGCTTTCAGTTGATCGCTGGCCACCAAGAGCACACCATCCTGCGCCGGCCCCTGGATGCCAGCGAACTCGATGTGCCGGGCGACAGCAGCCAACCGCACGGCCCGACGTTTTAAGCCCTCAGCTGGCAGCTGAGCCACGCCCCTGCCCAACAGTTGCCGCCCGAGGCCCTGCCCGCGTTGCCCTCGCCGCCCCCAATCCTTAAACTGGTGCTGGAGTGGCGGTACCACGGCGGCCTGTTGCGCCTGCAGACGCATTTGCGCCACTGGAACCACCGCGCCGAATCTCTTGGCTGGCAAATCGAAACGGGGCCCCTGCTCTTGCCCCTGGATCGGCTCGCCTTTGCCGATGCCCCCAGCTCCGCCGGGCTCACCTGCACCTGGCTGCATGCCAACCAGGCTGGGCGTGTCAGCATGAGTGGTGATCGGCTGCCCTGCCACGAGCTGGTGGCGCGGCTTTCCATGCTGGCGCTGGCCTGATGGCTTCCACCTCTCCCCTGCGCGTGGCCGTGATCGGCGCCGGCTACATGGCCGCTGAGCACCTGCGTGCCTTTGCCGCCTGCCCGGCGGTGGAGCTGGTGGGCATTCACAGCCGCAGTGCCGCCCGCGCCGAAGCCCTCGCCCAGGCCTATCCCAGTCTGGCCGTGCTGCCCAGCATCGAAGCGCTATACGGCCACACCGCCGCTTATCTGGTGGTGATCGCCGTGCCGGAATTGGCCTGCCAGGAGGTGTGCGAGCAGGCCTTCCAGTATCCGTGGACGCTGCTAATCGAGAAACCCGTGGGCCACACCCTGGGAGAAGCGCACCTGATCGAGCGGCAGGCCGTTGCCCAAGGCGCCAGGGCCTATGTGGCGCTCAACCGCCGCTTCTACGGCTCCACCCTGCAGTTGCAGCAAGCGCTGCAAGGGATCGATCAGCCCCGCCTGGTCACCATCCTTGATCAGGAGGATGCAGCCGGCGCCCTGGCCGCCGGCCAGCCGCCAGAGGTAGTGCGCAATTGGATGTTTGCCAATTCGATCCACCTGATCGACTACTTTTCGCAGATCTGCCGGGGTGATCACGTTTCCACCCAAGTGCTCACCCCCTGGAATCCCGCGGCCCCGGGCCCGGTGATCGCCCAGCTCCAATTCAGCTCGGGCGATATAGGCCTTTATCAGGCTGTGTGGAATGCCCCCGGCCCTTGGAGCGTGGCGGTGAGCACCCCGCCGCTGCGGGCCGAGCTGCGGCCGATCGAGCAGCTGAGCCTTCAGCGGGCTGGGTCGCGCCAGATGGAATTGCAACCTTCCGATCCCCTCGATCAGCAGTTCAAACCGGGGCTGTTGCGCCAGGCTCAGGCCGCCATCCAGGCCGCCCGAGGCGAAGCCACCACCCTGCCAAGCCTTGCGGAAGCCAACCGCAGCATGGCGCTGGTGGCTTCGATCTATGGCACTGCATGAACCTGCTGGCGTTGATTCCCGCCCGCGGCGGTTCCAAGGGCATTCCTTGCAAGAACATTCGCCCCCTGGCCGGCAAACCGCTGATTGCCCACACCATCACAGCATCCCTGCAGGTGCCAGCCCTTGAGCGCGTTGTGGTCAGCACCGACGATCCAGCCATCGCCGCTGTGGCCCTCCAGCGGGGGGGCTGAGATGCCCTTTCTGCGCCCGCCGGAGCTGGCGGCCGACGACACGCCGGGCATTGCACCGGTGCTGCATGCCTTGGAGCAGATCCCTCAGGCCAGCCGGGTGTTGCTGCTGCAGCCCACCTCGCCGCTGCGCAGCAGCTCCGACATCGAAGGCATCCTGGTGTTTCAGCGCGAGCGCGAATGCCCGTCTGTGGTGTCGGTGTGTGCCAGCGGCAAGCACCCTCAGTGGAGTTATCGCTTGACAGCGTCTGCAGAGCTGAGCCCATTCCTGCCGCCAGCGCCGGCCGATTGCCGCCAGCAGCTCGAGCCGGCCTATGCCCTCAACGGGGCGATGTATCTGTGCGATCGCGCCTGGCTGCAGAATCACAGCAGCTTTGTGGGCCCAGGCACCCTGGGCTATCCCATGCCACCGGAGCGCTCCGTGGATACCGACACCCCCCTCGATTGGCTTTGGGCCGAAACTCTTCTGCAACACGCCGGGGAGTTCAGATGAGCCGGGTGCTGGTCACAGGGGCCGACGGCTTTATCGGTTCTCACTTAGTCGAAGCGCTCCTCGCTGCGGGTCATCAGGTTCGTGCTTTCTGCCTCTACAACTCCCTCGGCAGCTGGGGCTGGCTCGACAGCCTGGCCCCTGCGCTGCATGCCGAGCTCGACGTGGTGCTGGGCGACATCCGCGACCCTCTATGCGTTCGAGAAGCCATGCGCGGCTGCGAGCAGGTGTTCCACCTGGCCGCCCTGATCGCGATTCCCTACAGCTACGTGGCGCCCGCGAGCTATATCGACACCAACATCCACGGCACCCTCAATGTGGTGCAGGCGGCCCGGGATCTTGGGGTGCAGCGGGTGGTGCACACCTCCACCTCCGAAACCTATGGCACGGCCCAGTTTGTGCCGATCACCGAAGACCATCCCCTGGTGGGGCAATCGCCCTACGCCGCCAGCAAGATCGGAGCCGATCAGATCGCCCTCAGCTACTGGCGCAGTTTTGAAACACCGGTGGCCGTGTTGCGGCCGTTCAATACCTACGGCCCCCGCCAGAGTGCTCGCGCCGTGATCCCCACCATCATTAGCCAGATCGCCGCAGGTCAACGCCAGATCCGCCTCGGCGCCCTCTCGCCCACCCGTGATTTCAATTACGTGGCCGACACCTGTGCCGCCTTTCTGGCAGTAGCTGCCAGTGAGGCGGCCCCTGGCCAGGTGATCAACGCCGCCAGCCAATTCGAAATCTCGATCGGTGATACGGCGGCCCTGATCGCCGAGGTGATGAACGCCCAAGTCGAGATCCTCACCGACGAGCAGCGGCTGCGGCCCGAGGCTTCCGAGGTTAACCGCCTCTTTGGCGACAACAGCCGTCTCCGCCAGCTCACCGGTTGGCAGCCCGCCTACGGGGGCCTGGATGGCTTCCGCTGTGGCTTGGAGCGCACGGCGAAGTGGTTCTCGGAT
>Ga0194133_10008275_pt1 | contig 12175 bp, 8 predicted proteins | sample TA2KigOf40mmetaG_FD_155448 | JGI IMG/M metagenome (GOLD analysis project Ga0194133, IMG submission 155448) | Freshwater microbial communities from Lake Tanganyika, Tanzania - TA2015055 Kigoma Offshore 40m | ecosystem: Environmental > Aquatic > Freshwater > Lake | place: Tanzania: Lake Tanganyika...
TTTCATTTTGCAATCTATTTTTCAGGCTGTTTGAGTCGTCTTGTGATCTTACAGACTCCTCTGTAAAGTATCTTATTGAGGCCTTGTGTCAACTGTCAAATGAAAGTATGGATTTAGCATCTACAAATAGAGAACCATCTTTATTTGCAGTCGCGAAACTTTTAGAAACGGCTCTAGTAAGTTTTCCAGATTTTGAAAATAACTTTCATTTTTTATTACACTCAATTAAGTAAATTCTATATAAACAGGTCAACCTGTCGAGAGTCGATATAATATGGCGAAGTATCACGAGTCATTTATTGGTTGTTTCTCAACACCCTCATTTAAGAATGCGACAATGGGGATGTGAGGCCATCACTTTTCTGTCAAAGTAAGGACTTACTTTTGGTTTGTCTTGCTAGCTTTTAGACTTTTAACAATATAAATTTAGGCAAGCTCTACTCCATCCCTACGATCCTCCCTTACACGATAACAACCGACTCCAAACACTGCTTTTGTCACCTCTAGCAGAGCTGTCCACAATTCCTTATCCAGATGTGAGACAAAAGCAGCTAGATACAGTTCTACAGATTCTCCATGGTTCAGGGGAAACGTTAAACCACGGTTGGCCCTTGATTCTAACGATGATAGGAAGCCTCGACTCTGATCATTCCGACATCCTCATCAGGTAATTCTTGTCAAGAGTCAAAAGAACAACGACTTCTTTTTCGTTTGATTAAATCTGTAAATACTTTCTTTAGAGGAGCCTTTCAATGTCTTCAGCTCATTTTTACTGACTTTTTGCCCACCATACCCTACAGATGTTATCCCATCTGCGTCGAAACAGCAAGCAAATTTGGGTAGATTGATTTTAATTGTTCATGCATTTATTTATGATTTAGATACATTGCTGATTTTCAGATCTCAGAAAGCAGAGTTGAACGTTTCTTTGACAGCGATAGGCCTGCTATGGAATCTTAGCGACTATTTTTTCCAAAATGTCTCCAGGTTGCAGGTCAAAATTAGTCCTAAAAAATTAGTTTTTTGCTTGGTGAAAGACGTCTTTGTTGTATGTGTCTGGAACTGAAACCAAGCCGTTTGGTACTAGGTCGGGTATATTTTAACTTCATTGCAGGATCAAAAAGAAAACGACCAGCAAATTTTTCCGGAAGCTTACTTTTCATTTCCTGGCAGCAAAAATATTTCGTCTTTTGACAAGCTTTGGATGTGCCTCTATGGAAAACTTAAAGGTCTCAATATTCCAGACAATTATCATTTTAAAACTATTCTTTAAGCTTATATTTTTCTTTTAGATTTGTGCTTGGATTCTAGGTATAATTTCTGATTAAATATAAAGCTCTTTTTTATTTTATTTTTGTTTTTCTTCTTAGGCCATCCGTTCGTAAGAGCTCTGGTCAAACCTTGTTTTCAACAATTGCTGCCCATGGATCCATCTTAGAAGCCAATACATGGCAAGCTGTTCTTTGGCAGGTCTTGTTTCCTCTTTTGGTAAGGTCACTTGAAGCTACTTATTTGCTGCCAGGATTTTTTTAGCTGATTTAATATACAGGACAACGTGATAATTCAGAGTGATAACGCAAGCTCAGAGAGAGTCAGCCAAAGTCAAGTAATTCTTTCGTTCTAAACTAATCATTTATGGCATATTTGAAGCAACCCCATTATTGTTCTTAGGTGATAATGATGCATCATTCTCGCAATACAGCCCAAAAGCAGTGGTGTGAGACTAAAGTCCTTACTATTTCAGGGGTTGTCAGGGTTTTCAACACCAAAAAAAGTCTGCTTAGGTAACTTTTTTATTCACTTTGACTCCATCGTGACGTTCACACGACAAAGTATTTTCAGATCAATGGGTGATTACTCTAAAGCATGGGTTCTACTTCTGGAATATGTAGAAAAAATGGCCCTTAGCACCACATCAGAGGTGTCTTTGGCTGCACTTAAAGCCCTGCAAGAAATGATCATGGCATCCTCTCAGGATCTTAAGCAGTCACCAGGTATTACATATTCTAAAACTTGCAAATCTAATTTCTTGAATATTACACCTAATATGAATGCTAAAAATTAAAATACTTTTCTTTCTCTTTATCAGATCACAAGGGAGTATCTGATCTTCGAGAAATTAATTGGACACTATGTTGGAAGGCTTGGCTCAACATTGGCAATCAAAAGTCAAATTATATTAAAAACACTTCAGAAGTAGTATCACATAGTCAAGTATAAGCGATTCTGGATTGTTGTCAAATTTTCGATCAGTTTAACAACAAGTTTTAATTTTCAGACATTACTTACCGGTTTTATTCAAATCTTTTTATCGTTATTTCCCCATGTAAAATCGACCTTCAGAAGGGAGGACGTAGAGAGCTTAGGGACTGTTTTGATCAGCTGTGTGGAGGTATCCTAAAATTGAATTTTGGCATTTTTTAACCGACCTAAAGGCAGAGATTTTTCAGGTCCCTTTGGATACAGAATTTGAAGGAACTACTTCTTTAACTCCTCTTCACGTGTCAGCTTTAGACGTAATAGACTCTGTGAAAGATGCAGCACTGAAAGAAAACTGCAATATAGTTTCAGAAGTTTTTGAGATCATTTTCAAGATTTCACGAGTTTCATTGACCGTCAAGCCAAATTCGAAAGAAGGACGTTTCTGCGAGAAATTTAGTCTACTTGGTGAAACCTGTCTTGAAACAATGGTGAAGTTTTACTGCGAATGCTGTAGGGCAGATAACATCTTGGTATAATAAGTCTTGACCTTCTTCCAAAACACTTCAACAATTCTTGCTGATTTCAGTCTGAAAATATCTTGTTCAAATGCGTCCGTCTTTTACACATTCCATTGCGTCAAAAATATCGTTGCTACTTGCAAAACAATTGGAGAGTTGCAGTTGACGTTTTGCTGAGGATCCTCAAATGTGGGATCCCTATCGCGAGGTATGGATTTGATCATTAGGTTATTTAAGTTGAAATAAAATGTGATAATTTTTTTCAGAGAGAAGGAAGAGTATTTTGTAGACTTCTGGACAGAGCTTGGTTGCGTGCTTGAAGGATTCTTGTTTCCAGATTCAGTTGAAGATCAAAAGCAGGAGGATAGACTTGCAGATGAAACAATAGATATTCAAATAATACAGATTTTAAGAGAAGAGGTTCTTCCTTTCCCAAACTTGGTATGTTTTATAACGTGCTGATTATGTTGTTTTGGGAATGAAAATTTATACATTATATATATATTTCAAGGTTCCAAATGAGTTCATTAGAAAGGTGGTGATTCTTTTGAACAAAGGATCGATACATTCATCGATGACTTTAAGCGACGACTGCTCAGGGAGTATAGGTTTACGAGAGGACTTTGCCAAACACTGCTTTGAAACATTACTAGAGTTTTCTCTATTGGTGAGTAAAAGGTATTTTTTTCAGATTTTCAATGCTCTAAATAGGATGAATTTTTTTAGGACACGGATGTTAGTGAGGTTGATTCGTCAGTGACAAATCGAATGGCTATTACATCTTTACTGCAGAGATTTAAAGAGGTGCTCGTCTTCTTTTTTTTAAATTTAGTTTCTCTAATAACTCAAGTGGTCTTTTTTCTGAAATAGGTTTTACAGGAGGCTATTGATGGTTTCAAGCTTAACCGTAACATTCCTCTTCAAAGGCAAAAGTCTGCTGAGATCTCTTTTGTTTTGAAAGCAATAGCAACTGTTGTTGCTTCGATGAAAAAAGCTTCCAGCTCTGGGGTTAGCAAAAAGACCTGGACCCAGGTATTTCAAAAAATCTCCAACTATACCCTTTTAAAAGTGATCATGATATCGGTTGCATTTTTCAGATAATTGGACTCTATCCTTACCTCGTACAATTCACAGAAGTAAACTCTCAGCAGATTAGTAGTTCTGTTAAAGATGCCCTCATCGAATACCACGATCTTTTGCAACCTTTGAACTACCCTAATCAAGAGATGAAAAACTGAATATGTTAAGATGGGTAAAGAGGAAGCGAGACCAGAACTTTTCTTTTAATAAGTAATAAAATTACATTATGCCTTCAAAATTTTACCTGGACCCTCTGTCGAAAAAAAGCATTTTATTATTTTTGTTAAACTTCTCTTCTTTCGACCAATAAAGCTATATTTGAAAAAAAGTTTTGCTCCGATTGAAAAGTACGTTTACAGCGCCAGTTTAAGCGGTTTTGCGGACAAAGTCTAAACTGTTCGTGTGCAATGTTTTGTTTATTCGACTTACGAAAATTTCAAGTGTACCGAATTGATTTTCTCAAAACACGAAATAAGCTTTGTAGTTTAATTAAATAAATATTTATAATAGATTTTGAGCAAAATCGACATTTTCTAATTTAACCAACCGCGGAATCGATGACAATGATTAATATTTTCAATCAAGAAAAAGCACGTGAATTTGCTTTCTCTTCATATCCTGAAAATGTGGCCTAATTTAGATTCTTGAAACTCCATTTTCTTATATATATAGAAGTTATAGGACAGTCAGAAAAAGTCATGCAAGAATTTGACATGGAACTTGAAGGTCTTTAAGTTTTTTTTGTAATGATTTTATTAAATTGACCTAAATTTAAGCTATATATACAAAAATGAAATCTCTCAGTGTTGTAAACAAAACAACCTTTCTGAAGCTCATCGATTTGCATAGGTACGTAATAGTAAAGTAATTGACCCTCAGCTTTTGATTGCGATATAAGCTTGTCTGTAAATGAAAATTCGAGACACCATCTTCAATTTCATTTTTCAGGCCCTTACAAAGATGGATTTCAACCCGTATGATTGGTGGAAGATATTTGCGGGCTGAAATAGTCCGCAAAAAAGGCATTAACCTCATCTCTGATCCTTTATTTAACAAAGGTCTTGCATTTCCTTATTCTGAGAGGGACAGGCTAAGTATTAGAGGCCTTGTACCTCCTGCCATGTGAGATCAATCAGAAACAAGGAGAAACTCAAAGCGGGGGATGAACTGATTGCATCAATTTTAGGCTATCAATATGCGACCAAAAGGCTTTAATGATGGACGAGTATTCTAGCGGCTGGGCTGCCCGAGCTGCAAATGAGCCCAACGATGAGATCATTAGGTCTGGTGAGTACACAAATTTAAATATTTAAGACATGTTTATGTTTGGTCAGTTGAGGGTCAACATTTTTTAATTTTCAGGTGTCAATCCTGACAACATTAGACAGTGGAATGTTTTGCAAGGAATTCAAGATAGAAATGAAACGTTATTCTACAAGTAAATACAAAATATATGATAATAAGTTTGAAAAATGTCTGTTCCAGTCTTTCATCAAATTGTCACTTTTTCTGTAAAGGCTGGGACACTCCAGGGTTAAAGTTTATGTGTTTTTTTTGGAAACATGTAGTCCCATCATCATCAATTTAACTCTGAATTTATATATAGAATTTTAATGGATGAATTTGAAAAGATGGCTCCAATTATCTACACCCCAACTGTTGGTTGGGCCTGCTCCCACTTTTCACACTTATTCAGGTTAATTTTCGTGGTCATCTAATTTATATTTTTCAATTTTTGATGGAGCTTTTTTCACAGACGTCCTCGGGGTATGTTTTTTTCTGCGAAGGATAAGGGTGAAATGGCCTCGATGGTTTACAATTGGGAAAGTGATGAAGTCGATGCAGTTGTTGTGACAGATGGTAGCAGGTAGGAAAATAATCCTCCTCTCTCGTGCGTTCACATTGTTATACTTTGACAATTTCAAGAGTCCTTGGCCTAGGAGATCTCGGCATTGGTGGACTTGGCATCTCAATAGGCAAGCTTGACCTTTACGTGGCTGCAGGTGGATTTCATCCGAGACGCGTTCTTCCATGCGTTCTAGATGTTGGAACGAACAATCCAAAACTTTTGAACGATCCAAGATATATAGGGTTGAAGCAACCGAGACTCGAAGGTTGCATACAAAGTTATTTTGTAAGAAAGTCAGAAAATTTTTAACTCACTTTGTAGGGGAGGAATACTTTGAGCTCGTCGACGAATTTATGGCAGCAGTTAAATTAAGATGGCCAAGGGCTCTAATTCAACACGAAGACTTTCAAGTTTGTCATCCCTCTTAATTCGACCTGCGATATCCAGTTGTCAAATGAAAATTAATTTTAGACAAAACATGCTGTGGCTTTACTTAAAAGATACCGTTCAGAGTATTTGATGTTCAACGATGACATCCAAGGAACTGCTGCTACAGTTTTAGCTGGAATTTATGGAGCTTTGAAGGTTTAATAACTTCATGATTTAAAGACATTTTTCTGGAAAATTTTATTGTGTACTATGTATATAGGTGCAAAAGAAACCGCCTTCTGCCCTTAAGGATCAGATATTCGTCGTTTGCGGTGCAGGAAGTGCGTCCGCAGGGGTTATGTTAACCATTCGTAACGCCATGACCCGAAGGTGGCTAAAAATTCTTGTTTGTCAATGCCGAAACAATCAGTAATCTCAGAAAAACTTTTTACAAAGATATGGTGCAACTGCAAAGGAGGCTGGTGCAAGATTCTTCATCCTTGATGAGCATGGCCTGATTACCAAAGGCAGATCGAATCTAGCAAAAATGGAAGAAAACTTTTATGATTTGGTATTTTTTTTTAAATAATATTAAAATCCAAAAAATTTTAATCACAATCCTTAACCCTGTGGAAATCAGGCAACCTTTGCAGAAGACGATGTCACAATGGAAGGCATGAATCTTATTAACGTACTTAAAAAAGTCAAACCCACAGTTCTCATAGGGCTTTCCGGATGTGGTGGAATATTTAACGGTACAAAAATAGAGCTCTTTTGAAATAGTCAAAAACATTGACGAGATTGTTATTTTTGATCAGATGAGGTCCTCACAGAGATGAATAATTGCCCAAGTCCTCCCATCATATTACCCTTGTCCAATCCGACATCACGTTCCGAATGCTCAGCTGAGCAGGCTCAGCGTTGTACTCACGGCAGGGCTATCTTTGCCTCAGGATCCCCTTTCGACCCTGTCACAATCGACGGAGTGAACATAGCGTCTTCTCAGTGTAACAATCGGTGAGAAAAAGCGACATTTTTTCAAGATAATTTTCATCCAAGGTGACAGACCGGGTGTGAAATCTATAAATCGAAAGCTCATCCCTTGTTGTTCCTTTTTGATATAACTGAAGAGGCCTATGTTGGGACATTTGTTTCGTTTTTTATTTTATTTTTTACCTGCCCGCAGCTCAGAGTTTCCATTTTATAATGGTTCGAAAATAATAGCCTCATCTCAGTGCAACAACAGGTAATCTAACTTGGATCACTTTAAGAGCCACTCGTAGATGGACTTTCACTAGATAAACTTTCTCCCCACCTTTTCAATGTGAAGCTGGCCCATTCTTCCATTATCATTTGGAATTTCCAACTGTTGATGTTAGACCTTTTTTTTGGTGTCTGATTTTTCTCTTGTGGGATTTATTTTTGAAACTTACTGTTTATGATGATGTAAAAAATCAATGCAAGTAAATGGACATACTAAACTGATTGGTGATGGAAATTTCTTGTCCTAGTTCCTTCTCTGAAAGGTCCAGCTTTGAAAACATATTTCCACTAAAACAGGTTCCATGATGACAAGACTCATGGCACTCCAGTAAATTTGATTTTTCTGTTTCCAAACTAACAAGAGCAATTCCTCTAGTTAAAATGACCTGATCCAGACAAATTAAAAGACTGCATGGAGCCACCTTGTTAAGACAAAATCTGTGTTGCACCCAAATCAATTTCTTCATCTTTCCTTTCTAATCATCAATACTCACTCTTTTGCAGATATATTTTCCCTGGGTTGGCTCTTGGCGCAGCTCTTGGACAAACTGGAGTCGTGACAAATGCAATGATAAACAGGTCGGCTGAGGCCCTCGTTGAACTCATTAGTGAAGATGACCTCTCAAGGTAATTCAAACATAAACCATATCCGGCTCCAACCCATCTCTCCATCTTTTAGGAGAGCAACTTTCCCTGAGAAAATGGACATCCGACAGATCTCTCTTCATTTGGCCACCCGCGTCATCCAGCAAGCTGTGGAAGAAGGCCTCAAGGTTTATTCGCCTCCACGTCTTTACCCCATAACTGTCCCCAAAAAACCAGGATTTTCTTTGATTTCAGGTTGGCAACAAGATGTGTTTAGAGGCTTTAGAGCATGGAGGCGAGGAAGAGCTGTCAGAGTACATCTTTTCAAAGATGTGGTTCCCTGATTACCGCCCTCTTGTCTATCTGCCACCCGGAAAGGGGGAATAGGTCAATTGTTTCTACAGATTGGAAAGTTTTAGGAAGTCTATTTCGATTCTACCTCACCACTATGAATCATCACCCATAAAACGTTTGCCAAAAAAGTGACGTGGGGCCATAGCCAGCTTTTAGGTCCTCAAACATTATTATAGAGTCTCTTTCAATTAACAATTATTGTCATAATTTTACGTTTTTAGTCCAGGTTTCTCAATGTTGATTTTTCCGGTGAAAATTCCATTTTTATTTCCCAAAAATATGAAATAAAAAAAGCTCTTAATAATTGGCTCACTTTTATGATGGGAATTTTTAATTTCTACCGAAGACCCTTCAACACAGTGCAGTGGAACCCCTTGTCAGAGTTCTGTCTTCCTTGGGGAATTTACCCTTTTGAACGAGGAATTCCAATATTACATACCCAAGCTCTCTGGCTCTCCAGAGATGGTGCAATAATCGTTATCTTGTCTTAAAAGTGCTGCCCTTTTCTCAATAATTGATTGGGAAGGTCACCGCTGGATTTTCATCTCTCACCTTCAGTCCACAGCATCAGATTCCTTATTGGTTGCTCACTTTCAATGCCCTGCCATATAGATAATAAAAATAGTAAAATATATATTTCTAAGAATCATTTTAAAATAAAAATAAAATTAGATGGAGTTTATCAAGAGATTGAGTTAGTAAGAGAGAAAGATAAATTGGGATATACAGTCAGTCCAAATCTTTGGTGTAGCCTTTTCTTGCTTGGCAAATCTTCAAATATAGAATCTGACAATGAAAACTCTTCAATTGCCTCTTTCCAGATCGTATGAAAAATTAGGTAACTGAGCACTTGTGGCAAGGGTGGAAAAGCTCTGGATAGTGGAAAAGGATTCGAAATTTTCAGTTGAGCCGTTGGCCATGTCAAAGGGGGCCAAAGTGGAGTTCGATTGAGCTTCATTTATTGATGAGAAAGACGGAAGGGGTTGCTTGTCAGACAGCTCAAAACTTTGCCCCTGAGTTGTCGACGAATCATTGTGACAGCCAACAATCAAAGAAGAAAAGCTTGGCAGGGTAACGGCAGTTGAAGAGTCCACAGCTGGGCCATTCGATGAGTCAGTTTTCTCAGTCTCCTGATGGCACATGACAAAGCTATCAACTTTGGATGGGACGTAGTTAAGATCAAAGCATTCAGAAGTAGATACATCGTCCGTGAAAGTATGGCTTTCTTGAGGATGGACGGACTGAATGTCTGTGTAGGTTGGACCTTTAGAAACTGAATTTTGATGTAACAGATAAACTTGGTCCACTTCTGCCTTAGCTGAACCTTTTGAATTTTCTGAAGCAATTGTTAAGTCTCTTTTATCGTCAGAATTTGTTTGGGAAGATACCTAAAGGTGTTCAATCAAGTCAACCATTAAATAAAATTTAAATTTCTTTAAAGAATACTTTTTTTGAAAATAGTGCTTACAGATTGTTCATGGGTCAATAAACATGTTGATGAATTGACAGACTGGTCCCCTTCTCCCATGTACTGAGTCCTAAAAAAAGTAGAATAACTAGATTGTCATCTATTTTTGAAAAAAGGTGAAATCTTTTCAAATGTAAACTTCAATGATTTTTTTCGAAAAGCTCTTACATCTCAACACCTTCGGACAGCCCGTCCATGTTCGTAAGATTTGAGGGGGTTTCAACTCCGCTATTTTCACCTGCTGAGTTTTCTTTGCTTGACTTCTCCTCTTCACCATCAGAGCAATCTGATAATTAAGTAAAATTCAAAAGAAGGATTTTTTTTATAAAAAATTGGACAAATACCTGGACTTTCTTCTCGATGTCTATTTAGATCAGGATACTCAAAGACGTTGTTGGGATTCTGCTCTGCAGCAAGAGTCTCAATCACTTTGGCTATTTCAGCTCGTTTGGTTTTTATTTCGTCCAGGGTGAACCAATTTCTGCACTGTTTGATTGGCAAGCAAAAGTCGTTGATTGGTTTCTGTTAAAACAAAGAAAGCAGGTTAACTCCTTTTTTTGATGGAACTTGAATTAAATAACTCACTTTAAAAAAGCTCTCAATATATTTGAGTACAAAAATGCCACAATCGTAAGTGTTTGGCTGTTGAACAGTTTTTGGAGCGCAACCCTTCATCGTCTTGCGATTAAAATCTCTTTCCTGTCATACAAATTTCACGAAAATTTTTGTGTAAGTTAGATAAGTTTAGGGAACTTTGAAACCAAGAATGTCACCTGGCCTAATTTTGCTCTATATTCACACTTCAGATATCCTCTCAAAGTTGCTGCCACCCGAGTTCGCGAGGCTCCACTCAAGGAATCGAAGATTAAAATGCATGGTCTTAAAATAAAATATAACTTGAATTTTGTTTGATTTAGATCATAATTTTACTTCGAAACAATCTTTACTGTCTGATTCTTTTTTCAGGTTTCTTTACGCGAGTTGATTTTGGCAACTCTTTCTTTTTTCCGTCTTCAAATGTCTGAGCCTCAGGGTTCCCAACTCCACATATAAAAGAGCCTGCTTTTAAAAAGTCAATGTGGAATTGAGAATAAATACTTTGGACATGATTATTTCATTTACCTTTATCTTTAGATTCCATCGGTAATATTGAAGTTTTCTTAAACTCTTCCATGATCTGAATAGAAGCTTAAAGCTTAAATCTAAAGTTCAATGTTTTACTTTTTGAAGTCTATAACCTTTTCTTGTGTGACTGGATTAGCTTGGTTCGTATTCAGCTTTTCTTTGCAAAATTCAACAACATCTTCCTCGTCAATATTTACGAAATCCTCGTCAGAATCTGATGCCTCGTCACAATCAGGGTTTTCTTCACAATAAATACTTTTGATGTTTTTCAAAGAAAAAACGGATGTAGAACCAATCTGGAAAAGAAATGTAAATGTTTTAATAATTGCATAATGAGTTCTTGATAAAAGCTATATATGTGTCTATTAAAGATTTGATTAAACCTAATATGAGACTCTGAGAATCTTTAAAAATACCTGAATAACTCTGCTTTTTGCCATTTGCTTTTTTGCCATTTTTGTGCGAGCAATCCTGAATATTTATTCAAACTTTTAATCAATCGAAATTTCATTGGTAAAGTTGCAAAGTATACCTTCTGTCGGTGAAGCGAGTTGACCAAGATTGTCTTTCGGGTATTTGACAAGGCTCTCCCGTTTCAAAGTTTACACTTTTCACAAGACCAGGAAAACAGATGACAACCACGAACCAATGAGAATTCTCATTTATTGGGACAATTACGAAGTCCTGGAACATAAAAGAGAGTTTGCCTTTGGAATAATAATATGGAAATTAATTAAGCTAATTACCTTTTCAAAGATGTTGACATTTTTAGTCCATCGTTTAACTCGATCATAACGTCTTTGTTCTCCACTGAAAAATTACAATATCCACTCACTTTATGCTTCAAAAGATCGAAAAAGTTTTTTTTACATACATTGCTCGTGATTCTTTGATTGATGAAGTGGTTTTGGGTTGACGATCCCTCATAGTGAGACGGTTATAAAAAAACGAGGAAAAAATGTGAGTTCTGTTTCGATCGATCTCTGAAAGCTCATTGTGCTGAAAAAGGAACAATTATGTTTATTTTTCAAAAGACTCATGTCAAAAACGTATTTTTTTTAAACCGTTTACCTGTAACCATTTTAAATAGAAGTCTATTATAACATCGTTCAGGTAACAATGTCTCCCTAGGCAAGCATAGTCTTTGCTGAACACAGAGACCGATCCTTGATCAGTTTGAGGAAACTTGCAGTATTCAACGTTGGGAATAAAACCTATTCAAGAGGAAGAAACGTTGATATGCCACAAAGTAAAATTTTCAAAGGGTAGTAGGAAAAAGTAAGCGTTGACTAACCTTTTTCTTGAGAAAAATTTACCACTGGCCTAAAAAAATATGAAATTAAGTGTCACTTTATTGTTTTT
>Ga0194133_10008276_pt1 | contig 12175 bp, 8 predicted proteins | sample TA2KigOf40mmetaG_FD_155448 | JGI IMG/M metagenome (GOLD analysis project Ga0194133, IMG submission 155448) | Freshwater microbial communities from Lake Tanganyika, Tanzania - TA2015055 Kigoma Offshore 40m | ecosystem: Environmental > Aquatic > Freshwater > Lake | place: Tanzania: Lake Tanganyika...
GTAATGTAAACCAAAAGAAGAACGCAGAGTTTCTCATCCAATATCCATCCAAATGTGGTAAAAATATTAAAGTAAGAAGGTTAGGGATTGAAAGGAAATTTCTATAATATTCTGGGTTGAGTTGGGTCTGGCCACAATTTTATCAGGTTTTATCAGGCTTGGGTGGGTAATCGTATAAACATGATCTGAGTCAGGCCATTTATAATTTGACTCGCAGGTCGACAACCCCGTGCTGGGTCAAACCCTTACAAGAAAAACTATCCTTTCTGTTAATTGTTGCTCAAAATGAAGAGGCAGGTTTATTAGTCACATAAGTTTGAACTTAATAATTTTAGAATGTGTACAACATTTATAACTTTCATATTTCTCACAATTCTTTGAGTTTTATCCTATTAGACTTTTGAGTTTATTGTGGCTTGTAATTCAAGTTAAATTTATTATCGATTATATAAGTGCTTTGGGTATTTTTTCAATGCAAACCAACACATTTTTTTTATTTCCAATTGTCAATTCACGCAAGGTCGAAGGTGGTTAACCTAATCTTAAAGGTTTTTACTCCCAACAAGAAAGTGGTATCGGGGCTAAATTGGAATGCCACCAGGAGGATTTCAAGAGGGTACTTGTTGCACTCCCTGTCATGTATCTGTAACAGAGGAGGGTTCTCCGATAGGTATTCTAGACCTTCAGCACCTCCTTTATGAAGTCTGCTAGATGTTGCGGTTGTGGCTCACATTGTGACTCCAATTGATGGAACAGCAAGTAATAATTTCTCAAGTGTTCCAGTGTGGGACATTCTACTATTAAATGCTCAGCCAATTCAACACCTTGGAAGCAGAGTCTACGTAGATTAGTCTGAAAAACATCTGGGTCGAGTAAGTGTTGATGTCGTCGGGTAAAATTATGTCCCGCTTACCATCTAATAAGTCTACCTATGTCTAGTCCGTAACTTCGGAATGAACTTGCTCTTGACCAGATCTGGTATGGGAAACCACAGTTTGGTTTGCCTGCAGGACTCCGGTCTCCCCCAATACTGTGACCGCTCATCAGACAATGCCTCTTTAATTCTGGCTCTGATGGAGGACGTTGGAATTGGATCAAATGGGTACAGTCCTTCCGGTCTTTGGATCTTTAAGCCATCCTTGGTTAGTTTATCGGCCAAAACCAACACATTTAGTGTATATCTTGAATATTAAAATGCATTTGCTGTTCAACTCGTGACTTTGATTGTGCTTGGAGGAGTTCAAATTTGAGAACCTTGGTAAAATTTTATTAAGTTCCAGCTTTCCCGACAAAAAAAACCTGCCTCAGGAAAGTTAATACTAATGAAGAAAGACACATATAATTTGTTTTCAATTTATGTTTTTGCTCCATATACCAAATGTCGTGTAAAAATTTAGGGCTCTGCCAGTTTCTGCAGGGCGGCGCAGGCAATCAAATTCTATTTGCAAAGCTTAGTCAAGGTCAAAAATAGGTAGGAATGTCGTGTTGGTAAGTACCCTGATTTTAATTGGGTCATTGCTTTATGTAACATAGGTCAATTAATGCATCAGGCTGGGCTTTAACCCACCTCTAGGTCTAAGCACCTGATCTGAGATTCAATATGTACATACAGTAGGTATTTCTTTAGTGGAAGAAATATCAATCAATTTCTTTAGTGGAGGCATCAAATTTTGTTATGAACTATTTCTATTAAGTGAAAAAGATCATTTTAAAAAGAAAATTAACTTTTGGAAATTTATGTCCCTAATTCAGAAAAGATGATCTCTTAAACTGGGCAGATCCCGTATGAAAATCAACATGCCATCAGACGCTATTTTTCAAATTTTCTAAATTTAGCACATTAATATATGCTAAATTCATGTAAAAATAGCGTCAAAATACTGAAAATAGCGTGTATACACGCGGGAACAGTTGCAAATGAGGGCATTACTAAAAATGCATTGTTAGACCAAAAAACCGATGTATTTTTTCATTCGGGATGCTCCCCTTAAAATTAAGTTTGAAACTTTTGGCCCACCAGATTTCTAGGGGTAAAAGCTTATCAAGAGGGCAAAGGAAATTACAAGGAGGTGAAAAGGCCAGGATGGTTAGAAGTACACAAAATATCCTATAGAACCATTTAAATTCTGTACTTAGAATAAAGCCATGTTGTCATTGTGGAAAAAAAATAGCAAGTTGCCAACGGCAAAGTCCGTGTTCAACCTTTGTTTTTACATACATAGAGGGGAAAGCGAAAGCAGCTACAAATAAACAAAATTGTTTATTGTTTACTTTTTTTACATAACTTGAAAAATTCTCAAATCTCAGGCAATTTTTAGTGGACATTTTTACAATAAAAACATTCTGACATTAACAATGGAGAGGTTAAGAAGTTTCCATCTTCTCAAGCAGGTTAGAGCGAATTCAAGCACCTCGATATTTATTTTTAAAAGAGTTTTTATGTAGATTGTTCAAAATTTATCTTCTACTCACCAAAGGGCATCGCTTCCTCAGCTCTCAAAAATGTTTTCCACATCAAAAATCTTTATGGAGGCACAAAATGGAACTGAAGATTCATGCAGTAAACCAAAACAGGTACAAAAGGCTTGATGAATTTACACTTTTAAAGTGCCTGGCACAAACCTTGGATATTACTAGAAACAAATAAGAGGGAAAACTCCGATCGGAAAGCTGGACGAGCTTGAAGAAGGTCAACATCCATTTAAAGAAAAAGAGCCCCTTAAGCCTTGGCCCGGTGGCGTTAATCCGGACACCGGAGAAATTGGGGGTCCAAGAGGACCAGAGCCAACTCGTTACGGAGACTGGGAGAGGAAAGGACGAGTGACAGACTTTTAGAGAGCTTTAATAGATCACGTCAAATTGTAGCATTGTTCAGAAAAACACTTTATTTTATTTTCAAATACCAAGTGAATGATATAAACATTCTCGATTTGTTTTATAGTTACTTTAGAGAAGTCGTCTGTGACTTTTTGGTTGACCTCAAACTTTCGTCGGGCCTCCAACAGACGAATCAAGAATTCAGAACAGCCAATAGATGGAAAAGGCTCTCGGGTTACACAAAAAATGGTTGTCATTGACGGGGACCTAGGGTTAATGGCACCTGACTGAGATCTAGAATCTTTAAATGTTGTCATATTGCCAGCCCATGGGAGTTTTGATTGCAACTAAATCAACTTAGCTTAATAATCTGATGAAAAGATGATTACACTATCTCGTTAACCACATTCTGAGGTTTTAAAAGCCATTCTTTCGTCGTGAATTACTGTATATATGACCTTATACTCTAAAAGAATAAACGTTACCCACACAGGTCTCAGTGCTCCCTGGTTTTTCGCCAGAGAGGTCTCAAAGTGGAGGACCCTTAAGGTCTTGAGCCCATTCTCTGTGGGTAAAGGTTCGTGCCTAGAGCAAAAATTTGTGTTGTTAGGTCTAGCAGTACAGGCATAATTACCGAACCTTAGTTTACTTTACATTTACAAGTTGAGAGATGAAATAATTCATCTTTTATTCAGATTAATTGATATTCTGCTCTCAAACTGCTGGAAAAGTTATATTGGATTTTTTTTTACTTTTTAAATGGATGAAAATCCTATTACTTGGTGGACAAAGAGCTGTGGTGAGATAGAGGTTGGAGGTTCTGACCACTGTCCACCGCCTTATGGTCTGGATTCTGGAAAAGCAACCACCGATACCTACAAGAGAAGTGGATTTGATGCCTGTGGATAGTCAACTTCTTCTGTTGTTATTATGCGTCTCGCGATCGAATTCGAACGTGATCGCGACGATGCAGCTGAACGTTTGGCTCACCGATGAGTGGCCCGCCGCGTCGGGGAGTGCGCGCAGTAAGTTGCTCTTTCTCCTCGTTCAGGAAGAGCTTCGGCTATCTGCCCTTACAGCCTTTGGCGCGGCTGAAACGCCACCGCGGTCGATCGAGTGGAAGTTCGACGCCATCTTGGACCAGTTGAGCGTAGGAACCTCATGCCGTCCGTTGTCGACGCCGTTTACGAGGACCATTAAGGATGACGTGAATCAACGAGGTTTCTTATATTTGCACGTAAAAAAGAATTCAGTGTTGTTGTTGACCCGTTGACTGGCGGTCGAAGATTGACTCGGGTCAAAATTGTGCATTTGATAAAATACCGGTTGGCAAATTGGCAATACTAAACTTGGTAAGCAGTTTTTGCTCATTGTTTTTCTTTATTACAAATGGATTAATGTGGAGATCGAATCGGTTAAGACACACCAATGGATGACACGAACGACTCAGATACCTCAGATTATGGCTGTCTCGAGCCTCAAGTCATTCTAGATGACGACGATTTCAGTCGAGAAGGTGACGAAGATGACAGCAGCAGTCATGTTGAAGAAGTAAAGGACGATGAAAGGTTTGCACCTCACGAAGGCGACAACTCCTTCACGTCCGAGTTTGATGAAAGCACCAGCGATACGACTGGCAGCTCCAAGTAGGTTATCTTCAAGACCTAGTCATTTTTTTATGTTAATATTTACACAAAAAATCATTTAGGTGCAATTACTGCCTTGAATCACTCCTGCTTCATTTTGCTGGGCAGCCTTGTGGGACCTTTGATGACGATTTTGTAGAGGAAGAGGAAGTCTGCGAGATTGACAACATAAAAAAATGTCCGGTTTGCAGCTTACAGGCGCCCACAAAAGAGCATATTTCACAACATTTTGTTCAGGTCTCTTATTTTCTTAACAAACAGCCACTTTTGAAAATATTCTAAATTAAATCTTTTAATATTTAGGAGCTTAGTGAAATCTTTGAAGATGACAAGAAGTGTCCTAGGTGCAACTTTTTTGTCTCCGTTTCGTCTCGTTCGTCAAGTAAAAGTTCACGAAAATTGCTCGTAAATCATTTGATATCGGAACACGGAGGGTTAGAACTGCTGGAGCTTTTAAACGACAAGGAGCTAGTAGAGGTAATATTTTAAATACTTTTAAACTAAGAAAAGTAGCAAACCTGTGATTTTTATTGCTCAGACAAAGAGATCCGAACACAAGTCAAAACGCACATCGTTTTCTGGCCTAATCATTAGCCCTACCAAACAAGGGACAGGACAATCTTGCCCAATATGTGATTTGGTAATGAATTTTCTTTTTGTCTCGTTTAAGTAGTAAGTCATATTTTGTGTCGAAATTTATTCCTTAGACTTTGACGAAACAACACAGTCGAGACCACGTCAGCTGGCATTTTATGGATGAGCTTCGAGATTTAGTTGATGAAAGTAATAAGTGCCCCGAGTGTTCTTTCACATCTAATAAAATTGAGTCTGTTTGTAGGTGAGTGGACTCAAAAGCAATTGATATATTGTGAAAATATAGGGTTGCATTTCAAGCATTCCAGCTTTTCACTGCAAATTTTCCTGTACGGCCTTTTTTGAGCAGAAGTTGATCAATTTATTTTTATTATTTCCTAGGCATTTGGCATTATTTCATGGAAAATTAGACGAGCTTTTACAAAATGCAGCGTTGATTGATGAAAAGCGGTCCTCTTCTGTTAAGAGAACAGGCAGAAAGGTAGTAGGGGATACCTATTTTTTTTTACATACATTTTTTTGAAAAAAATTTAAAGGGCTCAACAGGAATAAGTTGCTCCATTTGTAAGCTGAAAGACCCATCAAGAGAGCACATGAGTAAACATTTCATGAAAGAGCTAATGGAGCTTATTTCTAGCTTAGACGATCAAACTCGATGCCCAGAATGTCGATATAGGTTGTTATAAAGTAAATTTGGTCACATTTTGGCAAGAATAAAATGAAATTTTAATTTTAAGGTGCGATAAGCCTCAAAATTTGGCTCGCCACATGGCTCTTGTTCATTCAAAACTCGACGAACTACTTGCTGATGAAAACTTGGTTGAGACCAGGCGGAATGAAGTTTTGTCCAAGCCAAACAAGGTAGGTGTTAGCGAAACAATTTAAGAGATGGATTTACGTTAAAAGCAAATCTCTTGAAGGTCAACATTGGCAGTGTATGTCCTGTTTGTGATGCTCAAATTGCAAAGCAGCACTCTAGAGTTCATGTAATTTGGCATTTTATTGATGAGTTGAGAGCCATTGTCAATGAGTTTCCCGAAAACACGGTACGATTTAGAACTACTTTCTTTTGTTTAATATCCAAGAAAAACGTAACATTATCTTTTACAGTGTTGTAAATATTGTGACTACACCAACCCGGTAAGCGACAAAGTTGTGAAGCATGTTGCCCTAGGGCATTCGAAACTTGACGAAATGTTATCAGACGATGATTTGTTGGCTCAGAAAAGAGCCCAAGCAAGAGTGAAGCCAAAAAAAGCTTCGATTGGACCGTGCTGCCCCATTTGTGATGTCAAAGATCCTCCTAGAGAGCATGTGGCCAGACATTTTAGTGATGAGCTCTCTGAATTTGTGTCTCAGTTACCAAGTCAGCAAAAGTGTTTTCAGTGTTCTTACAGAGGTGAAAAGCCAAAAAATCTTGGTCTGCACATAGCACTTTGTCACGGTCAGTTAGAAGTGTACCTGGAAAATGACATGCTAGTTGACTCAAAGAGACGTAAAGTGATGTCGTTGCCAAAGAAACAAGCTTTAGGTCCCAACTGCCCTGTTTGTGATATTGCATTTACAAAATCGCAGAATCGAGATCACGTTTCGTGGCACTTTATGGATGAGCTTAGAGAATTTGTTTTATCTTTCAAGAATCCTCAACAATGTTGGAAATGCGAATATTCCTCAGAAAAATTAGACAATCTTGTGAAGCATGTTGCACTTGGTCACTCGATGTTAGATGAGCTGTTGGGTGATGAAACACTTGTGGCCATGAAGCGAGCAAAAGCACAGTCAAAGCCAAAAAAAGTGGCCATTGTTGAATGCCCTATTTGTGAAATCAAAGATCCAACCAGGGAGCACGTTTCAAGGCACTTTAGTGATGAACTATTGGCCATAGTCAATGAATTCCCTGACAATACAAAATGCACTCAGTGTGACCACACAGCTGACAAACCAAAATCCCTCTCCATTCATGTCGCTTTAGTTCATGCACAACTAGATGTATTTCTCATGGACGAAGAGCTTGTTGCAATAAAAAAAGACAATTACAAGGCAACTCCAAAGAAGCTCTCTATTGGCCCTACATGCCCAGTGTGTGGAATTACCTTTACAAAGTCTCAAAACAGGGATCACGTTGCCTGGCACTTCATGGATGAACTTAGAGCTGTTGTTCAAGAATTTGAAGATCCCTCGCAATGCCCATATTGCCCTTATAAGTCAGAAGCCAACGAAAAGATGGTTAAGCATGTGGCTTTAGGCCACTCAATGCTTGACTCTTTACTTCAAGATGAGAAAATTGTCGAGGAAAAAAGACTCAGAGCTATGATGAAACCCAAAAAAGTAATTCTAGGATCCAATTGTCCAGTTTGCGAGGCCAAAGATCCTTCACGTGAACATGTTGCAAGACACTTTGGAGATGAGTTGCAGAGCATTATTTTGGACTTTGAAGATCCTCACCAATGCAGTTTTTGTAATTACAGACATGAAAAGACAAAAAATGTAGCTATTCACATAGCTTTAGTGCATGCATATCTAGACTCTTTTTTGAGTGATGAGCAGCTTGTGAGTGAAAAGCGTGAGATGTTCATTAACAAACCCCAACGGGTAAATGTTGGTGCCCAGTGTCCAATCTGTGATGTAAACTTTAGCAAAGGTCAAAATCGTGACCATGTCAGCTGGCACTTCATTGAGGAGCTCAGGGACTATGTTTTGAGCTTTGCAAATCCTTTAGCATGCAACGAGTGTACTTATGCTAGTGATAAACTAGACAACTTGGCGAGGCATGTGGCACTAGGGCACGCTCGGCTTGACGTACTACTTCAAGATGAGAGTTTAGTTGCTCACAAGAGAGAAATTGTGCTGAGGAAACCTAAGAAAGTTAGTATTGGGCCAACTTGTCCAGTTTGTGATTTTAAGTTTCCTAAACAACCCAATCGAGATCATGTGGCGTGGCACTTCATGGACGAGTTTCGTGAATTCGTACAGCAAACTGATTCAGACAAAGCTTGCCAGTTGTGTCCCTACACAACTGAAAAAAATGACAATCTTGTAAGTAACTGAATTTAATTGGTTGCCCATCAAACAACTCACAGTTGAAGGTGTTTTACTTTTTTTTCTAGTTGAAACACTATGCCCTTGGACATTCTAAACTGGACGAGCTGTTACAAGATGAGGACCTTGTAGCTCGCAAGAGAGAAATCCATCAGCAGAAGCCCAAACGACTATCTTTAGGCCCTGATTGTATTGTTTGCGGCGCAAAAGGTCGTGATCGTGACCACATGGCTAGGCACTACATGACAGAGCTCTTAGATATGGTTAACGAGTTACCTGATCAACAGCGGTGTAATTTGTGTGATTATAGACATGCAGTAAGTTTTCATTAGTATTCGAACAGAGTTTTGTGGTATATATTCTGCTATTTTTTTTTTTAGAAAACTGAGAATCTAGCCAAGCATCTTGCATTGTATCATTGTAAGTTGGATGAGCTTTTGTTAGACGAAGAACTCCTGCATGAAAAACAGAGAAAGTATTCCAACATCCCGAAGCGAATATCTTTGGGTGATTGTTGCATCATATGTGGGGCTACTGGTGTGTCGAGAGAACACATGTGCCGTCATTTCTCCCAAGAATTCATGGAAATAGTTAATACATTCGATTCGTCATTAGCTTGTGGTTTCTGTGATTTTGCAGCTTCTAAGTCAGGTGATTGAAGGAATAAACTAACATTTTTGTCGAACTATTCTTTAAAAAAATAGAGAGTCTTTCCTGCATTAATGAGCTTCTTATTTTCAGAATATGTCGCTCGCCACGTGGGACTGGTTCACTACAAACTGGACGAACTCATGCAAGATCAAGAGCTTGTTAAAAGGAAAATGAAGGTTGGGGATAAAATTAAATGGCATAAAAATCAAGACTTTGTGTAAGCTGGAATTATTTCAGGAGTTTCAAAATTCTGGCACCATTCGGGTAACCCCTCCAGAGCAACAATGTCTAAGAAAAAGCTCCAGAGCGAAGATTCCCACAGTGATTTTCAAGTCAGATTTGAATGATTCTCCAACAGCAAAAAAGAGACCATGGTATAAGAAGGTTTTTATACATGAGTTAGCAGAAAATGAACACATAATTTTGTCTTAATAGCCCTGTGTTTTCTGACAACTCGACTTTCCAACGACAGGCCAAAGTTCTCAAGCTAGAGGACCTATCTGACATTTTGCCGCCCCAAACAAAGGTAAATTACAAAAAAATTTTAAAGTAAAACCTTCCTTAGTTTTCCTTACAAACTTGATCATCAAACTTAAAATAATTTCTTTTGTGATAGCCTTCTTCGAGTCCTGCAGGGATGTCCCTTCTTAAATCAGGTAAGTCTAAGCTTGGAAATTTTTGGAGTGACAAATAAATTGACACGTGTTTGAAATTCGCTCTGAAGAACATGCAAAGCTCAAGCTTCCACCATCTGTCTCATTATCGCCAATCGCCACAAAACCAAAATTAGAGCAAACCAAACCTGGTAGAACTTGAGAGCTTTGATATTTTGGTTTATATTTCTAACTTTGTTTGCCCATTCAGATCCTCTCAAAATAGCTGAAGCAAATAACACTTGGGCAGAGTCTCTAATGTCTAAGTCTAAGAGACCCCGATTAAGTGATTCGCTTCAAATATCACGTAAGCTTAGTTTTAGGAAATTTAAAATGTGTTTACTATGCTAAAAAATTAAATTCTTTAGCCGTGTCCAAGAGGTCATCATCGATTTCGGTAAACGGAAGAAATCATTCCTCGACTTCGTTTTCAAATTCTAATGATGAGGAATCATCTTGGTAATTTTTGCAATTTAAAAAAAAAGATTTTCTTTAGAATTTTGCAATTTTTTTTCATACGCAGCTCTGGTCAATACGACGTCGCCAAATAGCTTCGACGGAAACTCAATGTTTGAGCCTCAAGTTATTCTGGACACACCAGCAAATGGTAATTTTTCAATACTGATTTTGGAAGAATGATGGAAAAATTATGAATTTGTTGAACCTTTAACCGTCCACTATAAGAAAGATTTATTTCAGAGCCATACGATGCGAATCCTGTCGAGCCAGGGGAACATGATTTAATCGGATTAGATGAGTTTTGTGACGTGTGTAGTATGGAGTTGATTCACCACGCAGACGATAAGCCATGCGAACCCACCCCTGACTATTCAAGAGCTTACAAATACTGTCGAATTTGTGATAGAAAAAATCCATCTAGAGAACATGTGGCTAGACATTTTTTGCCTGAGCTTTTGGAGGTTGTAGAGGGACTTGAAAATTCTCTCGTGTGTACCGGTTGTGATTATCAGGTAATTTTTCCACTTAGAAAGATATAAACCTAACCTTTTAACTAAATATTTATGTCTTCATAAGGGTGATGATGCTTCCCTTCTTGCAATTCATATTGCTTTGAGCCATGAGGGATTTCTTCAGCATCTAAGCGATGCTGAGCTCGTGCGCCAAAAGCGGCTGCAATTTACTTCAAACATCAAATCTTTTCCAGTTGGAGCATCTTGTCCTGTTTGCGGACAGAGCTTAAGCCAGCAATACTCCAGGGAACATGTTGTTTGGCACTTTATAGAAGAGCTTAAAGAGCTTGCAGAGTCTAACTCTGTTTTGGAAGGTACAGAGTACAAGTGTAGTGATTGTGAATTCGTCGGAAAAAATTTAGAGCTCACTGCTAGGTAACTTGTGCTCAAATTATATTTTAGTGGAAAATACCTAATCGATGATCCTTACAGGCACTTTGGACTTTACCACAAAAGGCTCGAACTTATTTTGGCTGAAAAGTCACTTCTAGATGGAAGAACTGCTTCTTCTACCCCGAAACCTTCCCGAAAGGATAATCCATCAGCCTGTCCAGTGTGCGACCTACCCGATCCAAACAGGGAACACATAACACGCCATTTTATGAACGAGCTCTTAGAACATGTTGCCTCTCAATCAAGTCGAACCTCTTGTGGTTTGTGCTCTTATCGTGGAGAAAAAGCCCAGAATCTTGCAAAACATATTGGTCTCGTTCACAATAAACTAGATGAGTTGCTAGCTGATGAGCACCTTGTGAGTTCTAGACGTGACGAAATCAAATCTAAGCCCAAGAAGATTTTCATTGGCACAACTTGCCCAGGTACAAACCTATTTTCGAACGCTATTAATAACTTTTTCTCAAGGTCCTGATTTTTCTAGTGTGTCAACAAAGTATAAGCAAACGAGACAGTCGTGTTCACGTGATTTGGCATTTCATAGACGACCTTCGCGAGATGGCGCAGAGCTTTCAAGACCCACAACAATGTGAATTGTGCTCTTATTCGAACCCTAGCTTAGATAAAATGGCCAGGGTAACAAAAATAAACTTTTAAAACCTCAAAGGCCCAAAACTTACGACTGGAACTTCTTTTCAGCATCTGGCTCTTGGTCACTCAAAGATAGATGAGCTTTTAAGCGATGAGGAAATGGTTCGAGCCAAACAAAAAATCGCGTTTGCCAAGCCAAAAAAGCTTTTTATTGGTTCAAGGTACACCTTAACATTTTTCATTAAATTTCGTTACATTTTTCTCACTCAAAAATCTTCATATTTTTTCTCTTTTCTACCAGCTGCCCGATTTGTGGTCTCAGATTCAGCAAGAGTGCCAACCGTGATCATGTCTCGTGGCATTTTATGGAGGAACTACGAGAATATGTTCTTACCTTTGAAGATCCTAGAAGTTGTAACCAGTGTACTTACACCAGTGAAAAGCTTGATAACCTGGTAAGGGTGGAAGTTTTGTCTATACAACTGATTTGTCAACACCTTTTCAACAATCAGGTGAAACATATTGCCTTGGGTCACTCCAAACTAGATGAACTTCTCTTAAACGATGAGCTGGTGCAAGCCAAAAAGGCTCAGGCTAAATCAAAACCTAGAAAAATTTCAATCGGAGCAACGTAAGTAAAAAAATCGACCTTTAAATAATTCCCTCTAATAATCTTTTACATCATATTTATTTTTAGGTGTCCTATTTGTGATGCAAGGCTTAACAAAGGACAGTCTAGAGACCATGTTTCGTGGCATTTTATGGACGAGTTGCGAGAAATTGTGAATTCCCTTCCAGATCCAAGGTCTTGCACGCAATG
>Ga0194133_10008277_pt1 | contig 12175 bp, 6 predicted proteins | sample TA2KigOf40mmetaG_FD_155448 | JGI IMG/M metagenome (GOLD analysis project Ga0194133, IMG submission 155448) | Freshwater microbial communities from Lake Tanganyika, Tanzania - TA2015055 Kigoma Offshore 40m | ecosystem: Environmental > Aquatic > Freshwater > Lake | place: Tanzania: Lake Tanganyika...
CTCCTAGGGTGATGGTGTGCGACTGCGATCCACTCCTTTATAGGAGAGAAGAGTCCCACCATAGTGTCTGTGGTCACTGCAGATTACTTTTACCCTGACTGAGGGTCCCGTATGAAAAAATACATCGGTTTATTTGGTCTAACAATGCATTTTTAGTAATGCCCTCATTTGCGACTGTTCCCGCGTGTATACACGCTATTTTCAGTATTTTGACGCTACTTTTACACGAATTTAGCATATTAATGTGCTAAATTTAGAGCATTTGAAAAAGTAGCATCTTATGGCGTGTTGATTTTCAAACGGGGTGCCCCGTTGATTTTTTTACAATCCAGGGCTGAAAAATGGATGGCACGGCGAGGGATTGGACCCACAGCCTTAGATCTCGGTCAGGTCTTTTGAGTCTTTTTTGGCCGTGTTTGAAGACCACCCCTAAAACAGAAAAAACAGCCTAAAAAAGGTTTGAAAAATGGCCGTGTCACTCGGCCTTTAGATCTTGAGGGGGTCCAAGCCTCGGGTCGGGCGGCAGGTGAAAATTCTACTACATAAACAAACAAACAAACGAGTAAAAGCTCTGGTCAAATTTCAAGGTTTGAGCCTTTCTTGGTGCGGGGCTTCAACTTGGATGACCCGGTATCGGTACGGGCCACAAATATCTCGACTTAGATATCACTCTCAGCCACGTAAGTCTGAGTGACACGGAGGATTTTTCAAAACTGTTTAAATTTTAAAACAATTTATGGGGTAGTATAGTCTACAAAAACGGCAAAAAACAGCTGACTTAATTCTTACATTTGGCAACGGTGTAAAAAGTTTCTACGTAGTAGTAGAGTATGTATACATATAAGAAAAATGTAACTGCGATTTGTCTTTGTTTTTCATGGAAAACGAAACGGGTCATATAGGCCACAGAATACTAAACAAAACTTTTTTAATTTTTTACCACTATTTTATGTATCGTACCATGAAATTTTGAATATTTCTGGTACACCAACTGCATTATATTCTTGCGTGACAAGTGACTTTAACATGGAGCAAGATCCGGTGCTAACCAATCTCAAACTTTTAATTATTGGCGAAAGTGGAGTAGGGAAGTCAAGTCTGCTTCTGAGATTTACGGACGATGCCTTCGATCCTGAACAGGCGGCCACCATTGGGGTCGACTTCAAAGTCAAAACGATCAATCTCAATGGAAATAAGGTTAGTTTCTGACTATTTACCAGCGAAATAATTCTGAATGGTATAGCCCTATCTGTCCTTTCTCTGTGTAGGTAAAATTAGCCATTTGGGACACGGCCGGTCAAGAAAGGTTCAGAACTCTCACACCTAGCTATTACAGAGGCGGTCAAGGAGCTATCCTCGTCTACGACGTTACGAACCGAGATTCATTCGTCAAAGTTGAAAATTGGCTCAACGAACTCGAAACCTATTCAACAAACCTCGACATAGTCAAGATGCTGGTTGGGAACAAGGTTTGTAGAGGACTACTCAAAAGTACCTTTTTTATGAATTCCTTGATGCTCTAAATTACAATTTTAGTGTGATATGGTGGAAGAAAGGGTAGTATCTAAAGAAGAGGGTATCAAATGTGCACGTAAGCATCAAATGATGTTCATCGAGGCATCGGCAAAAACTAGGTTGGTCCTTCATGTGGACATCTAATTCCTGGCTAGCTTGCTATAATGTGTTGATTTTTCAGAGAGGGAGTTCAATGTGCTTTCGAAGAGCTTGTGGAGAAAATTATTCAGGTAGTCGGCAATTGAACTCAAAGCCTGTTTGACTCGAAAGACTTCTCTCAATTCTTAATATTTTTGTTGGTGCCGACAAAGTTTAACTCTTACAGAATTTGAGGTGTTTTTTTGTCATTTAGACTCCGTCCCTGTGGGAATCGTCCCAAAACCACAACAGATCAGGAATGCGAGTGGGAGAAACTGATTCTTCAAGTTACGGATCTTCGTGCGGTTGTTGAACAGCGACGTTTTTTCAGGTTACTTCACGATGACAAAAAAGAAATCTGGTTTATTTTCAATCTTAAAATTTTTATAATGCCCAACGAATCCCTTGGGGCACTTTGGCCTCTCATTCGTTAAAAAATAACCTCTTGAATGTAAGTCTTAGGAACAAACTTTTTCTTGATGTCTTTAATGTAAAAATTCGTCTTGAAGCTTTTTGGCAGAAAAAAATCTCGCAAAAATATATTTCTTTTGGGAAAAGCTGATTGCATCTGTATAAAAACTCAATATTGAGAGAGCAAACTTATTTTTAAGATTCATCATTTTCGAGGTTAATACTCTCCAAATTACTGATTATGTTTACAAGTCAAATTTAGTCGAAATCGTGTCTTCAAAAAGTAACAAAAAAGGCTTAAGCACTGATAAAGGTCGCGACAGCCCACTCCTTTACTGAAAGTGGCATAGACTCTACAGCAGATAATATTCTCTCTGGCATGACCTATAATTGAACAGAAGGTTTATTTTTCGCAATTGGCATCTACAAGCATCTATCTTTTAAACCTGCAGTTCATGTAACTTGTATTGCTTTAACGTTTTAGACACTCTTTCAACCGGAGTAACCAGCTCGAGCTCCACCAAAGTTTCCCATGCCTTGGACATGACAGGTCGATCAAACTTAAACTAAAAATATATCCCTGATTAGCTGGAACAAATGAAATGTTTGAAAAGGCAATTCTAACCTCTTTGGCTTTGTGTGACGCAAACTTATCGAATTCATGGTAAGCCATTTCGAAGTTGAAGGGCTCATCTTCATATATTTGTTTTACCTGTTTACACCCAATCAACATGCACATTTCTAGTACACTTAAACCTCCCAAAACACACAGCTCACTCGGTGCTCGAATTTCAGACCTATAAAAGAGTTTCAATGTTTTGTTGCTATTGAAGAATATTTGAAAAGTAAACATATCTTACCAAATTGTTCTGAGGAATGTCTCATTAAATTCTTCATAATCTATATCCATTCTGGAAATAGCTGTGAAAAGGTATTGCTTCAGGAACGAGTACGAATTGCAGTAAAAAAATATATCTTCGAAAAGTTTTTCCACTGTTCGATGCTTGAGGACCTTTGTGATATGGCTGTTCCACTTGCCAAAATTTCCTTCGTCTACTAGAAGAGCTTTTTTGGCAAGGTCATAAAAGAAAGGAAACTTGTCGGTTGGGTATAACGTTATCTAAAAAATAGTCACAAATAAAATAATGAAGATTTCCAAAAAAAATCAAATACCTGGCGATGATTGAACCTCGATCTCACACGTTTTTCCAGGCTTTCAACAACATCTAGCTCTGCTGTTATCCCGACAACTATTATAGGAGCTGCTCTTGACTGAGCCACATCAAAAAGGTTGTAAAGTAATGTCTAGAGCAGAAAAACCCAATTTAAATATTATCAACATCTTAAACATTTTTTTAAAAACTTGTAGAAGATCTCATAAGTTTGTCTAGACCAGTTACTTGATTGTGGTGATTGCAGAATAAGGCAAACTCTTCAAGAAGAAAAACAATCGGCTTGGATTGACGACCTCCGCTATTAAGACTCTTCAACAAAAATTCCAAGTGTTCTGCAAACGACCCAAATACCTGCGGTCGAATGAATAAAAGTTAAAAAAGATAATACAGCATTTTCACTAAAAGAAGAAAGAAATGTACCCTTTCTCCAACAACATTTTCCAAATTTAGCTGCTTTGCAATTGCTTTTAGAGCCAGACGATCGTCAGTGTGCAAAAGGCCGTTGAGCTGGACCACAAGGCCGTCAGTGCGAAAAATCTCCGATGTCTTTCGGATATCTTCAATTACTTTAAGAACCAAACTGGATCAAATAAAGTTCTCCAAATTATTTCAGTCATCCAATCAAAGTTTATGCCTCTCTATCCACCTCGATTTTCCAACGCCGTGAGGTCCCAACACCAAGACAGAGTTTGAGCCACCAGTGGAAACAGTGTGGTGAATTAGATCTTAAATGATAATCAAAAGTATTACTTCCAACGCAAATCCATATACTTTTAAGCGATAAAATGTTCTTACCTTTGAGTTCCAAATACTGACTTTCAAAACCAATATCTTTATATTTGTGAAGGTGCTTGAGCAATGTCTCAACCAAACACTCATGAACTTGCCGACCGTCAGGACCCATATCGATCTCTAATATTTTATAATGTACTTTATTTGTGGAATAAATGTTACTTAATATTAAAGTACTTTTAAAAATAATATTGCAAAAACTTCTTTGACCGTGAAATGACAGCAAGGGTTGTACCATAGATGTCCTTGATTGTACTCGAATGGTTGGATTGGTTGGATATTGCGTGCGTGCGGTAAGCATAGAGATGAAAAAGCGTAAGCTTGCTTTGTTTTCAATATTTATCGTGCTCGAAAAAATACATTGCAACTTTTTAAATTATGACGGGGCAAATAGTCGAATCGATAAAAGGTCTAATACATTTTTATTTTTGACACAATATTTTGAGTAAAGTAAAAACATAATTTTTGAGACAATTTTTTTCAAACTTTTCTTGATTATTCCTATTCTTTAGACTGTTTTAAGTCTGAGTGACGTCACAAAGTTGAGGTTTTTTTTTCAAAACAAGATCAACTTCTTGTGACATTTCCCGCCAAATGGTCGCTGGTGAATGAGAAAATGTTGACAAACAAAATAAAATTAATAGCATTTGAAAAGGGTGAGCTAGTAGATTTTAATTTGATTTTAAAGTATTGCTGCCAAGCAGTATATTTGTCAAGAAATAAAATTCTACTCTAAAGGCCATCATCGTGGACTTTTTCCCGCCTTTTTCTCCTGATTAAATTAAAAACATATAGGTTAGCCCATTTTGTAAAAGCGTTAAATGAACTTCCTTTTTTTTTCAGCGCGTCACACTACCGCCTAGAGGAAGCTGATCTACCCCCTGTAGAATTTGGGAGAATTTAAAGAGCGTCATATGTTGATTGAGCTGTGCTCGCCACCGTCACAGTACAACCAGCGTGACTCGAAGGTAAAATTTGGAAGTTCTAAAAAGCTATTTCGTTTGAATGAATACTTCTTTGCTTTGTGTGCCCCAAGCAAGAGTTTCTTATGGAGCGGCACAAATTTGTGTTAGGGTTGCGGACAGGACACAAGTGCGGTACCAAATAAATAAATGTTAAAAAGTTTCAATGTTAGCCCCTGGTACAGGACACGTTAACACATTAAACAGCTAGTAAAAGTCTGGAAAGTAGAAGAGTAAAATTTACTGTCTCAATTATCAGAGAGTGCACATGTGTGGTGGAGAACAGTGAGGACAAAAGCAAGTGCCAAACAACATATATTTATCAGTTTTTCCAAGTGACCTCCGATGGATCTTTGGGTGACCATGTCACCGGGGTCAAGGCGAACCCGCCGAGGTCGGGAAGGCTTTGTTCTGGACAACGTTACTGCGGCACCTTTTGTTACAAACGATGTGGAATCGAGGAGATTTTCTACGGATAGCTGCCCAGGTACGAAACCCACTTATATTAAGTTCCTAAAGTCAGGCCATAGTCTTATCTTTTTTGCAACTTTTTAGACGAAATGGTCATTTTTGCCAGGGGAAGGCGATCTATACCGTTGACTTTTAGTCCAGGTGCGTACAAATCAATTTAACGTTTGACAATTTGCATTGATGCTTAATGAAAACTTTCAAATGCCATCAAGTGTTTTTGACAAATTGATTTATTTTTGGCTCCATGAATGGCCAAGTTTAATGAATTTCTTTTGAAATGAATAGATGTTGCTACAATGCGCCACAGGCTTAGTATGGGTCAGGTGGTTCCGATGAGACAAGTAAGATTTGACGCCACGGCCACAGTTTGAACCACATATTAAAACTGAATGTGATTTTCTTGAATGTTTAGGCGACAAATCAGAATATCGTCTCCAGGTTGTTGCTCCCAACTCGCACAAGCCCACGGAAAAGGTTAACTCTTTCCGATTCTCCGCCATCACACCAAGTTTCATCTTCGCTAATAGAGGGCTCCAAAACCGAGATTTGCCAGCCGCACTCCACGGCACCTTTTTTAGAGCTTGCAAAGTGGAGTCCCGTAAGTGTCTGAAATTAAAGTAAACTTCAAACATTCTTATAATTGAAAACACGCCTTTAATAGGTCACAAAAAAGAGCCTTTTAGATGAAAATTATGACGAGTCTAAAGATCCTTCAGTAGCTTTGAAAGGGCTGACAAGGGAACAGCTTCTCTCTCTCATTACGAATGTCATGGTGGCAAGACCAGGCAAGCCCCCACTAAACAATTAATCATTCTCAAAGTATTCATCAGCCAACTCTTAATTACTAGATGTCTCGGACGAAATAAGAAAGCGCATTCCTGACCCTGACTTACCTCACATGGAAAATGCTCTCAGATACCTGAAGCAAAATATTAGTAGATCATTGCCAAATACACGCTTAGAGTCCAAGAGCGATTCAATGGCTTACAACAGAGTATGCACTCATCTATTTGCTTTCAAAAAAACCCTTCTTGACCAGGTATATGATCAATGAATTTCTCCCTTTCAAGAGCATGCTCAATGTTAAGCTTTTCATCCTAGGTAAAAAGTTTAGCCGAGGCTTGTGCTTGGAAAAGTGTCATAGACCACATGGTCATGGCCTGGGCTTACGTGAAAGCAACTCCAATTTGGGATAATCCCACTCACAACAACGTCCGTAAGACGTGCTTCAAGGCTTTGGCTTCAAATTGTCTTTTAGCTCTCAAAAAGGGATCTTGGGACAGTGAGTTTTGTCAAAGCTTAAAGATAAAGTAAGGTTCAATGAATTTTTAAGGGATGACTGGGTGTAAACTTTATTTCATTGGTGCCTTCCTTTTTAGGTTGCGACCAATGGAAAAGGACTCCGATGATGTAGTCGCTTGCATCAAAATACTCGATTTGATTATCAACAATGGTAATGTGTCAACATAATACAAAGTAAAATAATTAAATCTTTTTTTTTGCAATGGCTACTCTGTTGTTATTTATTTTGATACGATAAATGTAGTATATTTTTGATGTAATGAAAATATTGATCCAGTACCCCTCGTGCTTTTCAATTAAAGCTCTGTGAATTTATCTGTAAAGTGTGACTTTTTACACCATTTTGTTTAAATAAAAACTAGACTTCTTCACTATACTGTGCATCTACCTCATCAGAGGGATGGAGATAGGGTTGAGCAAAGGCAATTGACAGATGTTTAGAAGATGAAAACTCTGGCTGGATTTTCATTACAAACTGATTTTTTTTCTCCATCCTTTGTTTTCACTGGTTGCCTTCATGACCTACAAGTCCTTCTTGGTAAGTTTGAAAGGGGAACAAGAAACCTGTTTCCTACATCACCAAATGGATCCATTCACCTTTTAAGTTCCTAATCCATTTACAGGCCAGCATAACATTTGCCTTCTTTGAGCGTTAGATATGCAGATGCCGATACTATATTATCCAACTTTTGAGACTAGTGATGTGCCAATACTCTATAAATGTCGGTCAACCTCGCGGGCCAGCAAGTTTAGTCATAAAATTTAGAATAAAGTGACAAAAAGGCAGCCTGCAAGTCATTGATTTTTGTGACTATTGTCTACCTTTTCACTAATCACCTAGAAAAAGATCTGTTTTAATAGGTCTCAAAAAGGTTCGGTGAAGTCTTTTGCGGGGCCCAGGGGTGTGATTTTATACAATAGCTTGTATCCTCCATTATAATTGTCTGGTCGGGTTTTGCAGATGAATCATGCAGAGTTTAAAAAAAAGTTTGTTTTGAACCTTCTCCACACTTTTAATTATTATTAAAATAATGAGCGTGTATTTGATAACAGGGGGAAAAATCTTGCTGCAATCTCGAGGCTGCAACTCTCGAAAGCATCATAAAATCACAACTGCTTGGTTTTCTAACTGATTTTGAAAAGTGAATGTCCTAACTTCCAATTGAAACTTCTTTGCTGTGTGAATTCTTGCCAGATGATATTTGTCTTTCTTTTTTAATAACCTTCACAGTTATTCTGTCATTAGTACGTGGTGCCCTCCGGCGGTTGTGGCAATTTCATGTTTTCTTTTTGTAACATGAGCCTTCTGAGCTCTTGAAGCAATGCCTTGATTGTATACTCGCGGTTCCATCGACTCAAGATGGGCACAGTCCGAATGTCTACGGACCCATTAGAACTGACACCGTTCATGTTGATGCGTGAAGTGAACCTGACAGTGGGAGGCTTGTCAGGATAACTCGGACCACACTCCAGCTTTAGGCTGTACATTCTGTTCTCAAAAGCAGTCCTGAAACGGAAAATTACATTCTGCTGATACTGATACGTGGAGAAGGGATAAAAGTCCAATTGATGCAACTCAACCTAGCTTTATATTCATGTAGACGGCACACACGGATTGCAGCCTTATGGTTTAAAATTACGTAAAGTATTATTTTTGATCACGCAACTTTTTATCCACATCTGATCCCTGAGCGCACCTGATCACTGCGCTCCCGCCTCACATGTCCATAAAAAGGCCTGCGTGCCTTATTAAAGTTACCTAGTTACTCTCCGTAAGCTTAGACGTAAGTTTGTAGAAGTATCTAAGACAATTATTATAAGGTTATGTGTGTAAAGTACCTATCCAATAAAGTATTAGGAGCATATCTTAAACACCTTGTTTTTCTTTTATAAGAACGGGGGGGACCTAAGAGCCTATAAGATAGAGATAGGGGTTACAATGGTTTAAGCACCACTTACTCAGATCGTGCGACATAGTCAGTCCTGCCGCTCGACAATCGTAAGTCTACATTCATTCCAAAAAGTTTACCTTGCCGGTCCTATGATCATTCCTGTCCAGTGAGTGAGCTGAATGTCGTCCTCATTTTCTAAACCCCAAGATATAGTACCATCGCCAATACCTTTTTGTCCAGCTTCCAATTCTTCTAGGAGCCGAAAGCTGCGTGGCATTTTGGCCGACTGGGTGCCATTAGGAAAAGACATTTTTCACAAGTCCTTGTGACCTGGCAAATCATATAGAGGAGGAAGATTTTATACAGACTTGACTCTCTATTAGTAAATGGAAAGGCATTCCTACCTGAAAAATCTGATGATGAGATGAAAAATTATATTGTTTTTCTTCAAGCAAAGGTTATAGTTAAACCTCGAAACTGCCACACCATGCACGGGTCAAGTGACAGTTCGTCTCCTCCACTTCAAGAGTCACATAAGTTGAAGTGGGTTTTTGTAAAGTTTAGAGGTCGTAACCCATAAGCTGCTTGAATAGGGTATCGGCAGTGAGAGCAGCTTTTACGAATGGTATATTTGTTACTGGTACACCCTCTGGAGAAAGATGATGATCGATGACTACAGCAGTAGTTGATCGGTCCGGTATAAACTTAATGCTGGGACAGCTGGGCTGTAAAAGAAAAACAGTGTACCAAAAACATCTAATTGATTCGAGGGATTTAATTTGTAACAACTCCTTAATATGTTTTTAACTTTGGAAACAGATAGTATCTGTTGTTCAGCACTGTTTCCTTTGGCTTGAAGGTTTTCTTTCTCTCATGCAGCATGCGGTCGGTTATATTTACCAACCACAGATATATATATTTAAATGGCAACTTTTGATCCCTCGCGTGATTGGCGGGCTGGATTTGTTTTGATTTTAAATTTAGCCACCACATGACTTTTTGACTGCTGAGTTCTGAAGTAAAATTGTGATTTCTCGAATGAAAAGTTACATATTTAAAGAAAAATGACGTACCAATGTCAAATTTGCAAGAAAAAAGAATTTCACATTATAGATGGCCAGTCATACTGTTCGGAGTAAGAAAATCTTTACCATTAAAAAAAGACTTACCAAGAGCGCATGCTATAGTAATTGTTTCAAAAATGTTCTTTTTTTAGGTGTAATACCTTGTCGCGCGCTCATGGATTAGAGACAGTCGTGGATGATGATACTCTTGGAATCGTTAATGCTCAAGGAGATCAGCTTTTGAATACTAAGGTACAAACCCCCTTCGAAGTGTTAGTCAGAAAGTTATATATTGGTTTAACTACCCTTCCTGACAACTACAGCACTTGGGAGATTTGCCATACCCAAACCTCTCTCTTAGCCAACTTTTAACGTACAAACGAAAGGATTATTTTCAAATTAGAAAAGGCGGACTGAGGTTATTAAAAATAAAATCATTAATTATTTTGCAGAAGAAAAAACTTGGCTCTTCACACAAGAGGAGGAGAAAAAAGGCTCCTCGGCGGGACAGGTATATAACGAGTTTCACGACTGCAGAGGCGTTAACATACCTGCTAAAGGGATGGACAGAAGACCTGATCGATATAGGAGCTCCAGAATCATTGAAAGCTACGGTTAAACTGATGTGGATGAAATATTTGTCGAAAATAGGAATATCCATAGAAGCTGAGAAGGTGGAATCGAAAATCTCAAACGCTCCAACGTTTAGAGATCTTCAGGTAAGGTATCTGAGTTCCTAGCTGTCAACAAAAATTCAGAAGCTATTAGAATTTTTGCATGAAGAAAAATCTCTATTTTTTAGGTGACAATATTGGGGAGGAAGAAAGTCTTACAAGCTTCAGTGAGTATTTTTGACAAAGCATATTCAAGTGAATTTTTGTTAAGTTTTTACCTAATGCAGGAATTAAAAAAGAGAAAAAATTTTGCTTCTTGCACCAAAGCTTCTAATTCTACTGTCTCGTTTGATGACTTTGATCAAGAAGTTGATACAAAAGAAATAAAGTGAGTCAATTTTAATTTTAATGATTTAAACCCATAAGTTGGGATAGTATAAAATTTTTATTTATCTACACGAAAAATCTTATTAAAAGGAAATTGCGAAGGAAACGAAGACGAAGTTTTCTGAAGGGGTTGTCGTCTGACCTTGGTACTTCTGATGCAAGCTTGAGTTCTCTCAATATAAGTCTTCTAGAAGAGTAAATTTCTTCATATCAAAAAAATGTCTTGCCAGATATCATCTTAATTATTTGTTTTAGGTCAAATGATTTCACTCTTTCCATTGCAAGCGACATGGTATAATTTAAATAACAACAATAAAAGAATCAAACCAGATTTTTCTTGAGCCCTTTAATTGCAGAATTCCTCTGAGTTTACCGAGATCTCTTCAACAAACGATACTGCGGCATCTGAAACAGAGTCATTTAAGGATGAATTAACAAAGGTTTTGTGTAAAATTGGAAATCTTGCTTTGAATTTTTTCGTTTGAAATGGTCATGTTATTTAGGAGCGAAGAGAAATTGATAAAGCTGTTTTACGTGGAATATCATATCGGAGAAAAAAAACCGTAGGTATGCCACACATATTATTTATTTACCTGCTCATTCAATCAGTTAATTCCAAATATATTTCCTTTATTAGTGAAACCAGGCCATCGAGCTTTGACTGTAAGCTCAGGAAGGGCAATGGAAATTCTGGCCTTTTCTTTACTCCTTACTGATGGTCATGCAATGACACTATCTGATATCATTTTCTTTACAGACACAAACGGAATAGCCTACAAGGTGGTTCAATTTCAATGAAATTAAAAAAAATATATTTTCTAAAGTTATTGGTTGAAAGCAGACGCCTACTCAACACCTTCCCCCTGTCATGAGACTTCATTCAATTGAGGACGTATCAGTTATTACTCCAAGAAATTGGCTCGTTATTAGCCACTCAAGGTTGAGGTAAGTTGAATGGCATGGCTGAGAGTTTATCAAATGATTTTGAGAATATTTTTTTAGAAATCAGATCAGAAGATTGGGAATCTTTCTTGGTTGTAATTCAATCAGCGCTTCCAAAGGTCTTTTTGCTAATGTATTCAAAAGATACTTGAGTGACCTATCCCTGCCAGAAAGTTTGTTTCAAATTACCTGGGAATTATTAGATCAAACAAAATGGCTTGAAGGCCGGAATTCCAGCTTAGCCCAATATAAAATGGTATGAAATCTGGTCGAAAATAATAATTAAAGTCCAATTGATTTTAATAACAATAGGCTCTATTTGATTCAAATGTTTTTTACGATGTGAAAGCATGTGCTACGATATTATTCATCCTAAAGTATTTTTATGGACTGGATGGGGAGAGTGAAATCTACCACGGAGCAAATGCAGCTTTGTTTAATAAGGTAATAAATAGAGATATTGTATTTTTCAGTTTAATGATTTAAAAAAAACATGAAAATATTAGATCA
>Ga0194133_10008281_pt1 | contig 12172 bp, 10 predicted proteins | sample TA2KigOf40mmetaG_FD_155448 | JGI IMG/M metagenome (GOLD analysis project Ga0194133, IMG submission 155448) | Freshwater microbial communities from Lake Tanganyika, Tanzania - TA2015055 Kigoma Offshore 40m | ecosystem: Environmental > Aquatic > Freshwater > Lake | place: Tanzania: Lake...
CATTACTATTATTAATATGTTTTTCATTATTAGAAATTTTATCATTATTATTATATAAATTATTCATAATTTGTTGTCTAATTTTTTCTTTAATCATAGTATGATTATTAGCTTTAGAAATAGAAATATCAATTAAATTTTTATCTATAATATCTTTCAAGGTAATTTGCCCCATTAAATTCATAATTATTAAATTAGCAATTGCTAAAGCAGTATTTTCACTGTTTGAAGGAATAATAAGTTCACCTGTTTTTGGATCAAAATTTAATTCAGATACTATATTTTTCCATGTTTGATAATCATTTAAAGATGGGATTTTAATTTTAATAAAGTATAAATTATATTCATCTAAATATAATATTTTAGTCCATGGATTTGGTTTATCAAATAGAATTTCTTTTTTATTATCATTTTCATTATTATTATCATTATTATCATTATTATCATTATTATTATTTTTATTATTATTTGTTTTTGTATTATTATTATTTATTTTTTTATTATTAATACTTTTGGTATAAGCACATTTTTGATAATAAAAAACATTATCATAAAATTGTTTAAAAATAATATAAATTACAATAAATAAAAAAAAATATTTTATCATATAAAATAAAAATAGAAAAAAAAATTTAAAATAAAAAATATATTTATATATTATATTATGAATGAATATAATATAATATTAAAATTACAAGAAAAAGTGGATAAAAAATATTTATATTTTTTTAGTTTAATATCTAATATATATCATTTTTATTATTTAACAATAATATTTATAATATTATTTTATTTAAATATAATTACATTACAACAACTTCATATATATTTTATATGTCAATTTATATTATTAATAATAAAAAATATAATAAAACGAACAAGACCATATATAAATAATAAAAAAATAAAATTATTAGAACAAATGGAATTAGATAAATATTCGTTTCCATCAGGACATACATTTAATGCATGTTTTTTTTCATGGATAATATTAAAGAATTTCAATATAAACATATCATATTTAATTTATTTAGTAGGATTAATAAGAATATATTTAGGTGTACATTATCCAACAGATATATTAGGTGCAATAATATTAAGTAAAATTATTTTATAATAATATTAATAGTATCATAAAAACTAACAGATTTTTTACAAAAATTAACAATTTCAGCATGTGTATATTTAAAATTTAAATCATTATTAAAATCATAATTATAATTAGTATTCCAATAATAATTTAAAATATCAATAATATCTTGACATGTTGCATTAGTAAAATTAATAATATAATCAATTCTACCAGGGCGAATTAATGCTTTATCCAATATATTAGGTATATTAGTAGTCATAATAATAATTCTACCATGGCATTCATGTAATCCATCTAATAAATTAAGTAAATAACTTAAATTATTATTAGAATTATTATTTAATATTTTATTTTTTTCTTCTTTATCATTATTATTAATAATAGTTCTATCATTAATAATATCAGTCATACAATCAATGTCTTCAAAAATAATAATTCTTTTTTGTAAAGGAATAATAAGATCATTATTAATTTCTTCATTATAAATAATATCTTTAAGTTTAATAAAATTAAAATTAGAATTAAGTTTAATAACAATAGCATTAAAATTTGTTAAATTCATTAATGCTTTAATAAATCCTGTTTTACCACATCCTGGATTACCCCATAAAAGAAATCCTAATGTATATGGAATACCTCTTTCTTTATACCATAATTCATTATTTAAAAAAAAGTTAATATTATTTAAAATATTATTTTTATTAGTAAAAAATCTATTATCAAAAGTAACATTAGAAACCCAATTATAATGATATACTTCAATATCTTTAGTTTTATTATCCCAATAAATATCAATTAATAATTGATTATTATTTTTATTTAATAAATAATTATTATATTCAATAATTTTAATATTAATCCATGATTGTAGTTCTAATACAGATAGTTTTTTACTAAATAATTCAAAATAAATATATTCTCTATAATCATTATTTTTAACCATTTTTTCTTTATGATATATTTTACCATAAATATTATTATCAATGGAAAAAGTGTTATTTTGTTCAACTCTATAATATGAACTTTCTTCAATAGCAGACTCATCAACATAATTTTCATATTTCCATTTAATAATTTCCATTAAAGATTTAATATTATTACTATTATTAGTTGATAAATAATGCATAATAGCTCTAAATTTTTTACTTTGTTGTTTTTCAGTAGAACAAAATATAATTTTATTGGTTTTATCAAAATAAAAATTAAATAATTTAGTAAATATATTATAACATAATAATTTTAAGTAATTATTATTAAGTAAAAAAATAAAAAGTGTAATAAAATTAATAATAATAATATCAATAATAATATTTCCAGAATTAATATTAATTTTATTTAAATAATTAAAAAGTAAGTTAGTTAAAAATAAATCATTATAATTCATAATAATTTAATAATAATTAATTATAATTAATTTTTAAATACTTTAATAATAACATTATCAAAATCAGTTTTATCAAATGCTTTAATAAAATATTCAAGTGCATCAGAACTATAAAATTCTAAAAATGCAATAGAGTTATCTTGATAATTAAGTACTTTAATTTTACTGATATCCCAATTTGGTAGTAACTCTAAAAGTTCATTATCATCAATATTATTAGGTAAATCAGTTATTTTTAATTTATGTTTTTTATTATCCATTATTAATATTTAATAATATAAATTTTTAAATATTTTCAATACTAAATTAAATAATATAAATGAATATTAAAATTTATTTATATATTGATAATCAAATAAATGAAAAACAAAAACTAAAAATAAATATTAATAAAAATATTATAAAAATATTGTTAAATATTAATAACATTTCACATTATCATTTAAATAATGAAATAAATAAAATAAAAAATTTATTTAGTATATATTCCAATATAAAGTTATATGTTAAAATAAATGAATTAATAAATATTGATATTTCTAATAATATTATTTCAAAAATAAGTAACATTACTTACAAAAGTAAATACGTTAAGCAATGTAAATTATTAAATTTTCCTGTTGAATCATTAACTTTAATGAATGAATTAAATCTTTATAAAAATATAGTAATAGAACCAAATAAAAATCCTGAATCATATTTAAATTATATTAAAACACATATACCATCTAATTATGATATGTTAATATTTAAATTAGATAATGATAGTATAAAATCATTATTTCCTTTGACAAATGCTATTGGAATGGGTTCAAATTATACTTCTTATTTTGTTCATATATTACCAAAAAATATAAATTATAATAAAAATAATATTTATTTAATAGGAAAAGCAGTAACATATGATTCGGGTGGATTAAATATAAAGTTTTCAAATATGGAAAATATGAAAATAGATATGGCTGGATCAGCATTATTATTAAGTTTAATACATTTACAAAAAAATGATAATCATAATTATAATTTACTTTTTCCTATAGTTGAAAATATGATATCAAAAACAGCAATTCGTCCTGGTATGGTTGTTACAACATCAAATAATAAAACAGTTGAAATAAATAATACAGATGCAGAAGGAAGATTATGTATAGTAGATGCAATTAATTATATTAATACTTTAATTAATGTAAATAATATTAAAAAAAAATTGTGTTTTATATTAGATATAGCTACATTAACAGGAAATGTTACTTTAATAACTGATAAAATATCATCTATTTGTATGTGTAATAAAAAAGGACAAAAATATATAAGTAACTTATTAAATGCAGGGAAAAAAACAGGTGAATATATAGATTATTTACAATTAAGAAAAGAATATTTAGATGGATTAAAAAGTATTGTAGCAAATATTAAAAATTCTAGTGATAATATAAAAAGTGGTTGTTTAATAGGTGGAACATTTATAAAATATTTTTGTGATTCAGAAATACCATGGATACATATAGACATAGCAGGGAAAGTTCTAATAAATGAAAATATAACAAGTTATGGATTAAACTTATTATATTACTTTTTAAAAAATTTAAAAATTGAATAATATTTATTTTAATATTAAATAACAAATATTTACAAATACTCTATGTCAATTGAAATAAATATCAAGTTAAATATTAATGAATATCCTATATTAAATCAATTTAAGAAAAAAGAGTTGGAAAATCAAATATATAAAATAATAAAAACAGGTTATAATATTTATTTTCCATCAGTAACAGAAATAAATAATAATATAGAATATCATGAATTTATAGAACATATAAATAATATAAAATTGGATATAAAAAATGAAATAAACACAATAGATATATCTAATAAAATTAATTCTTTAGAATTATCATTAAATAAATTAATTGGAATTTCATCAAACTCAGCAAAAAAAGGAAATTATGGAGAAAATTATTTAGAAGAAATAATTATTCAAAAATATGGTGACATAAAATATGAAAAAAAAAATCATATACCACATAGTGGAGATGCATGGTTATATTTACCAGATAATAAAATTATTATGTTAGAAAGTAAAAATTATACAACACCAGTAAAAAAAGAAGAAATTAATAAATTAGAATATGATATGAAAAATAATAATATAAAGTGGAGTTTATTAATTAATATAAACTCTTCAATACAAGGAATGAAAGAATTAGATTTTTATACTTTTAATCATAATAATGAAACTTATTCAATAATAATGATATCAAATTTATCTTCTGATTTACATAAGTTAGATTTAGGATTACAAATAATAAGAAAATTAATTAATATATTTAATAATATTAATAATTTTCCATGGATTATTTATGATATTAAAGATAATTTAATAGAACTAAATGATATTATGAAAAAAAATTATGTTTTACGTGATACTTTTTATAATATGGAAAAAGAAATTATAAATTCATTATCAATTTATCATGTTCATGTTAGAAATTATCAATTTGAATTAGAACAAATAATATTAAAAATTACCAATAAAATTAATAATACAATGATAAAATCAATAGAATGTGTAGACTTAAATATTAATATAGAACTATTAAATAATTATAAATCATTTAAAATTTATAATATTTTAATAAAAATAATTGATACATTTTATTCAAAAAAATGGATAATTAATATTGATACATTAAAAATATATAATAATAATGTAGAAATTGGTTATATAAAAATACAACATAATAAAATTATAATATTTAATATTAAAAATGATATAACTATCAATTTTAATAAAAATAAAGATTTTGAAAATTATAAAAATTTAGAATTATTGCAATTGTTATAAATTTATTTGGTTATTTCTTTTGCTAATACTTCCATTAAAATTTTTACTGTATATGATTCATCAATATTATATGCTCCCATACCATTGGCTTTATTTAATAATTTCCATATTACATCTAATGCCTGTTGTGGTGAAATATTATTTAAATTAATAACTTCTTTTTTATTATCACTTTTAACATCTTTTACTTCAACTTCTGTTTCAGGTGCTACAACAGGCGCAGGGGTAGATTCAACATCAGTATTTTCCATTAATATAATATAGATAAAAAATCTTTAAATATTTTTTTATATAGTAATATAATAATATGATAAATAAAAATTTAATTTTATTAAAAGTATTGGTAATAGTTGGAGCTTTAAATTGGGGTTTTATGATTTTTAAATATAATTTAATTGAATTACTTGAAAAAAATATTAATTTAATTTATAAACTAAATTTTGATATTAAAGTATTTTTGTACTTTTTCATTTTTGCAAGTGCTTTAATTATTGCTTTAGATCGCACTACATGGTTACCATTTTTAGAACATACTGTTATACCATCTAAATTAATTCCTTTAATTCCCTCTGATTTAAATTCAAATGATATTGAAGTTGGGATTACTACACAACCTAATTCTAAAATTATTTATTGGAGTGCTATTCCAAATAATGAAAATCAACATGTTAATAAAGCTTATAAAAATATGTCTTTTGGTGTTGTTATGTCTGATAATAAAGGAAATGCTAAATTTTATATTAAAGAAGGTGACGGTTATTATGTAAATGATTTAAAATATATTAAAAAACATATTCATTATAGAATATTTGAAAAAGATAATATTTTAGGACCAATAAAAACAATATATTATTAAATAAAAAATAATATCTAAAATTATATATATATGAATATAAATATAAATATAATATTGCTTGTTTTATATATATTATATATATATAACAAAAGTCCTTTACTAATAAAAAATAATCACTTTAATTTATTAATATTAATAATATTTTTTTATTTATATAAACAAAATTTTAATCCACCTTTTCAGGTTATTATCATTATTTTAATATTATTAAATTATTCTGTTAATAATGATAATTATATAGAAAACTTTAAAAGTAATATTAAACCAAATATTCCTTCTCATATTTATCATAAAAAAAATTTAAGTTATACATTATTACCAACATCATTACCAACATCATTACCAATTACTAAATATCCAATTGTAAATAACTTAAATCAAACACTTACTCCTTTAATTAATAATACTCATATTCCTTTCCAACAAGTTTTATCCACTAATTTACCAGTAAATTATGATAATAGCATAAATTATGAAACTATACCACCACAAATTTTGCCCGCTTTTAAACCTGTAACAAATATTCCCATTATTTCTAATCAACCTAATATTACTAGTATACCATATTCTAATGAATTAAACTATGAAACTATACCTCCTCAAGTATTAGCAACAAATATGTCTGCAAATATGCCTACAAATATGTCTGCAAATATGCCTACAAATATGTCTGCAAATATGCCTACAAATATGCCTACAAATATGCCTACAAATATGCCTACAAATATGGCTACAAATATGCCTACAAATATGCCTACAAATATGCCAACATATATACCTACAAATATGCCAATAAAAATGCAAATTAAAAAGCAAAATAATATTAAAACAAATGAAATATTAAAAATAGAAGTAACAAAATTACCGGAATTAAATATAATAGAAACAAAAGAAAAATATATAACTGATGTTAATAAATTAAATTTATCATTAGAATATATTAAATTATTAGAACAATTAAATAAAAACATAGGTAATATAAATGAGTTATTAAGTAAATCGGATAATAATAATTTTATAATAGAAAAATACAATATATTATTAGTAGCAGAGAAAATGAAAGCGACAGTAATATTTAACATAGGAAATTATAATATATTATTAAGTAAATATAAAAATGTAAATAAAGAAAAATATGAATATTACATGAATTTATTAAATCAAAGTAATATTTTATTAAATTTATTATTAAATATAGATAATTATAATAAATTGGTGGTAAAATATATTCAAACAAAACAATATGACAATATATTAATAATATTTTATGATATATTTATAAATAATTTATATATAGAATCAATAGTAAATTTTAATTTATTAACAGAGAAAATAAATTTTAAACATACACCAAATAAAATAAAACATATATTTACAGAAATGAGAAAAATATATAATAATTTGATATATATATTATCAAGTGAAATAAAAATAAAACAAGAATTTAAAAATATATTATTAAAAAATTCAAATAATAATTTAGATCATATAATTGTAAAATTCAATAATAAATTAACATATATAAATTTATTAATAGAACAAATATTATATATATTAACACATTATAAAAAATATTTAATATTATTAGATACAAAACCAGATGATAAAACAGAACAAAATGAAGAGAAAATTAAAAATGATATAAAATATTATACTGATATATATAATTATTATGAATTGGTATATAATAAATACAATGATTATTATACAAGTTTTGAAAAGAATAATGCAGCAGAAATAACTAAATATTATTATGAAATTTATGATTTATTAAATAATCAAAAGAAAGATATTAAAAATACAATAAAATTATCAGAAATATTATATAATTTTTCAATAAAGTTAATGTTATTATATTTTGAAGATTATATATTAACATTTAAAATAGAAGATATATTCATGGACATAAATAACTCAATAAATAATGTAAATACTTTTAAAAATATATTAACAGATGTAAATGATATAGATGTAATATTACCAAATAATATAAATGATAATATTGAGAATTTAAAATTAAATAAAAACTTTAATAATTTACCAATTAATTATAATACTTTAACAAGATTACCAAAAATATTTAGAGATTATTATAATAAAAATTTTATAGAATTATCAGGTTTTAATGATGTATGGATATCATATGAATTAATATAATAATAATCTAATTTTATATAATGGAATTTAAAGAAATATGGCAAATACAATGTTCACAATATGAAATAGAAAAACAACCAGATATTTTACCATCTGTTAGACGTATAATTGTAATAGGTGATATACATGGGGATTTTGAAGTTATTAAAAAATTATTACAAGTTGGTAAAGTGATAAATAGTAAAGGTGATTGGATTGGTAGTGATACAGTTGTTGTTCAAGTTGGAGATCAAATTGATAGATGTAGACATTCATCTAAATGTCACACAATAGATTATAAAGAAGGAAATGATTTAAAAATATTATATTATTTTACTAAATTACACAAACAAGCAATAAAATATGGAGGTGCTGTATATTCATTAATAGGGAATCATGAATTAATGAATGTATCAGGTGATATGCGTTATGTATCATTAGATGGATTAAATGAGTTTAAAAAGTTTTCAGATTTAAATGAAGAAAAAACGTATAGAGATTATGACAGAAAAAGGGCATTTGAGCCAGGAAATCCGGTAAGTAATTTTTTAGCATGTACACGAAAAGCAGCATTAATAATAGGTTCAAATTTATTTGTGCATGCAGGAATTTTGCCACATATAGCGGAAAAATATCAAGTGAAAGAATTAAATAAAATATTAAGTTTATATTTATGGAACAAAATAGATAAAAGTGAATATCAAGATATATTATTTGATTCAAATTCACCATTTTGGACGAGAAAATACAATAAAAATGTAAGAGCAGAAGAATGTCAAGAATTATTAAAATTAAATGATATATATAAAGTGGGAAAAATATATGTAGGTCATACACCAAATATAAAAGAGGGTATAAGTAGTATATGTAATAATAAAATATGGATGACAGATTATGGAGTATCAAAAGCATTTGAAAGTTATAGAACATGGGAAGAATCCGAAATACATGTATTAGAAATATTAAATGATGGTGAAACAATAAATATATTATACGATAATAATACAATAAATGTGATAAGTAATAATATTAAAAATAAAAATAGTGATGGTAATCGTTTTAATTAATAATTAATTAAAAATAATAGTAATTATTTTTAATTAATAAATAAAATTAGTAAAATAAATTATTTTTTTATCATTGATTTATATTTATTAGAAATTTTATCAAAATTTTTAATTGCTTCATCAGCAGCTTTAACACTGTCATAAGATGGATTTTGTGCTTTTATATCTTTAATCATAGCGGAAGCTATTTTAACGGCTGGTGGTCCATTAGGGATATTAAAGCGTTTAGCTACTTCTTTTCTTAATTTAATTAATGCTTGAAATGAAGGATTAATCCCTTTTCCACCATCTTGTTTAATATTAGTGGTAGTATTTTGCATTAAGTCAAAGTATTCGGACATAGAATGGTCATCTAATTTGATATGAACATCAACACCATTTAATTTTAAGTTATTAAAGAAATCTTTAATTTGATTAACAGATAATCCATTATTACCCCCGCATTGATTAGTATCATTAACAAATAAGTTATTAATATTATTTTTATTAAATCCACCAGATTGATTTTTATTAATAATACTATTTAATTGTTTTTCTAAATCAGTGGTATTAGTATCAGAATATTTTTTAAAAGAGTCATTAGAATCAGAAGTTAACATATCTAATAATTTATTAATATCATTGCCACCATTTTGATTAACAGATTTGCTATCAGAACTAATCATATCAATAAGTTTTTGAATATTCATTTCAGATTCAACATTATTTAAATTACCACCAGTTAAATTTTTAATTAATGAAGAAGATTTAATATCACTGGTTGTAGAGCTTAAAATTTGATTATTATTAATAAATTCACTAGAATCAGATAAAACATTATTTTGATTAGTAGATTTACCACCGAACATATTATTAAAAGCACTAGAATCAGAATCATTAATATTATTACCACCATTCATATTATCTTTTAAAAAGACACTTGTTTCAGAATCATTAATATTACTAAAACTTTGTTTAGAGTAAATACTAGTTTCAGAAAAAGTATTATTTGCACCACCATACATTTTATTACTGTTTTTTCCACCAGATAAGTTATAATTTTTATCAATAATATTAATGTGTGTGGGTAAATTTATTTGTGATTCAGTAACACTATCGAAAAAAGGAATATTATTATTATTTATAATAGTATTAGACATAATTATATATAATATTATTTAGAAATAAAATTTTTATAATAAAAAAAATGTTTTTAAATATTATTTTTATCAAATATATATTAATATATAAATAAATGTTAAATTCAATAGATGAATTATTATTACAAATAATAGATAATTTTAATAAATATTTAATGTCTAATAAATTTTTAGATAAAATAAATTTAGATATTAATTTTATTATTTATCATAATAAAATAATAGAAATTATAAAAAAATATGTGGATTCAATAGATAAAAATACAATAATAAGTTTAATAAAAACTAATAATACAAATATAAATATAATATACAATATAATAAAAAAATATTGTGCATATTATATTTATTTAAGTATAGGTTATTATTATAAAGGCACAAGAGATTTATTTATTACAAATATAATAGAAATAAGTAAATTACAAGAGAAAAATACATATCAAATTCCTAATTTTTTTAATAGTGATACAAATTCAAAAATAATAAATTATTTTAATGATATTAAAAATATATTATCATTAATAGAATTAAAAACAATGGATAAAATAAAATTAATATTATCATCAAATCCAGTTAAATATGATTCAACAATTAAAATATTTAATTTATTAGGTGAAGATTATATAATAGATTATATTTTAATAAAAGAAAATTATCATAATTTAATAAAATCAATATTATTCAAGTTAATATATTTATTAGAAGATAAAAAATTAATGTTTAAGTTATTAGATAATCAAGAATTAAATAATGTAGAATATAAATATATAGATATAGTAATATCAAATCAGAAAAAAATTGTAGATTTAAATTTTATTCAAAAGTTTGTATCAAGTCAACATATAAAATATAATTATGCAGAAGAAATTTATGATTATTTAGAAGAATATAAAAATTATCAAGAATTTGTTGTAAAAGAAAATATGGAATTTATAAATTATTTATTTATAAATAAAATAATAATACCAATAAGTGAAGATTTTATAAGATTTCATAAAGATACTGAAAAATATATATTTAATGTTAATGATACAAATATTAAAGAACGTGATGCAACAAAAATTAAATATATAATAAATAAAATAAGTAATGTATCTAATTATTATTCAAATTTATTAGATTCTAATGCAAAATTAAAATTAGAAATACAAAATTTATTTTTTAAACCTTTAGATTATAGATTAGCTGTTTTATATAATGAAATAGAAGAAGTTAAAATTATTCAAAAATTAGAAAATTCAGATTTAACTAGTGATAAAGAATATTTAATTGATTTAGAAAATATAAGAAAATATTCATATTTAAATTTTAAAAATTTTTCAAAAGATGGATTTAAATATAGACCATCTAAATTAATTGAAGCAATAAGATATGTAAATATTATAAATTCAATTAATAAAAAAAAATATAAATTAGAAACCCGTATTGCAGATAATAATTTAGATATAAATGTTGTTGGTATAATATTTAATCCATTAAAATTATCTTTAAATAATTTTACAACAAATGATTTAATAAATATTAAAGAAAATGAAAATGAAAATGGATTAAAGAAATTTATAAATAAATTATCAAAAACAAAAAAATCAGATAATAAATTATATTATTGGTTATTTAACAGTAAAGTAGACAAACCAAATTTGGATACA
>Ga0194133_10008284_pt1 | contig 12171 bp, 3 predicted proteins | sample TA2KigOf40mmetaG_FD_155448 | JGI IMG/M metagenome (GOLD analysis project Ga0194133, IMG submission 155448) | Freshwater microbial communities from Lake Tanganyika, Tanzania - TA2015055 Kigoma Offshore 40m | ecosystem: Environmental > Aquatic > Freshwater > Lake | place: Tanzania: Lake Tanganyika...
CTCTGAAAGGCATTATTTTTTTATATCATAAAAGCAGCAACTTTTTCTTCCAGTTTTGTCATTATCTTACTTGATGGTGAGCTAATTGAACGCCCCATGTTTTTATTATTCGAGCAGTTCTTTCAGATTTGAAATAATCAGGAAGTACTCCACTAAGTTTTGAATGTTGTAAATTTGTTATTAGTCCAAGGTCTTTGAGTTGAGGCTAATGTAAAATGTAAGTGCAAATGATTTGAAAAAGTCCTGCTAAATAGAGATGATGCTAGAGATGACAAACAATGTCCTTGTCAGGCTTTTCCAAACAAAGAATTGTAACCTTTCAAAAAACTTAATGGTCGATTTAAATCAAATTTAGACCAAAAGATATTCAATCATCCTAAATGAATAAAAAACACTTCCCAAAATAAAGTCCAGTTAAAATTCGTTTTTCTGTTCTTTTATTCGTCACATCAGATTCGAGATTTTTCATCTGGCCCATAAGCATCGTATCCAGGTATTGTTTTGCGTGCTTTGATTTACTTTTTTTTCAGGTCATGAAAAAAAGTTTCTGGGCGTTTTCTACATTGTGTCTTTTATATATACGACTTTGAAACATCCTCAAAAAGTGATACCGGAAGGAAGTATTCTCTGCACACGTACATTCAAATGTAGTTAATATGTAGATGGAAGTATTTTAAATAGTGCTCTGGAAAAACTACCTGAAGTTGTTTACTTCTCGTTGGTTTGATGCACGCAAAACAATTCATGATAAGAATTACAATTGGATTTTTTTTTACAGAATCTTCAACCAGATCAACAGATTTGAATGCAAAGAGAAAGACTTTCAAAAAAAAATAAATTTATTCTCATTTAAATCTTTGAAAGGAGCAAATGATTCATTATATGATTTTAATCAAGTTTGAAATATCTTTCATCGTGCAATAATTCTTTTGGTTTGAGAAAGTAAAATATATATTAAATTTTTTGTAAGGTCTCCTTAAGCTCATAATATCAGCTAGTTTCAAAGAGTCTCACTTTAATAACTCCACAAAGTTTTTTTCCCCCAAACTTCACTTTGGAAGTTGATCGAACGGAGGTGGTCGTAAAATGTCAATTTTATTAGTGCCTGGATTTGGATTTTTCAACTCTGTCCTCTTCTGCTCTCTTTTTTTAGTCAGTATAAGATTGAGGTTCTTTTTTATACTTTCTTGTTGTTGTTCCTTCCAATACCTCTTCCTCTTCTTCTTGTTCATCGTCATCATCTGGCAGCAACTCTTTAACAAGCTGCCCATGGGCTTTCTTTCCCCCTTATCTCGAATTCGTATTCGCATCAACTTCTGGAAGCAGAAAAAAACTTTTACACAGCTCTGAGATTTGTGCACTTTAATGGGATCTTTCGAAACTGGTCAGCAGCATCCAGCCACAGCCGCACACGCGTAGAGCAGCAACAACTTCAGGCATTTGATACAGCCTCCCCCACGTCCTCCACGAACTCTTAAACTCCTCCCAGTCTTTCTTTCTCTTGAAAAATCAGGCCGAAATTAAGTAGCAGGGAGGGAGATGTGAAAGACTTCTTCGTGGACAGAGAAGATGGTAAATTATTTATGCAAGGAAAAGTGCAAAGATATATATTCTGTTTGAAGACATTAAGAGCTAACTGCTTTTGTAGTGAGTTAAAGCATATCTGTTTGACAAAAAAATCTTCTTCATATCTCTGCGATGATAATCTTCTTAGAAATTTTCATCTTACATACACTTTTTGGAATAGACTTAATCTTTTTTTACAACAATCCAACTTTTCCCATCTTTCCTGTAGAGAAATGCTTTATGGCTTGATGTCTGGATGGGACTTTTAAAACTTATTTCCGAATGGCTATCCATTCCATCAGAGAATTTAAAGATTGTAATGGCCTCGGTCCTCTTTAAGCCTGTAAAACGAGACTTACCACTTAAGCCCTAGCAGAAAAGAGAAAGCTCTTCAAGCAACTTACTCGCTCAGAATTCTAAGCTTCTAGGGAGAAAGGTAAGGGCAGAAAAGAAAATCTGATGAAGTAAAACTTGATAAGGGAGTAAAAACCCTGGAGAAATTCGAAAAATATTAGCATCAGGAAGTTAGCAGAACCTTTCTTATCATCAACATTTTAACTTAAAAATAGTCCATTAGACTTTTGGGTTTAAGAAGGCAAAATTTCTTTTGCTTTCATTCTAACATCATCATTTTTTGTGATAGGTCAACCTAATCAAATCTTATGTTTAGGCACTATTGGTAGTTCATAAAAATCAAAATATTATTTTTGGTTCTTTAATTTGATCTTTGAAAATTTTGTTAACAAACTTGCTGTCCACTTTGAAAAGTGAAAGGGTTAGCTAGATAGAAAAAATAGTTGGTGATATTCACATTCTTTGAAGTTTTTTAATCGAGGCTGGTGGTTTATCTAAGCTAAAAATGTATTTTGACTTAATTAAAATTAAAGTGTCACTTTTCTTATCTCTTTGATTGAGGAAAGATTGAAATTTTCATTTTCTAAAATCTGGAAAACGACGTCAAAGTCCCTTCGTTTTCTTCCTCTTGAACGGTCAAAAACTGGTTGACCGTTAGGAGCTTTCACAATTCCCCAGGGATGATCAAAGTTTCGCTTGGATAAAACTTCTACGAATTCAGTTAAACTTTCAGACAAAATAGGAGGAAGAGGTCAGCAGGAGATGGTGGAAACTTTCGACTAAAATGTGAAAATTAGAAATGAAATATTCACAAACACTTTCGTTAAAAGCATAGAAACTGGTTTCATTTTCATTTTAAAGTAAATACTCATCTCTTTCCTTGTCTTGTTTTGATGCATTAAATTTCCTCAGAAATGTCTATTGCAAAATCTGTGTGACTGTCAAATTAGCAAAGTATGAGTTGGACAGTGCATTTTGCATTGTCTCAAGATTGTAATGGGGAACTGCCATTGACGGTCAACAAAAAGTTGATAAAACTTTGTTTTACTTCAGGCATTAATTATGTTAATCTTTTCATTCAAAATTAAAAGGCAAGAAAAATGAGCTCTTTCATGTTTTGAAAGAACCATTTTTCACACATGAACTATTTGAAACCCTTGCATTAAATCTCATTGCAGAAAAACATGATTCTTAAATTAAGATGTCGTTTGGACTGTTTTTAATCTCTTGCCTGTCATTGTTTTACATCTGGTCCATATGCAAAACAAGGAAGAAAGAGATTGCTTTCTCATTCAAACTTCCACTTAAAACAAAAGGATTGTTGAGGGGAGTGAGGCATAAGGGACAGTGTGATGTGATGAGATGCTGAAACTGCCATGCTTAAGGTTTTAAATTAGACAGGGTGAAAACAAAATGCACCATTTCAAATAAGAATATGTCTGTTGAAAAACTTAAAGGGTTTTGTGTGTGTGTTTTTGAGATGAACATTTCAAGTGATTCTCCAAACCTATTGCCTTTCTTCATTATCACTTTTGATTGGATCAATCTCTGTGGCCTTGTTTCTATTAAAGCACATTTTTACCTTTGAAAATAAAAATTTGATTTTTCAAGATATAATAATTTTTATCCACCCTATGACTGGTCAGTTTGTAGTTGTTGAATTTAAATGAATGCGGCGAAGTAAGATAGAGGCACAAAGGCGGGAACAAAGTGGGGGAAATATCCTTCCAACCTAAATTTGCAGATGCTATTTTGACAAAGATCAGGAAAACGGAGTAGAATGCGAAGATTATTATGATTAGAATAGACTCTTTAATTTTTATGAGAAAAAACAAAAATTTCAGAGAGAGAGCTCCACTAGAAAACATTATGGCCACATAATTTGAATGTCTCCCCAAAATTATTTGATCTTTAATCAAACAAGATCTACTGTCAAATGACATTTTAAAATATTGTCACATCAGACCTTTGAGAGGTTACATTTTAATAAAAGTTATTTTTCGTTTGATGTGCGAGGTTATTTGATTTTGGTGAGAATCAAAACCTCATTTATTTATGGTCAAAACAAAGCAAGGAAATAATTTGGAAAGAAAAAGAAATGGAAAAATTACTCATTTCTCTATTGCTTTGAATCAATTAATTAAACATAATTTATCACTCGGTTGCTGCTTCCTCTTGTTTTCGTCCAACATCTTCATTTTGAAAACACCATCAATAGAAGGTTGGACGTTGAAAGAAAGAAAGTCTTGACAAGGTGGTGAACTTTAATGAAGCCAGCTGCGAGGTTAAATTTGTCTTAGCGGGGAGTATGTACAGACTGTAACTAATAAACAAACTGCCAACATTACAACTAAATAATATCCTGTTTGTGTGATTCCTTCGGGATATAAAGTGGTTGACATTTGCTCAATTATTTACCCACAATATCTCAACTGATTGAAAGTTTAAAAACTTTTTTGAAGAAAAAGTAAAGAAACATTTTTCAGACTACTAAGTTAAATAATTTCCAGGGATTTTTTCTCTTATATTTAAAATGACAATAATTGAATAAGAATTTAGAATTAATATTGCTTGTCAAAAATGTTGTTTAATTTGAAAATTTTTACACCCACAATCCGGGATAATCATTAAGAAAGTCAGTTAATATATTTGAATTTTCAACAACTATGTTTGTAAAGTCAATATTGTTCACAATTTATGAATAATAAAAGCTGTCATGCAATCAAAAAAATCTGAAAGTTTTTGAAGAACAAAGACTTTTTAGCCTTTCATCTGAAACTTGAACATTAAAATGTGTAAAGCAGAATAACTTTTGGAATCCAATCTCATGTCACCAAGATGGATCATGATAATAATGTAATCCTGCACAGCGTAGGCCAATCGAATGTTATAGCTCAACTCCAAAACTGTCTGAGGGCCTCTTGTTGATTTTTTTTGCAATCCGGGGTTGATGAATTGCAGGCATGGTTGGGAATTGAGGCCACAACCTTAGATCTCGATTCTGTGGTTTTCAATAATAATTACAAATGATCAAAGACCGGCGGACCAAGATTTGGAGACAGTTTGACTTACTTTTAGCATTATTTTTTTGGCAAAAATCCCGAGTGAAATCAAAACTGCTGGTTTTTTTACTTCTGATGAGAATGAAGTTTAGAGGAATCTTAAATTTTTTTACCAAATCAGAATCCTGATAATATTTTTAGGATTTTGCAAAATTTGCCTTTTAAAAAACCCTGAAAATAATTACCGTTGACTTCTTGCCCATTCAGAATGAGAACAATTTTTTAGTTTCTGTTAAAACTGTTGTTCTGTTCGTATAATGATCTTAAAACTTCAAGCAATTCTTTACTTAACTTACACTTTAAGAACTTTCACTGTAAACAGAAAACCCTTGTGTTGGATTCATTTTCATAACATCTATTATACAAGATACACAGATTAATTTTATGATCACTTTAAATGCTAAAAATAATTTCTTCTCTTAAGTCAATTTTATTTTCAATGGAGATCCACATCTGTCAGCTTAAATTGAACGAACAAAACTGTCTATGACTATTTACAGTTTATTTTTCCATTTTCATTTTCTTAAAGATTTAATTTTTTTTCACCTATGTATTTATTATTTTTCATGGACTATGCCATTTGAAAAAGGTCTAATAAAATGAATTGAAACTTAATATTAGAGAAACCTATGCTGTTGAATGTTAACAAAAGTCGTAACGACCAAAGTGTAGGTCTGTACGTGTTAGCCTAAAATCAGCCTGATGATCTTTGCTTCTCCTGGGGCCTCCAAGTACATTTTGTTTACCAGTAACCTTTGACCCAAGATTGCATTTTTTCGTGATAAAATTCATGGTTTTTTTAGCTTGTGTTAAGAACTGATTATTCTAACACTAAATCACGTTAATGAGAGTATTGTTGACTTTAAAACAGTTCTTTTTGACTGAAAGTTGTGTCTCATTTAAGAATGAGCAATAAATTATTTCTATTCTATTCTAAAGTCACTTGATTTTTCATTTGTTAATTGTGAATAAATGATTATAAGAGATAATTCTAATCAAGTTTCTGCACAACAATCAATCCTGACTGAGATAATCATCTACTAGAAACGATTAATTAAGGCAAATCCAGGGGTCAAAGATTTTGCCCAGACGGGGGATTGAATCCCAGTCTCCCAGCTCTCAGTCAGTCAGTTGCTCTTACCATTAGGCTACAGTGACAAATGGCTGAAAACTGGGAGGTTATATATGCTTTAAATATCCAATATCCAAGAAAAAAATTACAGATTGTTTTAAATGAAAATGAAATTGAAATATTGTAAAATAACTGAGTTAAGACCTTTGCAAATTGCTCTGGATTCTCACTTTAGTTTTTGTCAGTGACTATTTAAACTCAAAAGTTGTCTAATCAAATCTACAAGTTATTTAATCTCTTAAAGTTCAAGCTTAATCTGTATTTGAAAATCCAACATTTACTTTGATAAGAAACCATAAGATCTGTAACTAGGCAGATTAATTTCAGCTCTAGGCTAGCAACTCCTATTAATATAGCAAAAAGTTTGAAGTTAATTTTTTACACGAAATTCCAATTTTGTTTAATTTTCAAATCAGACCCATAAAATCCAGAAATCACTTAGATTTTATTAAATTTAAGTGTCAAAATAAACATAAAGATTAAATGACAAGAGTTTATTATTCATGATAAGGCTCGACAAGTATAAAAGATGCACTTCGAAAGTGAGGATCACTCACTGTAAGTTTGCAGCCTCCACTTCAGAATGAAACTTCTTATCTTAATCTCCACACTTGGCGTCGTTGCTGTTCAAGGACAGGTAAATTCTTAGACTAATAATTTTAAACACAATGTGGTTTGATTAGAAATCTTTTAAAGATCGATTGCCAAGCATGCAAAGATGGAGTTCTCAAGCTCGGTGCTCTTCTAACAACACCTGAGGCCCTGGCCCAAGAATCTGATCTTTTAAAGGCAGCACTTTGTGCTATCCGATCAGATCCTGTATTTTGTTCCAATAGCATCGATAAAGTAGGTTCAAAGAAAGCATATTAATTGGTTTATTGTACCATTTAGAGTTGTTTTATTTAGTACTGGACAGGTCTCATGAATGCAGTGTTTGCTTATCCTGAAACTGCTAATGATATTTGCACTGCTGGAGGAGTTTGCAAGAGAAAAGCTTTGGATTGTGCCACATGTGAGTCTGCCATTGCAAGCTTATCTGAACTTTTTGCAGACAAAGTAAGTTGGTCTCTTTCAATGAAAAATGACTTTGCTAAACTGCTCTAGATCTATTTCAAACTTAGGACTTCATCAATAGTGTGATTACTAAGTTGGGTGGAGCTCTATTTTGTGACACTGTAGAAGATCCCTCTGACTGCAAGACCTTTGTTGAGAACTATGGACCTCTTGCCATGCCTGCTGTTGCTGAAATTCTTCTTTCATTCAAGACAAAACTTTGCTCTGATCTTGGATGTGGGGCTAACAAACAATGAGATCTTTTATGATAAAAAGAAGTCAATAAAAATGATCATTTAAAATGTTTAAGAAGTTTCATATTATCTAACTTAAGATTTCAAATTAGTCGATTCAAGTTGCTTAAATCCATTATATCAAGCAGGGTATCTTAGCAAAAAATTGTTTTGAAATTTTCAAGAAGAAGTAATTATTTAGTTAAACGATTGTGAAGTTAAAAAACAACAAGTTTTAGCTTATAAAAACACTGTTTCGATACAAATCACAAAAAGCATTTCAGATATAACTAAAAATTTTGTAAATAATATGGTGAACAAAAAAGTTGATAAAGCTAAAAATAATAAGAAATTGAGAAACTGGGGCCATACCAAAATAAAGGGGGTTTGATGCAGATGATGGTTTATTGTCATTTTTATCTTAACAAAAGAATATACAAGACAATCCTGTAGGATCTCAGAGACACAAAACCACTTTGTACTTTTCAAGTTTCAGTTATCTTGTTTCCAAGTTATCAGAATTCTCTCAGGTCTAAAATTAGATAAGTATGAATTGCTCCAGATTAAGACTTCTAACAAATTAGAGTTTAAAGTTGCCCGAACTTGATGATATTTAAATAGAGACTTTAATTCTCTCTTGTTGAACTAAGGTTTAAATTTTGATTATAACCCAAAAACTCATAAAGAAAGTTTGATTTCATTCAATCAATAAAATGCAGCTTTTCCTTCAACTCGAACTATTTTTTCACCCTTCAACATTCTCAAAAACTATTTAGAATCCCATTCCAATGAAAAGATTTTTTATTATTGAAAATCAATGATAATCTTCTTTTAATCTTAGAATATTTGAGATTTTTATTGAATTTCGAATTCGACCTTTTTGAATCAATAAAAATCAATTTGGAAACTTATAGTTGTAGAAACCAAGTCTAAATATTTGTTACTACAGGAAGATGGAGTCCAAGTTTAACCCCTTGGATGAGAAAAGTCGAAGATTCTTTTACACCATTTGAAAGCATTCCTTTGATTAGTGCAACAGGCCTCGAAGCCCCCAATGGCTCGGGTGATTTTAATACAGTTTTGGCACACATGAGTAACTTCCTGTAAAGGATGAATATTTAAAACTAGTGTTGAAATTAAGTTAATATCAAAAGAAACTCACGTCTCCTCTGGGGCAAGATAAATCTGCAAATCTTCTTTTCCTAGGGATTGGGTTTGGACTAGACGGGAAAGAATTTTTTTCTTCAGGATATCTGAAAATAGTCCATAAAATATTTTTTTACCAAATTAACAACTTTTCACAAAAAATTTTGAATCGTCTGTTAGAGTCATGACGGCGTTGGTTCTCTCTGCTCTCTAAGAATGCTCAAAAGTATTTTTACAAAAAAATGACAAATATATGTATATTATATTGGTTGACAAAACATATTTGTTAGTTAGTTATCTACGTCATTTGAGTCTTGCATTGATCAGTGATTATGCTTCAAGAAACGACGAAGAATGTGGAGAAATCAATTAAGTGAAGCGCTCTTTTTCTCATCAATACCATTTTTATACTTCATTTATTAGACTAATATTTTGAGGTGTCCTTACCTATTCAATATTTCCGTAAGATTATTGACCTCAGTTTCCCTTGCAAAAACAAAACTCTGAACCATCGTTGCAGAAAAGAATACCAAGATTAAAGATGCTTTGCGTATAAGAGCCTTGTTTTTCAAGATAGTTTCCATGATCTTGAAAATTTGGAGTGATTCCAAGAGTTAGCTGGAAAAGTGGAAATTGAAAAAAATATTGGATAAACAGTAATTGATCGTATGATTTTCCAACACATTCTCTCAAGTCCAGGAGAAAAGCAAAGGGAACAACTCTCAATAGAACTAAATCCACCCAGTTTGCAAGAACATTAAGGCACAAGATTTCTCTCTTTATAAAGGAGATGGCTTGAGTTTCATTGTTCTTGAACCAAGGCAGATAGTTGGAGCAATGCTACTCAAAAATGTCCCCCCAGAGGAACTCAAGGCCCTCCTCTTTTCTTTCAGTCTTGCTGCTGTCTCATCAATATGGTCAATCTCATTGATGTGGATTCCACTGATTAAACAGACTATGACATCAGTTTGTGATTGGCTGAAAGTGACATCAGTTGAATGGTATTTTTCTGATGTAATTTTTTTGTGTTTTTAATAATTAAATAAGGGTTTTCGTTCATGTGATCTGCACAACCATCAATCCTGACTGTGGCAACCATCATGTTAGCTGATTATTTTGAAGACAAATCCTGGGGCTTAAGATTTAATGCTCCGCTCAGGGATTGAACCCCAGCTTCCCAGTCCACAGTCAGATGCCATGACCATTAACATAACGGCGACCCCATGAAAGTCTTTTAGCCAAAGTGCTAAATAAACCTTTTCTTTTATTTATTAATTTCATTTTACTCTAATTATAATTGTTCTGTTCTCTCTCTTTTGATCGAAGTTTGCTGCCTTATGAAACTTTGATTAAATCTATTAGATTAACATAAAAAGAACCGTGACATTTGAAATTCATTTCAGGATAAATGTCACAGCTTCCCAAATTCAATGGAATATTCAGCATAGTATAAGGTTTCTACAGAAAATTAAGGCATAAAAATTATTAATCAAATTTCAATGTAAATTTCCAAATTATTCAAAATGTCAGAATAAGAAAGTTTTTTTGGACCAAGATTTTCATTTATTTGATAAATTCATTTTAGAATATGATTTTGATTTTCCCCTAAATAACTCAATCAGAGTTTTAATAGATATCTAATCACAATTTCACTCTTCACAATCTATCCTTTTTCTCAATTTTTTCTTTGATTGAACAGATTACAAATAAAAGTCTCTCAAAACGTTATTGACACAAACTTAAAAAAGTTCAGAGATGAAATGAAATAATATTTACCTCCAATCAGTCACTATTTGTTTAGTTATCGAGATGCAAAGCTAGTTCCAATTTTTTACTTCTCTGACCTGACATTTATGAGTAACTGACTTGATAATTTTCGTAGGATGGAGTTGAGTTGGTATTTTTTGTCACTGTGGAAGAGAGCTGCTTTGGAAACAGAAAGAGAGGAGTGACCCAAAAATATATATAGTGAAGTATAATAATATTAATACTATAACCATTAAAAAGTTACTTAAGGTCTATAATTTCTAAATTGAGGGCAAGAATATTTCGATGTTTAATTTAGTTAAAAAAAAGTCAGGATTCATTTTCGAAAGACAAAATTATTCCTTAACAGTATTCTAGGTTTTACAGTCAATTGATCATTTTAGCATTAATTATCGAATATCACAGTGTAGGGTGGAATGAAATATTGAAATTTTAATTAAGATGATTGCTATTAAATTTTCAAAGAAAACACCAACTTTCTCTTCTAAAAATTCAAGTCATCTGGAATATTTTTTTAATAACTTTGTACTGTTTTATATGTTATGATTTTGTTGGTTGGCTGCCACTTTGTACACACACACAGACAGACAAACAAACATAACTTAATTGAGTTAAATTCTTATATTTATAGATAAATAAAAATGCCTTTACCTGCACCTGCATTTTTCGTTAAGCTATTTCGGGAATTCGACCTCTTTCCAAACAATATAAGTCCAAGTTGGGCCAAATTCAACGAAAAGCATGAAGAAGAAGATTCCAATGAAAGAAATTTAAGGAAAAAAGCCCAAAAATTGTTTAACTTGTTTTTATTTAGATGTATGTATTTTTTATTTTAATGAACCCACGATGGGTTAATTTTTGTTTCATTAAATTTTGATATATAGTAAAAAAATATTTAAGCTTCAGGGAGACAAAAACCGACATTCCGACATTCCCGAATGATTTAGTTAGGCAATGCTTTGTTAACATTTACGTTCTTGGCTCATTTACATCTTCACATGTTTGTCAAACATATCTAAGGTATATTTCCTCGTGTTTGATCGTTCTTGTGCAATCATTTCAACGTGATGTTTATACTTATGGACTGAACATTTTCAATCTGTTTTTTATTGTGTGACTAAAAATCCAACCTGTTCAACAAAGGATTAGGTTACAAGATGTTTACCCAGAAAAATAGCAAATATCCAGTTGCTTTCTTGAAACAGAAAAACTAGTTCCTTGGTGATAAATATCTTAATGTGATTTGTTTTTTCTTTTTTGATTAGTAACAATTCTCTTTGATTTGACCAAATAACAATTGGGATTTCATCTGAATGAAAACATTTTTTGAAAACTGAATGTATATTTATATATATAGTTGGCTATTTATGAATTAATTGAATTACACTTCCCAAATTTTGATCCCCACCCCCAATATGATATTTTTAGAATTTTAAAGTTCTTTTAAAATTCTTCAGTGCAAAAACCTGACATGCTACTCTAGCCCCAGCCCAAACGGATTCTCTGATTTTCGAAACTTCTTTATTATGGATGTCAAGTTTGGTTTTTACTGCACACAAGGGCAATTAACATCTTTAAACTAAATTCAGTTCACTACAGACTCTTAAGAGTTCTTGAGCACAATTGGAAGAAGAAAAAGAAGAGAAGTGACCTAGATTTTGACAAAAGTATGCAACAGCAAAACTAAGAAAAAAAAATATTCAAAATAGTTCAACTCCAGCAACCTGCAATGTTTACTTAACACATTTTTTGGTGACTGTAAGTCAAACTGCATATCAAGGTTTCTCATCTACATCAAGTTTCTTAGATAATATCTGGTTGATCACCCGACCGAAAAAAATCATGGTGTGGGGGCATT
>Ga0194133_10008285_pt1 | contig 12168 bp, 4 predicted proteins | sample TA2KigOf40mmetaG_FD_155448 | JGI IMG/M metagenome (GOLD analysis project Ga0194133, IMG submission 155448) | Freshwater microbial communities from Lake Tanganyika, Tanzania - TA2015055 Kigoma Offshore 40m | ecosystem: Environmental > Aquatic > Freshwater > Lake | place: Tanzania: Lake Tanganyika...
CCAAGCGGTGGAGTGGTTATCACGACACACGTTATAAAATGTTTTGATTAAATCCGAATCCGGTATTCTTCCGTATACAATTGGCCATCGGTTGAAGCCATTGCATTTTCCCTCTATGTATGTTCCGGGATAACCGGCATTCCCCTCGGGGAAATATGGATCCTTGAGTTTGGGGCACTTGTTTTCCCTGCTGGCCCCGCCGCTGGGATCGAAATAGGGTCCTGCCTGATCGAAGAGATGCTGGATATTTGATTGGGTTGTCTCCTCGGATCTTTGGCAGCAGATACATCCATTGCACTCCCCGCAGTCGCATATTCCGTCCGCGCACGGCCAAGGCGGTTTACATGGACAATCCTTTGGCTCGTCGCACGGGGTCTTTCTCCTGTAGAAGCCCGACATTGTGCGCCTGCCCGCCCAAAGGCCGTTCATCCACTTAAAGAGCTTGTCCCTCTTGATCTTTACTTTTTTTCTGGCCTCCCAATACTTCTGATCCATCCCTCCGGGCTTTTCCTCTGGAAGGATAGTAAGCACACATCCGGGGTCCCAGTAATAACCGCCGGGCATTTTAATCGCTTTCCGGCTTTATCAGCTTGGCGGCATAGCCCTCATAGCAAATTAATGGAGCCATCAGGTTTGTTCTGACGCTCTGGTTTGTGACAATTGTGTTATTTTCCATCTCAAATGTTGCTATGATTATTTTCCCCTTGGTCTGCTTCCCACCGGCCATGGTGATTCTCCAGTTTTGATCATTGCCCTGTGAAACTACTTCTGTTTTAGCCTTTGCTTCGGCAATGTTCAGTTCTCTTATGGTGGCCTCAACAATTACGCAGTAATTTGCTCCTTGAAGTCTTTGCCATCGATTCTCCCCGGTTCCGGTGACTTCCTTGCCATCAATAAATCCCTTCCTGATCTTATACTCATACCCGCCAGATTGAGTCTTTCGCACGTATACCTTGAAAGGGTGGTTGTTGGAAAACCTCGGGAGTTTGATGATCCCGCCGCCAAAGAATCTTGCGTCAGTTCCAAGAACATGGCCGTACCCCTTGGCCGGGCTTACGCCAAGGCCCTCGATGTCCTGAGCATTTACGGCCCCGCTAAACTTTTTTTCGAAATTTCCCACTGGGTTATACCAGAATATTGTAAACCGGAACCTCTTGATCTAGGCTGAAGAATTCGCTGCCCAGCCCAGCTTCTCCGGTAAACTGTGTTCCGTGGGTTAATGTTGTCGGGCTGCCGGCAAAGTTAAAGTAGTCGCCTAGGTATCCGTTCTTATATGGAAACTCGGGACTTGTTAAGACCTGAAAATCCATTGTGTAAGAGCTGAGATCATTTGCAATACCGCTTGTAATAAAGGACCCTGAGTGCGGATAATAATCATCTGGAGGTAGAGTGTAATTTCTGGCTAGCCACGGGATTGTGCTTGCAAAATATCCTCCTGACGTTTGCGGGGTAGGGAGCTGGGTATATGGAAGAATAATGTGTTGGTAACTCATGTAATCCCATTCGGATTGCGTCCAATTGCCTGATCCGCCGCCCTTGGGCGCCGGCCAGTTGGTCGAAACCCACTGCAGGCCCGCCGGGTGGTTTGTCCACCAGTGATAATCGGACGATGTTAGTTGGTGCTCATAATTGCAATTTGGGGCAAAATACGGAACTTCACCGGTTCCCTTGTTAAGATTTTGCCGCGAATCCGGAATGGCTATGTAGTCATATCCATGCTGAAAGGCAATTTGCCTGCTAAGGTAAATTGTTGTTCTGGGGATTGCCGAGAACCCGCTTGTTCGACTAAGAAAAAGCCTTCCCACGGATGCGCTAACAAAGTCTGCAACATTGTTGTTTCCGTTGCCACAGAATGGTCCGGCGGAGTCCCAGCCGCCGCAATTCCAGTCATTAACCCCGGTTGGCGGGTAAACCGCAAAGTCCGGGCTGGTTCCGGATATTCTTACTATAATGGGGATTCTCGGCTCGTCTGAGTCAATCGCCATCGGAGGATTGCTTGAGGAGCAGGCTCTGGCCCAAAGCTGTACGTTATATCCGGTTGCGTAGGCTTGGGTACTTGAAAAATAGGGGGTGCCATCCCTAGCGCAAAATTGGCTCCAGCTGTGGACTGAGTGGCTGTATGTCTTCTGCGCTGTGAGGAGCGGCCTTTGGGAATTGATGGAGCGGGTTATGGAGGATGCTCCATATTTGCTTGTTTCCGAAAGGCTGGCCGTCATGGTTGTAAAGCCCTCGTATTGCGGACGAATCTTCAGCTTTGTTTTGCCGTTGTTAAGCTGGATTTTTGTCGGGTTTGACGCCGAACCCTCTGAGAAGCTGATGGCTATCCGAGATGTTGTCAGGCCGTCCCAAGCAATATTCTCCGGGCTGGTGTTTATCACAATGGATGGGTCATAGTTTTCTGACGTCAGCGGGTAGATGGTAAGGTATTGGCAGTTTGCCTGATTGGACTCGCAGCAGATTGAATATGCGGTCCCAATCGAATCCAAATTGGTCGTCATGGAGGAACTTATTTTTTTGACATCGAACGATAGTGTTCTTGTGAGCGTGGGCGTGGTTCCCGGGATAGAGGCGGTCAGCGTGGTCGTGCCGCCGTTGTGAATGTTCAGCAAGACCTCCGCGTTTTGCGCAACGGTTTGGGTGTATGAACCGTTTGAAAATGAAATTGGACGATCAGGGTTGTAACCCTCAAAGGACAGGTTTATGTCCCCGGTTGGCGCCCCATCAACAGATTGGAGTTTAATATAGGCGACATGTGGGCAGCAAGTATCCGAGATGGACCAGTCCGAACCGTACTGTCCGGCTGCGTTCAATACAACTGCTGCGGTCTTAACCTCCGTGTAGGTGGAATTGGCAGTTCCGTAGAACCCGGACTGCATCAGGGCCAGCCGCGCTCCTGCCTTATAAAAGTTAATATCAAAAGCTCCGGTCCACATCAGCACTCCGGCGCTCGGCTCCGTGGATATTACAAGTGACCCGCCATTTACCTCCCCATTTGTTGTTCCCGGAAGTGAGTTAATTGTAACCCCGACAGAATTTGCCCCTTGAGTGAAGGTTATCCAGCTTGTGTTTCCCGGGAAAAAGGTGTTGAAGCCGTAGGTCAGCGCGCCGCTTGACCCCGTCCCAGATGTCGGCTGGTTGATGTCAATTGTAAATGAGAACGGCAGGGTTATCTCGTCGTCGCCCTCTCCGTCAGAGTCGGTATCTAGCCCAGCAAGAATTTGCGCCTGCTTGCCCGAGGCCCAGTTAGTGTTGAACGGCTCTCCGGTTAGAATGGCGGACTGCCCGGGGAAGGTGATGGTGGGCCTCATCGAGGGCTGAACGCCCGTAATTGAGACGTTTATTGCGCTAGATACGTCATCGTACTCGCCGTCTCCCGGGAAGGCTATTGTCAGGGTAAACGAGCCGGCCTGAAGAATGTTAATGGTTGCTGGATAGCTCGCACCCTTGGTGATTGTTGCAATGTCTGTATCGCTCGATTCGAATGTAATTAAATTCCATCTTGTCGTGGTCATTGTGAAGTTTGTTGTAAATGCGAATGTCTGTGAAAGCCCTGCTGACGCATTGAGGACAAGGGTGGCTGGGGCCGTGATTGTGGCCGGTATTTTTGTTAGCGTAAATGTAAACGAGGCCTCTGCCGCAAAATAGTCGCTCGTCTCTCCGGTTGATCCGGTAATCACGGCTTCTCCCGAGGCATTTCTTTGGAGGGTAACGGATCCCGACTGGGTAAAAGAAACAACGGACACGGCAGCAGGGTTGTTCGAGGAAATGGATATAAACTGCACCCCGGCCGGTGCGGTGAAATTAAGCGTAGTCGTTCCGGCTGAATACACCTGACTCACGTCTGACGGCGCACTAACCGCCGGCGTATTTTTTGTTATCGCAAAAGAGTCTGTTGCAGATCCGGTTCTTCCGTCCTTTAGGGCAGTTACCCGGATATAATAGGAGCCTCTCGCTGTTGGGGCATTGAAAAGCCAAGTAAGCCCACCATCCGAACTATACTCTATGGTTATGGCGCTTCCGGATGGAGCCGTATACGAAAAGGCCGTGTAGGGGTATCCATTATAAACCAAGTCCGGGGCCACTAAGGTTACCGGAATGCTTGGGGTGAGTAAATCGGAGAACAGGGTTGCGTCCAAAACGAAGGTGTTGGTTACGTTTTGTAGGGTGTTTGGGCTTGTTAGAACAGGCTGAATATAGCTTACTGAGGATTCCCAGTGATACGGCCTGTCGGCAGACGCTTTTGCCAAATACTTTGCAAGGATATCATCGGTAATCCTAAACATGAATTTCACCGGGTCAGCCATTGAGGACGTATAGTTTGATGCCAAGTCAAACGAGATTATGTCGCTTGAGAAGGTGTAATTCGTGAGCCAGCTTTGAGGTGATGGATTGAATGGCATATTAAGGCTCCGGCTTTACGTCATCAATCGCCGGCTGGATTTCAAATGTAAAAACCGTGGAATACTTGATGTCTTCGGGCGGATACAGGTTTTCAAAATTCTCCCTTGTGGACGCGCTTGTCAGGGTTGTGTCCTGCGAATTAAGGAAGCTTATTGTTGAATGAAATTTGTTCATTAGGCCATACATAAGCTTTCTTATGTCTCCCGTGGATGCATGCGCTTCGGCGGCAGACACTAGCGGCAAAATGCCCCTTTTAATCTGAACCCGTGTCTTGCCAGATACGGTCGAGATTGAGACATTTCCAGCTCCAAAGGCGGCATCAAGCGGAGTTGAAACCGCTCCATAAACATACGCTGGGCCAGATTGTTCTCCGCCGAATCCTGAATTCACCAAAACATCGGTAGAATAATTAGCGGTGAGGAGACCCGATTTAAGTCTTACGTATATACTCCCAGTATATGCAGATCCGGTGTAAGATATTGACTGCGAAAAGGAAAACTCGGCTGCTGCGCTTGTTTGAGAGACTTCAAAGCTTGTGCTGTCGCTTAATGTTACGTTCAGCGAGCCGGTGGCTGGTGTTAGTCCGGAAGCGGTTATTGTGAACACGGCCGAGTCAGATGGCCCTCCGTTTGAATATGACAAATTTGCCGAATACGGCGCTATTGAAATTGGCATAAACTAAACCGCTGTCCCAGTTTCTGGGCTTGCTCCTCCGGCTGGTCCGGCGTCCAAGGGAACTTGACGGGCATTTCCGACCGAGCTTGTCGGCGATCCGGGGGATCCGGCCTGACCAAACACACGCCCGTCTGGAGTAATCCCTCCCGGAGCAGGGGGAGGCTCAAAAGCGACAATGATGGAGTCCGCCTCCATAACCCCAAGGGCCTTGAGGCTCTGCCTGTAGAACAGGGCGACCTTCTGCTGAACCTCCGGAGGAAGTCCGTAGAACTGGGCCACCATGTTGGCGGCTTGGGCGTTGCTCTGAAGCTGTTGCTCCCCATGGTAGCGGGTAAGAAGGATTTTGACGTTTAGATTGAAGTCCTTGACCTCTTCGGGATTTACCGAGATTAGGCTGATGGCGTCTCCCTCTAGGTAGGTAAAAGCTTCAGCCCTATCCAAGTTGTCCAAAAGGATGTGCATCAGCCGGCTCAGAATTTGGTTCAACCCGCTCTCCAAGCTTAAGAGGTACTGGCTGAACATCTCGTTTCCGGCCTGATCGATGGAGCGGATCCCTGTGGCAAGCTTGGAGCTTGGGAGTCCGGAAAACTCCTGATCCCCGCCATGAATCACGCCAGACTCAAGCTGAACAAGCTGAGTGAAGTAGTTCAGCATGAAGTTTAGGTCTTGGTTCTTGGTTTCCGGCAGGGTGACATAAGTGAGGGCATCGGCCGCGTTGAAGCCCGGACGCAAAGTATACGTCCCACCTGTGTTTAATATCAGGTTTGGGTTGGCCGACCCCTCAAAAGTAGCGTCAGGACGCCAAAAGGTGACCCTTCCGGAGGCGCTCTGGGAAAAGTTTAGGCGGTTAATGGTAAGATCGATAAAATCCTGTGATGTTTTGAATTGCTCAACGCCGCCAAGCCCGTACCAGCGTCCGTCAACAGGGTTAATTCGAACCACTGTAAACGGTCTTTTGCCGTCTGGTGTCACATTGGCGAGGTAGTCGTAGTAGATGGCCTTGCGGTTGCGGACATCCAGCATGAGCATGATTTCTTCCGTAATGCCATCCCCGTTGGCGTCGTATCTGAGATAGCATTCTGCGATCTCAATCGTTGGGTTCTCTTGGTCGTTGGTTACTTCCGCTTCCCCGCGCTCGCTTCTGGCCTGCTTGGCGGCTGTCTTGGGGTTACTGCCTTCGCCGGCGGACAGGCGGATCTGCTCGATGGCGGCCTGAATCCGCAGGAGCTCGGCTTCCGGAGTTTCCTCGCTTTTTGACTTTGAGTAGAAGTCGGCAAGCTCCATGACCGGAGCGTCGTAAAGGTGGGCGCAAAAATCAGAATCATCCACGCTGGTGGCGTTCAGGGGGCAGATGAAGTCCTGATAGTAAACCGGCTCTGCTGTCGGGCCTTCGTGCAGGACAATCTTTCGGGTGATGGTCTTCTCGATGAAAATCGGGACGATGGGCTGTTGGGTGACTCCGTCTCTTTGCAGGATCATCGTGATGCCGTCTGGCCCGGGGATGAATGAATCCATGTCGGTGATGATGTCCCCGTCCGAGGCAAGGATGTCGTTTCCATTGACATCAACCAATACCTTGGCCTTGCGCTGAAAGATTGATTCCTTTTTCTGGTGGGTTGTCTTGACCACGCATTCTCCGCGAACAAAGGCCATTTGCAGGATCATTGCCACGGCCTCCTTGAGCTTGGTCTTGTCGAATTTCCACCGGGCGTACTTCTCGACCCTTTCGGACACATTCCGGTCTGCCGGCCCCTGCGGGAAGGTGTTAAACCAAGGTTCTGTACCGATAAAATATTTCTGAGCCCTTGCAATCATTTGTCGGACAATGCGACGTGTCACTGGAACGATCAGATTGCTGTGCTCGAAAATTCCCCCCATGACCGTAGGGCGCCATTCGACATTGTTCTCGTAGAGCCATTCGTAAACCTGCCGGCGGCCTAAAAACGATTCGTGAGCCGCCATGGTTCCGGTTTGGCTGGCCCAAGCAACCCCGCGAATAAGGGACCGACCCATCTCGGTTTCGGTCTTTCTGAGCCTTTCGACTGCATATTCGACCAGAATGGCTTCCTGTTGCTCGGTAAGCTTATAGGGAGACGAAAAGCCGGTTTCGGCTGGGACTCCTCCGCCTAGGGCAGTCTCGTTCTGCTCGGGCTTCGCGCTCTCAAGCGCCTTTTCGAGTTCTTCTGCCTGATTGACAAGGTTTTCTATTTGGGGTGAAGCCACGGGTAAACCTCCTACCTGACGCCGGCCGGCTCAACAGCCATTTTCTCTTTTGCGCGTCGCGCGTTCCTGATTGCCTGTCTGGCGCGGCTTACCGCGTCCTCGCGGATTGAGTCCACAAGCTTTCTGGTGTTTTCGGTTGGCTTGGAAATTCTTTCCTCGGTAAGGACATTGTCTATCCGGTCGCCGGCGTACTTCGAGGCAAGGGCCAGCATTGTTTTGTATTCGGCCGGAGCCATTTCCTCGTTTGAGGAAATTCCGTCCTTGTCCTTTACCTGAATGAACCTGTTGGGGGCTTTCGGCTGGTATCTGGTCTGCGGGAAGCGCGAGTTGTATGCCGTGACAAACCTTTCCAAGCGGCTTTTCTTTGATTCTGCGTAGGCAAGCCCATCCGGGACAAGCCCCTTGGTAAGCCCCCCGATCATTCTTGAGGCTCTGTCCGGGATGCCGGCGGATTTTGCGATGACCTCGGCTCCGGTAATTTCACGATCCCTGACCTTGAGGTCGGCTCCATACCTAGGCGGAAGGGCCGAGTCTTCATTTCCCGTGAGGGCAGGGAGGCCGGGCATAAAGGAGTTGACCCATCCGGCCATTTCCGCTGGCCCCCACCCGGTCATTCTGTCCACATCCCACGATTCGTCACCAAATGTGACTGCGCCCGGCTCAAATAACCTCTTAAAGAAATTAGGGATAAGAATTGATGAGGCCCTTTCCCTTAGGACATCGTAACCCTTGTATTTTCCGGTGTCTGACGGATTGTCGAAGCCGGTTAGTTTCCCGAAGTCTCTGACGGCCTTGGAGAATGTCTTTGTAAATGGATACCGCAGAAACTCCTGAACGTAGTTCCCAAGGGCTTCCGAGGTTGGCTGCCTCCCCTTGGCGACCTGCTTTGTGGATCTTGCCGCGTCGGCCACGTAGGCGAGGGCGCTGACCGGCTCGTATCGCCCGTAGGGGATGACGTAGTTACCAAGCGGAGTCCTTATGATTACGGATGTCGATGGATTCCCATACTTGGTTCGGACCGCCCCGGACCCAGTGATTAAAATTGGCTTTTTGTCGTCATCGTCGTCTCCCTCCGCAAGCGCAAACAGCGATGCTAGGCCGGCAATTCCAAGCAAGGCCTCTGAATGCCTTTGAGCGAGGGCATTATAGTCAAAAACATTCATGGTGTTGGCAACGCGCCCACGAGAGGCCCGGAGGGCCACATTGGCCATCGCCAAAGGCGAGTAGGCGGCAGAGGCTCGGGCGATGTTGTAGGGGCTTCTAATCAAAATCAGGAAGCTCTGAACAAAGCGGAGGGCAAGCTCGGCCGGGGAAAGGGATCTTCCAAAAACCTTGATGCCGGAGCCGCGCCCAACTCGCGTTGCGGCCTTGCCGAGCTCCATATTGATCATGGTAAGAGCCTCGGGGGCCAGCCCGAGAAGCTCGCCAATCGACTGATAGTCCCTTAAGGATCTCCCAAGTCCCTTGGCCTTTTCCCATAGCGGCTCTGGGGTGAGTAGCTCCTCGTCTCCACGGATGGAGAGCCGTTGGGTAAAGGTGTCGCGCAGGGTTCTGTCCACGGCAAGCCGCCAAGACAGGGATCCCTTGTCCGAGAGCTCGCTTTCCACGTATTGGTCGAGTGCTTCGCCCGAGAGCCCACGAGCCTTGGCGAGTCTGTAGGCAAATGCCCCCACGTAAGCCCTTGCTCGCATTGTTTTGTTATATTCGTCGCCGGCGAGAAGGGTGTTAACGCCCAGCCTTACTAATTTCCCTGCAAGCCCGGGGATGGATTTGTCCAGAACCCCGGATTCCCTGAGCCTAATATCGGAGACATTTACGATGCCCTGCTCTGCCCCAAACTGGATTGTTTCTGTGGTGAACGCAGTCATGGCCTTTTGCCATGCCTCGGCATCCCTACCAAGCCATCCAAGCTCCTTGTAGGCCCTGAACGCCTCCGACAATCCTCCGCTGATTGCCTGACCTAGGGTCTGGTATGGGGAGCCAATTTCCACCTCTTTGGGGGCTATGCGGGATCCGGAAGGATTGCCCTCCTCGTCGAAAGTCGGAACTTTGTCGTAAACTGTTTCAGTCATCTTTACGCCACGAACTGCGCCCCTGTAGTAGGTGGTCAGCGCTTCCACAAATAGGTGGGCAGGGACGGTAAGCTTGGCGAATGGGATGGTGGATACGTTGGCCACGAGGGAAGGGGACCCCGTAAAGATGAAGGATGAGAAAACGTCGGAGGCAATTTTGCCCCAAGAGGCCGGCCCGTTGATGCCCTCGGAGATAATGCTCGAGATCCTGTTGGCCGCATGGGGATCGTCGTACCCAAACAGGGGATCGCTCTCCTTATTCTCTAGGTTTTCCGTGTTTAGGCCGAAGGCGTCGTAAAGCATCTTTCTGGCCTCATCCACGGTGAAATTGTCCTGATCCGGATCTTCCGGAGCTCTGGCAAGCAGGCCTTGACCCTCGGAGTGCTTTTTAAGAGCCTTCATGAGTTGCTTGCGGGTCATCTTCCCGGCCTTAACCATTTCGAGAACTCTGTTAAATCGCCTGTCTGCCTCTGGCCGTAGCCCCTTTAGGATAGCCAGCTTGATTTTGTTTCTTCCGTTTTTGATTCCTGTCTGAAGTTCAATGTCTTTGACTGAATAGCCCAAAAGGTATAGTTGCACCGCATCGCGAAGCTGTGTGTCCTTAATAGACTCAAGGATTTGGCCGGCGGTTTGACCGGTCCGAAGCTTCTTCTTCATGTTATCCTCTTCCAATCCCTTCAGGCTTTTGCCGACCTTACCTAGGGCCTGATCTGCTTTTTGTGCGTTCCGGGAGAGGATTTCGCGTTCCGCCACTCGGACTCCTCCGTCTTCAATGTCGGCCTTCATTTGGGCTATGGCGGCCTCCTGCTGGCTAATATAATCAATCCATTCCTGCGGAAGATTCGCGCCAAACTGGGCTCTTGCTCTGGTCTTTTGCTCATTCAGAGAATCTTCCGCGATAGATAAGTCCGACTTCAGCCTTGCAGTCTGGTTGATGGCTTCTTTTTGAAGGTCGCGCCGATCAATTGCCGTGATTGGCGTATAAACGGCCTTTCTGCTCCTGTCGTCAGGATTGAACGGCTTTCTGCCCTGAAGGGATCGGGCGGCCTCAGTTCCGGATTTGTCGTATTGCCTCTGCAAATAGAGGAAGTCGTTGATCTGCTTCTCGTCTTCCGAGGCGAAGGCCTCTAGGGCCAGCTGATTTAGCTCCCTCTGGGCCGCATAGTCTTCGTCTTTGGATAAAACCTCTCCCGACTCAAGCCCGGCAAGACGACCGAGAATCTGGCTTCTTGAGATTGTGTCTGCTTTTGCCATCGCTTCTTCGTTTGTGTATGGCTCTGGGCTTGGGGTCGCCTCTCTGCCGGCCCGGATGACTGCGCTGGCCTCAGGGCCCTTCCCGTAGTCAACAAGGCCGCGCCGGTCCCCGGCAGACTCGTCACGAAGGGCGGCCTGAATTTCATCACTTGTGATCCAGTCGCCGTCTAGGGCTTCTTGAAGCTCGTCTGGGCTCATCAGGTCTGGAGTTCTTGAAAGAAGCTCTGTTGGGCCAAAATCAAACTCGTCCTGCAAGGCCTGTGACGCTTGTTGGCTTTGGGCCAGCCTTCTGGTGATGTTGGGAATGTCGAAGAGCCTTAACTGAACCGGAATGGGCCACCCAAACTTGATGGCCATCGACTCGATTCGCTCAAACATGTCGACATCCTCCGGAGCAAACTCCCCGGACTTAATTTTGTCGCGAAGCTCAAAGTATTTTGCCAGAAGGCGAGGGGGAGGGAGAATATCCGGAGTCCTCGCCTCGAGGCCTAGCTCAAGCTGGCCACCGCCTGCGCCAGATTCCTTAATTGCCCGTTGGGCGTCGGACCTTGCCGAGGCAATTGACTCAAATGTTTCCCCGCGACCAAGCCTTCCGGACAGGAACACGTCAAAATCGTCCAGCTTCGACTCTTCCTCTTGGGTCAAAACCTGTTTGGATTCTAATGCTTTTTTTGCCGAGTAGATTGCATCGATGGCGTTCAGAACCTTTGAGTAGGCCTCCTCGAACCTTGATCTTGCGATGTTGTCGGGGCGATGTCCGGAAAGCTGCTCCTCTTCCGCAATCGCTTGGAAGCTCATTCCGCGAACTTTCATTTCGATAATTCGCAAGCTGTCCGGACCAAGATATCTTGCCATTACCTCCGCCGCAGTTCCTGACTCGGCAAGAAGGGTTTCCTGAAGGTTTGCAGACTCATCCGCCCTCTGGTCTAGCTCATTGCCGGTATCCGGGTTAACAAACTTGCGCTCAACCATGCCCTCGGTGTCCTCATCGGCAATTTCGGTTGGGCGTCTTTCGCGAGCCTCTGCTGATGTGACAATAAGAGACTTCCCCTCCTGATCGTAGTTCCCGACCAGTTTTCGGACATGATTCTCAACGGACCTCATGACAAAGTTATTGAGCCTGATCTCTTCTCTTGCTCCGACGATATGCCTCATTTCAAATCCAAGAGCTCGGTCCTTGTCGCTCATCTCTGCCACAATGTCCTCGACTGAGGGATTCTTGTTCCCGGAAACAAGGAGCTTCCTGATAATCCTCTGGACAAAGGCCTTTCTTGCCTCCGTGTAAAGATTCAGATCGCTCGAAGTTGCGTTTACGCGAGTCGCCAAAAAGTCCTTGGCAATCTGCTTGCCGCTGGCCGACCTTGAAAGAACGTCGACCATCTTGTCATAAATTACCTCCCGAAGTTGCTCCTCTCCGTACCCGCGAGCATAGAATCTGTCTGCGACCGACATTCCGCCGGCGTCCGACTTGTTGACCAAGTAAGTTATGATCTTACCCCCGGGCCTGATTCTGCCCTCCTTCATGCCTTGGTCGGTTCTGGTG
>Ga0194133_10008288_pt1 | contig 12162 bp, 12 predicted proteins | sample TA2KigOf40mmetaG_FD_155448 | JGI IMG/M metagenome (GOLD analysis project Ga0194133, IMG submission 155448) | Freshwater microbial communities from Lake Tanganyika, Tanzania - TA2015055 Kigoma Offshore 40m | ecosystem: Environmental > Aquatic > Freshwater > Lake | place: Tanzania: Lake...
AATGTAATGGCTAACCTAACCTAACCCTGAAAAAATCAGAAAAATGTTGGTGAGAAAATTCCATTGGAGAAATCTTTATTTACTAAAATTACTGATTCCATCATAAAATCGATTCACAAAAAGCTTTTCTAACAGGGTACCAAAATTACTGTTTCGCCTATAATCCCTCAAGTTCAGAAAATTCATCATGGCTCATGGGAAAATGGGGTCATGTGTCTGTCTGTCACCTCATTTTCAGCCCAAACCAGTGGAGCTTGAGGGATGAAATTTGGCAAGAACAATCATCATATTGGCGGCTCAAAATTTACCCACCAGATTTTTGATATCTTGTCTAGAAGCTGAAATGTTTAAGTTCAAATTTATGTAGTGAATTTAGCTAGCTGTTTTCATCCCAGGCAATGCTGGTTGTTCTCATATGAAGAAATTTATACTTCAAGTTTAAAATTGAATAATTTAAACTGTTGACCTAGTTTTGAACATATAGGAAATGCTTTGTTTTCAAATGTTGTGTTTGTTCACTTGCCTTTCTCCCTTGAGACGACATTCTGCAGTTGAGGGAAAATCGCATCATTAAACACATTAATTGAGAGGAACCGTTTTACTACTTTTACTTTTCAAAGTTAGGCTTATAATCAAGCTTATTCGGAAAAATACAAAACAGGATCTGAGTTCTTAGACACACAACTTAATGGGGCACTATGATAAATCCAACGTAAATTTGGACAACAATCACTGGAAAACAGAATCATATATATAAATAGAGAATCCATTAAAATACGATCAAAATAATTGAACAGAGACTATTCAGATGATCTATTGAATTCTTAGAAATCTGTCAAGTATTACAAAAATAGAAACGATTCTGACAAAATTAAAACTCATTCATCAAGAAATTTGTCATCTTCTAAAATACATAGTTACAGCTGGATCTTCATGTTCGTGTCTAACTAAGACAGATCTGAATTTATCAATGATTTGCATTAGCTGGGACCGTCTCAAATTTTCGTGGTACATGATTTCTTCGAGGTGGTACTTCCCGTTAAAATATTTAGCAACGCGCAAAAAAAGCCTTAGGTCATCTACATTGCTTGCAGCTGGAACAGACATCAGGATGCTACGTTCTGCTTCGTAAAGCTCTTGGAGCATAGAGTCTGTTGGAGAAAGTTTCTGAAAAAAAAGTAAATCAGTAGTGAGCTTCCAAGCTAAACAAAAGGGATATTATTTTACCTCTTTTACCTTGTCTTTCATCAACGATGTCTCCAAGTTTTTGGAAAAGTCAAGCTTTTTCAAAGGTGAATGAGGAGCAGATCCAAGTTTTTTTGGAGTGACTGGTGGGGTCATTTTTGTGGTTGAGTCTTGAGCAGACCCATTAGAGAGAAGAGTGAAATTCTGATTCATTAAGCGTGTCATCTCAACTTCCTTTTCATCAAGTTCTGAAGAAGTATGAAATTAAATTATAACTTTTTCACTGTTGTATTTTGATAAGATTGTCATAGACAAAAGGGAGTGAATGGGAGTCAAAAGTTTACCTGTAATCACTGGAATGTCTCCGGTTGCTGGTGGATCTAAAAGAGCCTCATCGGATATTCGCTCAGATTGATATCTTTCGCCTGCTCCTTCGAGAAACCCATTGAGACGTTCATCTAAAACTGTGGGCTTTTTAAAGCGCTTCTCAAGGGGGTCCTCGAAGTTGAACTTTATGAATGGATTGAGAGCAATCGTTATGTACGTGTGAACCTGAACAACAAACTGCTCTTGCAAAAACCTGTAATTTATAATCAATGAAGATTCACATTTTTTAAAAGACAAAAAATCTGAAATTACCATACTACAACTCCCATGAGTGTATTGATTTGAGAAGTATGGTACATAGGGGTAGATCTTTGAGAAATTGTTGTTGGTAATGAAAAAATTGAGAGCATTTCCATCAAGGTCTCCCCTGGAAATTTCTCAGAAAATCGTTCGGAAGCAATACAGCTGATGGGATTTGCTATCCTTGGTGATATCACGTAAACGTTATTTTCACAAACTGGATAGATAACAGTTGCTTTGCCCCAATAGAGAAGGTGACCTGCAAGATGGAATACCTGACGAAGCGAAAGGTCTGTATCACATGCAAGAACCCGAAAGCTTTTGCTTGGCGATGCCTAAAGAAGAAAAACATTTCAAAATAAAAAAATGAGAGTAAATTTATACATCAATTCGACCTGTCTAATTAATTTTTTCAGTGCAGGACTGGCATCTAAAGGAAATTGATCAAGAAGTTCTTTTTCTTCGTACAATAAAAGCATTCCGTGGTAAGGTCTGAGAGCTTCGAGGCAGCTGAAAATGGACTCTGGTTCAACTCTCAAGTGTGGGTACAAACGCTTGAAGACTTTTTGAGGTATGCAGTAACTGACCTCTATGTACTTATTTATGCGCACGTACACGATACCTAAATAAAAAGTGTTGAGTAAAAAATTCGGGGAAAGAAATCTAGCTATTGTCTATCAAAGATACCTGAATGACTAACGTCTTCATATATTAGTCTCAAATCTTGAGCCAGTTGAGATCGCTCTAGGGCAAGGCTGAAGGGAGACGTCTGTTTGTCTTCTGGTTTGGATGCCATCTCTTCTTGTGCTCGAGACATTATTTTGCTTTCATTGGTGAAGTAGCTGCACCTCCTTAAATAAAAAGTGATTGTTTAATATAATTTGGAGCCTTTTTGAGGAATAGGCAATAAAAGTTTGACAAGAATTATTTTTAAAGTACGAAAGCATTGAAAATTGGTCGTTCATTTGAGCCATTAACTTCGTTTGACATAGAAAATTATCCTTAAGAAAAGCTTACTTGATTAAATGAAAAAAGTCAACCAACTTTACCTTTCTTCATATCTTATCGCAACGCCAATTTGTTGGCTCAGGTCGTGAAAACACTCAACCACAGAGTAGTCAGCCGTGGCTGAAAGTTCAAGTTATTCAAAAGGCTTAACATGGAGTTCGCCTAATAATTAATTTTTCAAAGTTATATATGTATACCTCTGAGTGCGAAAACAATGTGGAACATTGACCTAAAAAATTGTTTATTTTAATTATTCATGAAAGAATCACGCAATCATCAAAAATATTGTCTTTCTTACATTGAGGATTGTTGCTTGCGGGCTAGATAAATTTCATCCTCTGGTCTAGAATGATAAAATTTACTTTTTTTTCAATCTTGGAGTGTAGAAAAACCAATTCAACCTGACTTCCATCGAGACAGGATGACCAACAAATCTGACATCATTGATTTTCAGCTCGAATTTTTCACCACAGAGTTTTGAGCTCACAGCAAAAAGATTTGCAAGATCTTTGCTAGGAAATGCCGGAAGAGAATCAGCCTTCAAAGATAAACATTGAAATTGAAATGCAGCGAGTCAATTGTGATGAAAATGCTTTATATTTACTTGCAAACAATCCTCTGGGTCCATCGAGTTAGAACTCTCCTCCGACATGAAGAAGCCTCCTGAATTTAGGTTTTGAGGCAAAGTGTAGAAGTTAGTTCTTTTATGCTGAGGATACTTGGCACTCTCTTTGAGCTGGCGAACAGAGAAGCTGTTGCTGTTATTTTATGGTAAACTTAATTTAGATTTCATGTCAGACAGAAATGTGTATAAGAAAATCTTGCCTTCTGGACTCTTTGATTCCATTGGAGTTAGCCTCTGCCAGGCTCTGCCTTTTTTGGGGAGCAAGACTGTAAGGGTAGCGAAAAAGAACTTTATCTCCTCCCCCACTTTTCATGAATAGAAAAACTGAGCATGGCAAGAGGTTAGGATCCATTCTTAATTGATTTCAGTCTGCTTATGCACCTTTTCCTTCCACAAAACCTAAGAACAAGTTATTTTTAACACAGAGACGTCGAAAAATATACAATAACAAATTTTAATTTCGATGTCACAATCGCGTCCTAGAGGTCTGTGGTACGAAAAAAATTTCGTATAGATCGGTGGAATTTTTAAAGATCAATAGTGCCAGTTTTTTGTCTATTATTTTTGATGTTCATTCATTTTGGTAACTTTAACTGGAATGTAGAAATAAAAAAAGTTTTCTCCACTCGCGAGTCGCGACATATATCGATCGTTGCCCACCAACAGGATTCTCGTAGAAGTATCAAATATATCTATGAATCAACGTTCCCTTCCATGAATGAATTAGTTCCCAAATGTGCCTTTTGAGCAAATACTGGCGCTGAGGACGGAGAGACGAAACTTGCTTTGAAAAATTTCTATTTGAAACTTTGCTGTTATTTTGATTTCATCTGTTCAGTAAAACTTTTTCTATAAATTTTGACAAAAAAATCATGCAGATATTTTGTGAATTCTACAAGTACACCCGTTAGACAGCGTCAAAAATTGAGGCGCGGTAATTTTTTGCACTATTTCTTGTTTATGTTTCCACAAATTACACCGTTGTCAGACAAAAAGATAAAAATTTGTTTTTTATGTTTTTCATTGTGGTCAAAGATTTCTGCACAAAATAAATTAAGTACTTACACATTTTAAATCTGCAGTTGTTGTTTTACTATTTCTGAGTGTGTTTAAGTATTAGTTGCATAGTATCTTTTACGTGTTTGACAACCCTGCTGTAGTCGAGATGCGGCCAAACGGTCAAAATTCACACATGTGACAACAATCGTTCTGAAAGGCTAGCTCATTTTCCTGCAAAAGAATTTTTTTGTTCCTTCTTAAGCTAGCATACTTTCTAAGTAAACTGATCCAAAATTCTGTGTTGGGTTTTATGCTTGTCATTCTGAATCTGCAAACGCGAGTTTGTATCAACTTTGTGACTCCTAGAATTGTCCAACTTGAATTTGTTGAAAAACCAGGTCGATTGGGACCCGCTAGAGGAAGGGATTTGGGACCCAAAATCCCTATTGGTTTCCGTTTGTTTATTTGGCTTAAGATAGTTGACCCCAGGCCGCAAAAATGCTTATAACACTGAAGAATCTTCAACAGCAATCGTTCAACTTAGAAATCGACGATGGCCTGACTGTAAGTTTGTTGTTTTTATGAAAAAAATATCTTTTAATTAATATGATCCGAGTGATGAAAGGCTTTTAAATTTGATACTTCAACACACAAGAAAATTACCTTGTCTACCTCTTTTTCTCTTGCTTTATCACATTTTTTCCCCAAAACTCTTACTTAGACGCCCGGTTTTCTCTTCTTCACTTAATGGTTTGTTTCTATAGGTAAAAGACTTAAAAGCATCCATTCAGGAAGCAAAAGGTGCTGATTCTTATCCACTTGAGGGTCAGAAGCTGATCTACGGTGGAAAAATAATGGCTGATGAAGATCCATTGTCAAAGTATAACATCAACGAAAAGAAATTTGTTGTGGTTATGGTGAGTCACAAAAAACCAGCTGAAATTTCAAAGTATTTTTCTTTCGTCAAAACGTATTGTTGTTTAAAGGTTACCAAACCTAAAGTCACACCAGCAGCTGCAGCGGCGGCACCAACACCACCTCAAGCTGTCGAAACTGATAAAAAAGAAGGATCTGAAAAACAAGAATCCAAGGAGGAGACAAAAACTCCCGTTGAAGAAGCTCCTGTCCCAGAGGCCTCTGCAGCAGAACCAGAAGCTGCCAGTGTTGAAGAAGTTAGTGTTTCAGCGTTGGCCTCAAGCGACTCTTTAGAGTCACAAATGGTGACTGGTGATGATTTCGAACGAGTTGTTTCAAATATTATGGACATGATGGGACACCCTCGAGATGAAGTAAGGCTCCCAAAAGTCAAGGTTTTTTTGGTCTCAAACGATTAACCCTTTTCGAAATTGATAGGTTGTTGCTGCCCTCCGTGCAAGTTATAATAATCCTGACCGAGCGGTAGAATATTTGTTGAATGGATTGCCTCCCCAAATGGCTGCAAGGTCGGCACAGCCTAGAGCAGTAGCACCTTTGGAATCACCAGCACCCGGAGAGGTGAGAACAAAGATATTTAGACCACCTCTGCAGCTATTTTATCATGTCCTTAAGTTCTAGCAGTGATTCAATTTCTTATTCCGACTTTTTTCTTTAAGCTCTGAGATTGCTTTTTTCGACTTTTTTCCTTTCCTAAAAATAAGTCACGTTCTTGAATCCTAATTTCAATCTTTATCAAATTTGAAAAGATAAAAATTTCATCATTTTCCGCTTTTTTTTAGAGCGCACAGGGTGGAGAAGGAAATCCCCTAGGTTTTCTTCGTGGTCAGGAGCAATTTCAGCAGATGAGACAGTTGCTTCAGCAGAATCCCAACATGCTCAATGCTGTCTTACAACAAATTGGCCAATCAAATCCGGAGCTGTTACAGCTTATTTCGCAGAATCAGGTACTAAATAAATGCCCTATGCTGACATTTTTGGCTGTAAATATATTTTGTAAAATTATTTCAGGAGTCCTTTATTCGCATGATAAACGAACCAGAGGATGATGACGGTGGGGCTGCAGATGAAGAAAGGTTTAATGTGCCAGGAGTAGTTAACGTTTCTCCACAAGACAAAGAAGCAATTGAGAGGGTATGTGGCTTCACGTCTTTAAACCCCCTTTTTTCAATTATTTCAAATTTATATTTGAATTTAGCTGAAAGCACTTGGTTTTCCTGAAATGCTAGCTATTCAAGCTTACTTTGCATGTGACAAGAACGAAGAAATGGCAGCAAATTTCCTATTTTCACAATTGGATGACTGAATTTACGACATCAAGGACACTCCTACCCACAGAGAAAATCGAAACCTGAATGAATATACGACAAGACTTTTTTTCCGAGCTTTGCTAGATAAAACCGCTTTTTTTGATTTCGTCAACAATTTTGTTATTGAGCCAAAGCTATTCGGCGACACGTTTCTACAAACTATTAATTACCACCTGTCCCAAAAAAAATTATCACCCATGAATTCCTCTTAGGTCGTGTTTCTCTCTGCCATCTATTCGTTTGAACAGTTTCGATTTTGTCTTGAAATAAAACTTTAGTAAACCCATCAAGTTAAATTTGTGTGAAACGCCACATAAATGCAAAGCAAATTTAAAGTTATTTTTGGATTAGCTTGTGTTTCGTTTATTTTGGTCGTCAAAGCTAAACGTTACATCTTCAGTATGTGAGAATAAAGTTTATTCCAAACCTTTAAGGCTTGTTAGGGATGAAGCAGCAGCAGATGGTCACAGAATGTGTTGCTCTGGCGTCACTTGTAGCATATTTTGTGGGCTGGTGTAAGTATGGATATGATTTTCCCTTGAGCACAAGTTATTGGGTCTTGTCACACATTGGTACAATTTATTAAAACATGAAAAATGATTTTTCTGATCGAAAAAGTAACAATATTTCTGAGATTATACTTTGCTGTAGATAAAGATTTTTAATTTAAAGGAATTTGAGTAATTTGGAAATGAAAAAAATATTTTTGACAATGCTTAAAAAATATATTATGTACAACTTAAAAATAAGCTGGGAATATTTGCTGGATAAGCAACCAAGTGTCAAATGTTGCCAGAGTATCAGGATACAAATTATAATAACAAAAAAAGGTAGGGGCTTCATTTTTCATCAAAAGTTATTAAACAAATCATATCCATACTTACACCAGACCACAAAACATGTTACAAGTGATGTCAGAGCAACACAATCTGTGACCATCTGCTCCTGCTGATGACTTGTTTAACTAGATCCACGTCTTCGAACTGCAAATTCTTAAAAAAGAGTTGAAATTTCTGTTCACCCAAAGGTATAATAGAAAAGGTTTTCTGTATCAGTTGGAGAGAGAGACAAAATGGAGATCTCAAAGTGTAGAGCAATTGCTATGATCATTTCTGCTGGAGTTGGTAAGTAAAAAAGTAATAAGGTTTTGCACCCTTTTCTTTGCTGAACAACATTAAAAATATTAGCTTACACCGTCTGGGGAATCCTCTTGTCAATCCAGCCTTCCTTTTATCCCACTGAGGCTGAGAAGAGAGGTAAGATGAAAAGTGGTGTGTTGATGGAGCAAAATCACACATCTCTCAGTATTTTAAAGTTAGACATAACAAAGTAAAATGTAGTATTCTCATAAAAATAAAATTTCCTTGCTAAAACTTCATTCTAAGTCCTAACCATTCTATTGTATTTATTTACTAGCCAACCGGGCCCCGGCGCTGCCCGTGAAAAATTTGATGAGCTTACGTCTTTTGGAGTTTGGGGTGCCCTGGGGTCCGGGGGTCGGGTTGGCGCGGTCATGCTTGTGCTAAGAACCATCCCTGGGTTGGTGGGGAGGTCTGTGCAAAATTTGGTGGAGATTGGTCCGGCGGTTCGGGCGTGAAAAAGGGACATAGGTAGGTACATAGGTACAAACAGTCTATTTTATAAAGATAGATTTGGCTCAAAAAATTCACAATTTTAGAGAACTATGGGGGTCTTATATTTTAGGTGGGGGAAAACTGGGAATTTCACGGATGAGATGCCTCACCCAGTGGGAAAAACCACCACCATCATAGCTGGCTTTCAATGAATGAACAACATCTATTTAAAATTTGTCAGGTCAATAAAATTTGCCTCGTTCTGAGGACGTCGTTGATGTTGAGTCAATCATGTTCATCAGACAGCTTTTGGGCTCTGTAACATTAACCGTCTTTGATGATCTTTTTTAAAGATATCTTATAAAATCATAAGCCATATTATATGAGAGGTCAAAGCCCAACTCATTAAAAATGGCACCAATCCTTTTTTCAATAGATTGAAAGCCAAATTTTGTCCTAGATCTGTCATAGGGCAAGTATTTATCTGTATGTACACACGTTGAATAGTGTGTTGTGTATAACCTATTATAGATAGACATGGGAAACTCCTGCTTTAGAGTTTTCAAGATAACGTTTCCAGTTGCGTACCTTGCCCGTAGACTGGTTTTCGCATGTCCAAGTTTGTCTAAGTCAGTTTTTTTTTTCTTTTTCCAATCGTTTTCAACAATTCTCAGGGTTTTATGATGAACTGAATTCAGTTTTCTGGTGTCAGACACTTTTGTGTGCGGGCCTAGGCAAACTTGTGAGCTGTAATAAAGAACCCCATAAAATTGTCTTGTGGTTACTTTAAGGAACTCCTTTCTTTGGAGTTTTTCCTTAAAAAGTGCAAGCCATTCATTTTTCTTATGGTTGTTTGATGTAAGGGGTCAAAAACTACCCCTAGCACTTTCATGCAACTTCAACATTAACTTTTTCCTCTCCTTGTTGAAGTATCCAACACAAATCTTGAAGGTCAGAATCAGGGAGAATAACTGGTTAGTTTACTTAGGCCCCAAGCCTATTAGTTGGCATTTGAACCAGGAGCTCAGTGGTCAATGGATTTTCTGAATCTTACATAAAAAATAAGTTGTGTAATAAGTTACTGGAATCATTTATGGAGATAATAGGAATAGATCACCTGCCAACCCACTACACAAAATTACTAGATCACCTAGATTACCCCTAGTTGGCTCACTTACTTGTTCTAACCCTGAAATTGCTAACCTATAACCCAAACCTACGAGTATTAATACTGTAAGGCCTTTCATCCGGGCCTAATCCTGAAGGGCTGAATATCTGGGCCTAACCCTGCAGCCTCAACCTCTTCTGTATGTCTAAGATCAAGCATCTGGGTCAGAAGGGTTTCTTTACCCACTTGCCAGAAGAACATGACATGGAAAATAAAGAAAAAAAATGGAAAAAAATCACTGTTTGGCCAACAAATCTGAAACTTGGAGAAAAAATTATTCAAGTCCAATGCCTAATTAAATATTACCTTTTTATACGCTTCACTCTGAAATTAACCACAATTCACAACTTTACATTTTCTCCTTAATTTGTCAAATCTTGGGCATGTTCATGTTCATCCTTGAAAAGTTACCTTGAAAGAATGCAGTCAGTTTTAATGCAATGCAGTTGTTCCTATTTGAAAAAAGTGAGAGAGTGAAAAGGAAAGAATTGTAACATTACAATCATTTTGAATTGCTTGTTTGTCTACATAGATGATGAAAATAGTAATAATCTGGTACAGTATAGACTCCATCTATGAATTACTCTGTAAGAGTCACTGCAGATTACCATTACTGAGGGTACCTTGTTGATTTTTTTTGGAATTTGGGGTGAAAAATTGCTGGAATGGCTTAGGATTCTCAGTCAATCTTTTCTTTTGTGCATTTATGTAGACTATCCCTGAGAGCGTTTAGCAGGAAACCTTTATGCACTTTTGTAAGCAGAATAGCGTTGACGCCAGTATAATTGAACATGCCACGGTAAGTTTACGGAATAAAAGTCTAAGAAAATATTCAAAGTACTTGACTGAAAACAAAGGATAAAACATACACATTAAACTAAAACAAAGGCCTTATTATCTTTCACAATCCTACGTCTAAGAATTGTGAAAAATCAATAGTTGACATGCTTAGGGGTGCAGGCCTTATTTATCAGCTTAGGAAGAGGGAGCTCAGTAATCAGATGTGCTGGGGAATCACATGTGGCTAGATAAGTTGGGGGATAAAATGATAAAAGTATCGAGATCCAAATAGGCTATCTAAACACTGACTATGGCTGAAAGGAAATCATGAGTTATTCAAACTGCTGACTCTCTGACCAATAATAATGGCATGTAAGGATGAGAAAAAGGTTAGTTGTGACTTGTAAATGATCCCATTTAAATTTGATTACAAAGTTTACCTTGTCAGGATTGCTAAAAGTCTCTGTTTAGGTGCCTTCTGGACTAGACAAACTTTTCCAGGGCTTATTTTAAAGTGGGAAATAGATACTATCACTTTATGCTTGTTTTGATGATATTTCAAAGCACCAAAAAACCAATTCTTTTTAAAATGTCTGGCAGGTGCAACTCCATCTCAGTACGGATTTGTCTTTGGAATAGCAAACCTGGCTGCATTCATCTCTGCCCCAATTTGTGGTAGGTTCGGACCAAACATCGGTGTGAAATACCTGTATAATTTTGGAACTTTTGTCCAAGGCCTGTGCGGTATAGCCTTTGGATTTCTGGATTATGTAAATGATGCAGCAACTTTCCTTGGACTCTCCTATTTCCTAAGGTATTCAATACATCTAATCACCCTAATTCAGTCATAACATTGGTAGTTTGCAACAAAAGATTTTTCGATGGAATGGCAGATGCAATTGCTTGGGGATCTCTGGTTTCCATCCTAATGAAGGTCTTTCCTAAACACGTTTCAACAATAGCATCATGGTCGGAAATGCTCTTGGGGTTGGGATACATAATAGGTTTCCATTGAAAGTTTTAGTGCAACTTCTCCAAAGCATAACTTGATACTTCAATCAGGTCCAGCATTAGGATCCTTTTTATATACGGTTGGAGGCTTTACCTTACCATTCCTGGTTGTTGGTTCAATTGCATTGTTCATGTCGTTTGTCCTCTGTCTCGTTGTGCCACCAGTCAAAATGGCCGAGAGGGATGTCAATGTCAACACAAGGCGAATTAGATTTCGCTATGCTATTAAAGTGAAAAGATATTTTTATATTCAAGCCACCAGCCATCCTGACACTCACTTTTTGTTTAGCAACCACTAATCTTCATGCCATTTATTGACAATTTCATTTGCTTCTGTGGAGATGGAATGATTGAGGCCATGTTGGAGCCACATATGAAGGAAGTTGCAAATTCCACTCAAATTGATGTCGGTTTGGCATTTCTAATCATCGGAGGACTTTACATGGGTTTCTCTTTAATATCTGGAGTGGTAAGAAAAATAAGTCTTATCTAAGATACAGGGGATCTCCACGAGCGAGTGAGTTAGAAATATCACGGTGGTTCACACAAATGTAAAGGGTATAAGCAGGGGAAAAAATGTAGTCTGTATGTGTGTGAGAGGGTGTATGTCTGTCACCTCAAACTCCTGCCTCAGTTTGGAAGCCAGAGGGCTGAAATTTTGCTTATGCACTCCTCAGCTTAATGGTAAGAAAATTACCTACCAGATTTTTGCATTTTTGTCTTGGAGCTGAGATATGAGGGACTTTGCCCATCACCTAGCAGTGCACAAACGAGGCATAAATTTACCACACACTCGAGTCTGTATGCAAAATTTCCAAACTGAGGGAGGAAAAACATGGAATGCATTTTTCAATGCACAAAAAATGCTTGTCTATTCAATTAAGATTATCATATTAGGTTGTCTATTAAATTTACCTACTTTTCTACTTTCATTGCATGCAA
>Ga0194133_10008289_pt1 | contig 12161 bp, 10 predicted proteins | sample TA2KigOf40mmetaG_FD_155448 | JGI IMG/M metagenome (GOLD analysis project Ga0194133, IMG submission 155448) | Freshwater microbial communities from Lake Tanganyika, Tanzania - TA2015055 Kigoma Offshore 40m | ecosystem: Environmental > Aquatic > Freshwater > Lake | place: Tanzania: Lake...
AGCAAAGGTCGCAGGTCGCCAATCCTTTGAGATCAAGGAAAGCACGGCGCGTATTAGCCTTTCGATCAAGTTGAGTCTGGCGACGGCTACCAAAAAAATTTTCGCCTCGGGCGAGCGCGAGACTTTTGCCATCGCACGAATGACACTCAGATTATTGCCATCAAACGCGACCAGTATTTTTGAGAACATGGGATTGTCTCCTACAGGCTAATGGTTTTGGGCTGATGCGAACGAAGCACGTGAATTGCGCATCCGCTCCGATCTGGCCCATGATCATTCCGAACTGAACTGCGCCGCGTGATTTTTCTTCACATTTATGCACGTGATTATTTCGCTCTCAACTTATGAACCAAGTCAATCAGGTTACTTGCTAGCTCGGCCCTGAGCTCATGGTCAAGCAATGCTGGATCAAGATCAATGCTGACTCCAGCCACATGATTAAATGTGTAGCTGGGATGATCAGGTATCGATTTTCGGCCAGTGATGGCATAGGTTTTTACGTCGCGCGCAATACCTTTCATCTGAATCGATCCACGTAGCTCTGCCTCGATGAGGTCTTGTGCGTGTACCCAGGTTTCGTAGCTCATTAATATGCCGCCCACATCCGCATTGGCCTCGAGCCGCTGCGCAAGTTTCACCTCTCCTCCAACGATGGTATAAGACAAACGTTGGTCGCTACCAAAGTTTCCGACATTGCAGTAGCCGGTATTTATGCCGATTCGAATTTCGAATGGGTTTTCGAAACCATCATGTCGCCACTTTTTTTGCAAGACCGATAGTTGCTCTAGCATGCGCAAAGCCATCTCAACGCAAGCGCGCGCATCTTACCCTACGCGCCGTGTTTCCGGATCTCCGAAAAAAAGCATCATCGCATCGCCCATGTACTTATCGATGGTTGCGCCATGGGCTATGGCTATTTTGGTCATTTCGGAAAAATACTCGTTCAGATACTCAGTGAGTGCTTCAGGCTGCAAATCTTCCGAAGTTTGGGTAAAGCCCTTGATATCACTGAAAAAAATGGTCAGTTTTTTTCTTCTGGTTGTGATTCGCGTGTCATGCTTGCCTGTGAAGAGTGCTTCATGGATCTGCGGCGGTAAATACTTGGCTAACTGTTGACTGAGATTTTCTAGCTCATTTTTACGCTTGTTAGACTCGGCAATAACGCTACGTAAAAGTTTTTCTTTGTAAGATAACTTCAACCAAGATACGTACTCAGCCGGGCTACCGATGCGCTCTAGCTTCAGGGTAAAAACACATCTCCAGGTCAGCTCACTGTGTTCCGATGAGAATTGTGTTCTCTCTGGTAAGGGCGTAATTTGATAATCCCAATCGCCCGATACAAATCGTGCGATGTACCCTTCGATCAGACCTTGACTAAATGCCGCAAGCTGGGGCGCCAGGGTGGTTACTGCCGTGAATTCGTAAATCAGATCAGTAACACAGGTAGATCGGAAACAGATTTCAATACTGGGAACGCGCATCGATGCCGACGTCGCTCGATGGTAACTAGACGTCATTTGTTCGACAAAAAAATCCAAAGCCTGAATTCGCTGATCGTCAGCGTGAGCAGCTGCCATTATCGTGCCGTATTGCTCAACTGACTTTCCGAACTCGGCGAGCGTCTCTGGGTAGAAATCGAGCAAACCCAGCCCAAAAGACAATAAAGCAATATCACCGAAGCGCTGCCAGACTGCCTCGTGAATCTCTCGGCGCAGCTGAGATGGATACCAGGCATTCGGATCTATCTCGGAGATACCGTGTGTGTCGAGAATATCCTGGCCAATAGAACCCATTTCGGCCATGGTGACCACGGTAGAAGCCACCGCACGTCCGATAATTGAGGAGGATATTTGAAGATCCGTGTCCACCTGAGTGAAAGCGATTGCCCCTCGCTAAGCTAGCCCAAATGGAAGACTAACCCAATGCCGATGACTCTCGGTAATCCGCAATCCGAAAAATATAAAAATAGCAACTCCCATGCGAACTCACTCAAAATCTGCAGGCACATGAGCGTAGTCAAATCACATTTTGAGAAAAGTTGCTTGGTGACCTAAACTGAACCATTCGGAATGATAATTGTGACCAAGAGTGCGGCCTGACGGTGGCAATCAAGATAGAAATGAATATGTCGCTGCGGGAGGGGAAGGATGCGGAACTTTAAAATCTTCTATTTCAGAATCGCACTTCTTTGGTTTGCGGCATTGTTGGTGCCTGCGCATGCGAAGATTATGGTGTCTTCATCGACTCCAATGGTATTCAGCGATAAAGAAATTCTGGTATTCGTTGACCCGACCCAGCAAGAAACCGCTCAAGAAGTGTATGAAAAAAAAGATCAATTCGTTCATCCAGACCAGATTAAATCTTTCAAATCAAACGTCAATTACTGGATCCTGCAAAAAATCGAAAGCAAGCTTGATCATGATCGGCATATTCAAGTTGACGCTTCAAGCTGGAAAGAGCTTACGCCCTACCTAATCGATACCTCAGGCAGGATAGAAACGCTGAAAGCTGCCGGCTTTATAGGCAGCCATAATCCTTTTTTGGAAAACAGTCCATTCAAGACACCGATAGCTAGATATGGCAGTGAATTTCCCAAATTTATTTTGAGGGAGGGTAGTGAGCTGACATTGCTGACTAAGGTGAATTTTCATCCAATCTTCCCAGCGAAATCATTTTCGATCAATCTAATCGACGATACAACTTTCTCTGAGTTCAGGCGATTCAGTCTGTACATTGAGGGGGCGCTACTTGGAACACTATTTGCACTTACTGTTTTTTCATTGTTTAACGCTGCTCAATCCAAAGACAAAATAAATTTGTACTACGCGATCTGGATTTCTGTAGCCTTCTTATCGGTTTTTGCAGTCAGAATCTTTGATGGTCATCGATTATTTGAATTTTTTATCGATATTGAAGCGCTAAAAGCCCCTTGGTCTGATAGCTATGCGTTCATCTTTTCAACTGGAATATTATTCGCTCAATCGATTACTTACGTACTGTTTGGTAGGCAATATCTCGATATAAAGAAAAATTTTCCAAAGGTTTACTTCCTTACGAACATTTGGATCGCCTATACCGTCCTGTACTGTCTTCTTGCACTGACTGGCGGTTTTTACATTTTAGAGAAATTCATCGATCCGCAAAAGTTTTTTGCTGTTCCATACAGCGTATTCGTCGGAATGATTTTGGTTACTTTTTTTGTTTGTAGCTATCTTAGGTATCGTGAAGGCTTTGGATTTGCAATTTACTACACCTACGCCGTGATTCCTTACCTCGTTTTCCGGCTCGGATTTTTATTTGGGATCATCGGCCTATCCTCGCCGTTCCAATACTTACCTGATCATGGCCTAAGCTATTTTTTGAAAAATCCCTGGACAAATCAGGCTTTTGGTGTGTGCATGGAGGCCTTGATCATGGCGCTCGCGGTAATCAGTCGAGCGCGGTGGCTTCAATCAGAGCTTAACCTAGCAGCAGCAAAACATACGGAGGTCATACAACAGCAGAACGTACTACTCGAAGCAAAGGTTCAAGAGCGGACGCAGGAGCTTCGGAAAAAGCATGAAATCGTCGTTGGGTCGGTGAACTACGCCAGACTATTGCAGCGTGGGCAGCTACCCCGTTCAATCCGAGTCGAGAATCGCTTTAAATCATTTGCGACCCTCTGGGAACCGAGAGACACCATTGGTGGCGATCTGTATTGGATTTCATCCTCACAGCACGAGGGTCCATTTGTTCTTGCAGTAGCGGACTGCACCGGTCATGGAGTTCCTGGCGCCATGCTCTCACTTCTCGTCGGCACTTCACTCGAGCGAATCTACGCAAAGTCAACCGCTATTGAGCCAACCACTGCACTGAAGTCACTTGATTATCACGTCAGAACAGGATTGAATCAGGACCGTGCAGAATCTGAAACCAATGATGGATGCGATGCAGCTATGGTGAGGATTCATACTGATAAAAAAATGCTGGAATATGCCGGTGCGAAAATTGATCTTTTTCATGTCGATCAGCTAGATCAGGTGCATCAGTACAAATCTAATCGAATCAGTCTCGGTTACAAAGACCAACACACTGCATCTGTTTTGCCAACCAGAACCATTTATTATCAGAGTGGGGATTTGTTCGCTGTTGTGACCGACGGTTTGCTGGATCAACCCGGCGGAAAGAATATCGATCGACCAGTTTCATTTGGCTACCGCCGCTTTACTAAAATTATAAAAAATTTCAAAGAAAAAGAATGTTCAGAAATTGTGGAAGAGCTGCAATCTGATTTCTTGGCTTGGCAAGGATCACAATCTCGTCGAGATGATGTGACTGTTGTACTTTTCAAGCTCTAAGACATTACATTCGAAAAGCAATCACGGTCAGATCATCACGCTTTCTTTGCTCGCCGCGCCACTGATCAAATTCCAGCTTCAAGCGCTCAGCGATACGCTCGGCGGATTCGGCGGTCAGTTGTGTCAAGGTTTGCTCGATGCGCCGATAGCCAAACGAGCGCTGCTCTGTAGGACCACCACCAATTTGATCAGTGAATCCATCGGTGACGATCACAAACGCATCACCCGGCGTGTAATGAATAGTCTGATTATTGGGCTCATCTTCAGGATCGGGTGGCTGGCAATAACCCAGACTAGCTCGGGTTGCTAAATGCCGAATGACCCGACCGTCGGTCGTTAGCTGGAATGCGTCGATTTTTGCACCCGCAAAAATAATACTGTGCTGTTCGCGGTCGATACGCATGATCATGGCGTCACAGCCGTCATCACTCTCGCTCTCTTCCGCATCTTGGTTCAAGCCGTTTCTGACCAAGAAATCAAGCATCATCAACGCATCTTCCGGTGATTTGTCGGGGTCGCCGGAAAAAATACGCTCTAATGAGTTAGTCACAAGCAGGGACAGCATCGCGCCCGGCACACCGTGCCCCGTGCAATCGGCAACTGCGAGCGTGTATGGCCCTGCATTCTGGGCGGGCGAAAGCCACCATAAATCACCGCCAATATTGTCACGCGGCTCCCACACCACGCTTAGGGAAGCAAATCGGCCATGAATCCGATGTGGCTTGGGAAGCTGGCTGCGCTGCAGCCGGCTCGCGTAATCTACAGAACTGACAATGAATCGATGCGCTTCATCCAGTTCGCGGTGTTGCTCGGTGAGCTTGAGGGTACGGGCTTGTACAGTCTCTTCCAAAATCTTGTTTTGATTTTCGACCAGATTTTTTTGCTCTTGAATACTGGCAGTCAGCTCGTCTTGCAACCAACGCGATCTGGCAACCACTGCCAGCGCCATAATCAAGGCTTCGCATACGACGCCAAAGCCTTGCATCGAGTTGGTATCTTTCAACTGGAAAAAAATACCAGTGTCGGGCAGCAGTGCTACCGGTGAAGGCAGTCCAACGACACCAAGCAAAAATAATGATCTGAACAAAATATAGGGCACCATCGCAATCATGAAAAACCGCGCAATCTTCATACCCTCTCTCAGGCGGATGAAGGCGCAGATATAGATACCAAGCAGTACTGCCACCAACCAGATCAACAACGGGTTCCAAAGCCAATTGGGGGGAATCGTATGTTCAGTAAATACGTTGACTGAAAACTGCAATACATAAAAAACAATCCACGACGTCGAGAAGTGATGGAACCACGGGAAACGCTCACGAGTATCCAGGAATGAGCGCGCAAATAAAACATAAGTAATACTTTGCCCCGCCGGGAAAAAATAAAAAACCGTCTGTCGTACCGTCATGCCACCCGATGCAACGCCGTAATCGTTCAAGCGAATAAAAAATTCAGCCAGTCGCTGACCATCATGCACACCCAGTACCAGCACACTGCCGAGCGCGAACACGATCCATATCCCATACCGGAGACTGGTTCGGTCTCGATTACGGAAATACGAATACCAACCAAATACGGTCAGCACGACCAGCGCACCAGCTAATGCACCCTCGATATATAAACCGTAGCGACGTAGCTCAAGATATTTGGCGTGATCAACAACACTCAGGAAATTGAATTGCTTTGGTAGAAAACGCTGATCCGGAATTGCGCGAGCATAAATCGTGACTGTCTCGTTCCGTCTTAGCGGAAGCACTAGGTATTGCGACTCAATCGGCGGTTCGTGGGCAATGAAAGGCGATACCTCGGCGAGTCGATTACCCGGGGTCAGCATGGAATGGTTTCTACTAAATGCAGCCAGATTGCCATTCTCATGGATCAGATACACATTCAAATTCAGCAAGCCAAATGTTTTATTGATCAACCGATAGTCACGATCTGAAGACGCCTGATTTTTAAGCTGGAACATCAGCCAGTAGGCTTTGGTTGAAACAATCGGCCCAACCTCATTCGCTTGCTTGAACTGATCAGACGCGGTCTGAGCGTCATCTAGCGACATCTCATTGTTTTGCTCGACCAGTACACGTACCTGTTCGGGCTTGATCGGCATGATCACGGGAGAGTTTGCGTTGATCACGACGGGTTCTGCGCCAAGAACCAACAAAGGAGCGCAGAAAAGACTTAGAACTAACAGCTGAAGTATGGCTATTATTTTTTTCATCGCTCATCCTTTTATGTCAGGTGCAGCGTGTTGAGTATCAATACAGCGTTACCGCAAGCCTTTTTTATTCGTTTGATGTTCGCAAGCGACTCGCCAAATCGCTTAGCTGGTCAGCTAATTGGGAACGCGCTAAGGTATCCAGTGATGCGGGATCAAGGTCGATACTGACACCTGCCGGATGGTTAAGCGCATAGTTTGCTGGCTGCTGTGGCTGCTTGCGACCTGTCACGAGATAGGTTTGTACGTTACGCGCAATACCTTTCATCTGGATCGCGCCACGCGGCGTCACCTCTACCATGTCTTGTACGTGTACCCATGTCTCGTAGCTCATCAGGATGCCGCCCACCTCGGCGTTGGATTCGAGTCGCTGCGCCAAATTAACTTCACCGCCGATGATGGTGTAAGACAAGCGCTGATCACTACCAAAGTTACCAACGTTGCAGTACCCGGTGTTAATACCAATACGAATTTCGAAAGGGTGCTCAAAGCCATGATTGCGCCAGCGCGCCTGTAACTCGGAAAGACGCTCCAGCATACGCAATGCCATCTCTACGCACGCACGAGCATCCTCTCGTACCCCAAGTGTTTCCGGATCGCCGAAAAAAACCATCATGGCATCACCCATGTATTTATCGATGGTGGCGCCATGAGCCAACGCTATTTGCGTCATCTCTGAAAAATATTCGTTGAGGTACTCGGTGAGTGCCTCGGGCTGCAGGTTTTCTGATGTTTGCGTAAACCCTTGAATATCACTGAAAAATACTGTCAGCTTTTTTCGTCGGGTGGCGATGCGGGTATCGTAATCACCCGCAAACAAGGCCTCGTGGATTTGCGGTGGCAGGTATTTGGCCAATTGCCGAGACAAGTTCTCCAGCTCGGTCTTGCGCTGGTCAAGCTCTCGAGTTTGCGTTTTCAGATTTTGATTGAGTTTGACGAGTCGCTGCTCCTGTCGATCCGAGTGCCGAGTCAGATCTTCATTTTCCCGCACCACCTTGGAGAAGCGCTCGAACAAGCGTTCGGCGAATGCACGTATTTCAATCGCGTCGCCACTTTCGATAATTGCTGGTCCCTCGGCCAGTAGCCGCTTCTCTCTGTCATACAGATCGAATAGCTGTTCGTCCATGGATCACTTAGCTGGCTTTAACCTCAATACTTAAATCAGGGAAACGATCTTTGAAATCCTCACCCAACTCCTGCATGATGTCGTCGTCATCGGTGTAGTGCCAGCGAACTGTGACAGGTTGGCCCGCCCGCCGCACTGCCTCAAAACCTTCGAAAATACGAAAAATCGCTTTGATGCTCGAGCTATTTATGTAGATCATGGCGATATCCGCTTCAAGCGGCTTGTTCAGCACGCTGGGTAGCTGCTCTACTGCATGCACGATCTGCCCATAAAATGCGGCGACGTCCTCCGGATAAGATTCGCCCTTCATGCTGAATAGACCATTAGATGCGGATAGCTGAATTTCCGGCGTACGCTCTGTGGCAGTAATCTGCAGATCGGCGGGGGTGCTCATCATGGTCCTTTCAAATTCTCGCAGAGAGGAAAAAATCAACGTGCTGCTCATCGACATCGCTGAATGCGTATGAGATTGGATGCGTAGCACGGCGGGCGATTTCAAGCAGGCCGAGGCCTGCGCCCGGTCCTTCATGATCATTGGCGCGCGACATGCCTTCACGATACAGCTGACGGATCGTATCTTTATCAGCGTAATGCAATCGTTCCAAGATCTCTTTCAGTTTGACCGAGTCGCTACGCGCGATGCGGTTGCCGCACACAACGACCATCTCGCCATCATGCTCTGAAATGCACACCATGCCCGTTGGGTTTTGCTCGGTACGGCCATGCCAAATCAAATTTTGCATACCCTCCATGAATACCGAAAAAACTGTACGTGAGCGCTTGGTGTCGTCGAGCCCTTCGAGCCTTGCTTTAAGAATCTCGGCAAGTGAAACCATCAAGTCGTCCGACACCGTGCCGTTGTAGGCCATGATGACGCCGGAATGCTGCATCGCATTGCGTATCTTGATTGCTTCAGAAATATCCATATGCTCTCCGGCAGCAGGGTTGCAGGGGTGGCCAAATGAATTAATCGGGATTCAGGTTGCTGGTGTAGTTTCTCGTTGTACAAATCTTAGTACACAATACGTGCAAAGTTAATCAACTTTACGCTGCTAATTTGTGGCCGCGAAGGTATCCGGGCAATGATATTTTCAAATGATTAAGATTTGAGATTCAAAGATTTTCAGGTCCGAAATACATGCTGTCGTATGCCATTCCCGCAAATCGGCTTCTATAATTACCCAAGCACCCCAACTCAATTTGTCGCGGGAGACATCCATGACTACAAATGCTCAGGGCGAAGTCTACCGATTCACTATCGATATGGAGCGACTCAAAGCGCTTGGTATCGTCGACCCCAAGTCACGCACCGCGCTCGAGGCCTATGACCACCACGAGCTGAGCAGCGCCGAACGCTTGTTCTTCAAGCTGTGGGGTAATGACTTATTGAAGTCCGGTGTCTTTCAGCCGGGACAGAAGATTGCCGAACGTAACGAACACCCCGTGTTTGCGCACGTGGTGGTGTCGGGTGAAGTCGTAGCGACTGACGACAAAGGTAGTCATTTATTCGGCCCAGGCAGTGTATTCGGCCTGGCCGAGGGCTTGGCTGATCTCACCTACCAATGGGACGCAGTCGCGCGCACGGTCGTCATGACGCGGCATATTCCTATGGATCGTGCCCTGCGCGAGGTCAGGCGTTTGAATGCAGGTCTGAAAGGCATCTGCCGCTTTACGACCATGCGGGTGCTGGGTCTGCCGGCCGCACCGGAGAGCCTGAAATGAGCAACGGATTTGCAACCGTCAGCCATGCCGATGGCGAATCCTTATTCGAGCCCGGCGATCAAGCGCTGCGTTTTTATGTAGTCCAAACCGGCTCAGTCGCAATCATCGATCGCAAGCGTAATCAAACACTCGCAGTGCTTAAGCCCGGCGAATCGTTTGGTGAGCAGGCATTACTCGCAGGTGGGGTACGTAGCGCAGCAGCCCAAGCGATTGGCGCAACAACCTGCCTTGAAATTACTGCCCAGGGCTTGCGCGATCTGTTGGCGAAAGAAGGTGGCATTGCGACGCCAGTATTAGAGGCGCTGCTGTTGCAGTTGTATATGCATAACGCCATGAAAGCCTGAAGCCTCGAGCAAAATGTCGCTGGCCTTGTTGGTGGTGTCTCGCCGTGCGTCGGTACTGTCATCGATGTGTTGGTCCATCGTCAATTAAATGAATAGTGTTGTCCGGGCTCGGGTAATCGGACGTCTCGGTTGCTCAGTCCGACCTGCAACTCATTTGCAATCTGCTGCTCCAAGCCGGGCTTGCGATGCACAATCACACTAATCACCTGGTTTGGTAGCGCGTTGATTCGCTTGACAAGAATTTCCGTGTGCATGTGTTGCGATAAATTCGCCATGTCAATCATCGCTGCCGGATAAGAGCATTCCACCACCACCGCGCTCAGCCGCGGCTCGGTCGCAATACGCGCCCAAAACTCGGGGCAATCACCTGTATCGCCGGAGAACGCGATCGCGCTACCCGCTCTGTTAACCAAATAACCGCAGGCGGGAATACCATGCGCTGCCGGTAGCGGCATGAAGTGATAGCCGGCGATGTCCGCACCTTCAGGCGTCAGGGCTTTGAAGCGCATGAGCGGCGTGTCCAGGCTGGGTATTTTGGTGAAGTCAGGCCAGATTTGACCATTCAGTAAATGCACGCTCAGCAAGTCGATCACGTCACTGCTGGCCCAGACCGTGACCGGCTGTTTGCGAACGCTGGCGACCGAGTCGATCATCAGCGGCAAGCAGGCTACGTGATCCAGGTGCGCGTGAGTCAGCACCACGTGATCGATCTGTGCGAGCTTTTCAAGGGGCAACGTCGCCAAGCCGGTACCGGCATCAATAATGATGTGCTCACCAATGCCATAGCAAGTGGTTTGCCGACCGACGCCGCCGATACCGCCATTACAGCCGTGAATATAAAGGTCGATCATTTGTGTGGAGAGTTTATTGGCATTGGTTGACGATATCGTGGTGACCGTTGATTTGAACTTATTTGGAGAACGACCTTCCTGAAATTACAGTTAGATAACTCAATTGATAATGTAGCCATCCCAGGATACGTATAATTGGTCACGTACGATACCCACACCACCAAAGCCGTCAGTGCAAGTGCCGTTATTTGCCAAGCATTGTTTGTTTTGTGTCTTTAATTATAAGTTTTTAAAACTCGCCCGGTCTTTTTCTTATGCCCCAAATTTTCTACCTCACTCACGTTACCGTTGAATCCGGTGCGATCTATCAATTGCCGCCCGAATGCGCTCGGGTGGGCATACGCCGCCCACTGGTTGTGACCGATAAGGGTATTCGCGCGGTGGGCTTGCTGGACAAGCTGATGGCGACGCTGGAGCACGCCGGTCTTGAATCAGTGACGGTCTACGACGGCACACCCGCCAACCCGACCGAAGCGTCTGTGCGTGAGGCGGCGGCGTTGGCGAAGCAGCACGATTGCGATGGTTTGATTGCTTTTGGTGGTGGGTCGTCGATGGATTGCGCCAAGGGTGTCGCGATTGTTGCGACCCATGAAGGTCCGATGACGGATTACGCCACGATCGAGGGTGGGTCACCGCGTATCAGTGAGCGTGTGCTGCCGCTGATTGCGATTCCAACCACGGCAGGCACCGGTAGCGAGGTGGCGCGTGGTGCGATTGTGATTGTCGATGATGGACGCAAACTGGGCTTTCACTCATGGAATTTGGTACCGAAAGCGGCGTTGCTCGACCCCGATCTGACCCTCGGTTTGCCACCCTTGCTGACGGCGGCGACCGGCATGGATGCGATCGCGCACTGCATGGAAACCTTCATGGCGCCCGCGTTTAATCCGCCGGCTGATGGTATTGGTCTGGATGGCTTGGCGCGCGCATGGTCGCATATCGAGCTAGCGACGCGAGAGGGCAGTAATCCGGAGGCGAGGCTGCAAATGATGAGCGCCTCGATGCAGGGGGCCATGGCGTTTCAAAAAGGTCTGGGTTGCGTGCACTCGCTGAGCCATGCCACCGGTGCGGTGGATCACACGCTACACCATGGCACGTTGAATGCGATTTATCTGCCGGCAGTGGTTCGATTTAATGCACAAGCGGAGTCGATTATTCGTGAACGCCGCATGGAGCGCATGGCGCAGGCCATGGGCTTGCCCGCGCAATCAAATGCTGCCTCGGCCGCCGAGGCGATTGCGCAAGCGATTACCCAACGAAACCAGCAACTTGGCTTACCTTCCGGGCTGGCAGCGCTGGGGATTAGCAGCGCGAATTTCGACTACATCATTCATGGCGCATTGGCCGATCATTCCCACAAAACCAACCCGCGCGTAGCCAGCGCCGATGATTACCGACATATGCTGGAAGCATCGATGGCGTTGAATTAAAAACCCCCTCCCTAGTGCGGGGAATAATCGTCGATTCGGCTTTCCGTCGACCCCGCTGTCGGGGTAGCATGACGCGTGCGCGTAGATAAGAATTTATTATCTATTCAATAATACTTCCGCAGGGCTAGGGAGG
>Ga0194133_10008293_pt1 | contig 12160 bp, 13 predicted proteins | sample TA2KigOf40mmetaG_FD_155448 | JGI IMG/M metagenome (GOLD analysis project Ga0194133, IMG submission 155448) | Freshwater microbial communities from Lake Tanganyika, Tanzania - TA2015055 Kigoma Offshore 40m | ecosystem: Environmental > Aquatic > Freshwater > Lake | place: Tanzania: Lake...
GACCACACAGACGACGACCGCGATCAGCGCGGCCGGGAAGGCTCCACGGAGCATGAGAAGGCTTCTCCCGGGTCAGTACCAGAAGGCATGCACGTCCGTCCGCATGCCGGTCACGCCGGCGGGACGGATGTAGCGGCGCCGATGCTTGTAGAGAAACTCGTGGGGCATGAAGGGCGGATAGGTGATCCAGGTATGCCCCACCCGCGGCGGCACTGGCCGCGGGGACACGTAGAGCTGCGCGCCGACGCCGGGGTAGCCGCCGGCCGGAACCGGTGGCACGTAGAAGTTGTAGAACACGTCGGGTGTCGGCCCCTCGACGCCGCCGTCGATGGGGATCGCCCGGGCAGATGGCCCGGAGAGCAGCCCGACGAGCACGGTCGTCGCCACCAGCCAGGTCTTGATCGCGCGGCTGCTCGTCATCTGGACACCTCGTGGATCGAGCGACATCTCGCCGGCATCGCCCCGGCTTCCGGAACTTCGACCGGACCGCGTCCTGCGCATCACTCCGTCGATTCCTGGGATGCCGGTTCTGCCTGACAGGCACACCTTCCGCCCGCCCCGGCTTCGGCCCGGGCGGCGGGGCCGCCAGGCCGCAAAGTCTTCCCGACTTGCCAAGCCTGCCTCTCGGGATCACAGTCTGGGGGCCGATCAACCCCGGAAAACCATGGTTGCGACCGCGAAGCGTCCCGCTGCAAAGAAGGCTCCCCGGCCCAAGCCTGCCAAGGCCGCCGCGGCGGCCCCCGGCGCCCTGCCTGAACCGGCCGAAGCGTCCCCTCCGGCCGCCCGCAAGCCGGCCACCGCCCGCCGGGCCACCGCCCAGGCCCTCGCCGCGGGGCAGCGCGACATCTCGGTCAGCGAGTTCTTCGCGAAGAATCGCCACCTGCTCGGCTTCGACTCGCCGCGCAAGGCGCTCCTGACGAGCGTCAAGGAGGCGGTCGACAACTCGCTCGACGCCTGCGAGGAGGCGGGGATCCTTCCCGAGATCTGGGTGCACATCGAGCAGGTCGGGGACAGCGGCTCCCGCTACCGGATGGGCGTGCAGGACAACGGTCCGGGCATCGTCAGCAAGCAGATCCCGCTGATCTTCGGCAAGCTGCTCTACGGCTCGAAGTTTCACCGGCTGCGGATGAGCCGGGGTCAGCAGGGCATCGGCATCTCGGCCGCCGGCATGTACGGCGTGCTCACCACCGGCAAGCCGGTGAAGATCATCTCCAAGATCGACGCCAAGCACCCGGCCCACTACTACGAGCTGCGGATCGACACCAAGACCAACCAGCCGGAGATCCTCAACGGCCGTGGCGAAGGGGTCGACATCCCGGCCGGCAAGGGTGGGGCCGGATTGATGAAGAAGCACTCGATCGAGTGGGTCGCCGCCAACGACCGGAGTGAACCGATCGAGCACGGCACCCGCGTGACGATCGAGATGGAGGCGAAGTTCCAGCGCGGCCGAGGCAGCGTCGAGGAGTATCTCGAGCAGACCGCGATCGCCAACCCGCACGCCCGGATCCACTTCCAGGGTCCCGACGGGCCGGAGCGGATCCTCGAGCGCTCCAGCGAGGAGCTGCCGCCGGAGCCCAAGGAGATCAAGCCGCATCCCTACGGCGTCGAGCTCGGCCGCCTCGTCACGATGCTCCAGGAGCAGCCGCGGCTCACGCTCGCCCAGTTCCTCACGCAGTCGTTCTCGCGGGTTTCGCACGGCACGGCCAAGCGGATCTGCGACTCCGCCCGGCTCTCCCCCCGGGTGACGACCGGCAAGCTCGGCCGCGGCGAGGCCGACGCCCTGTTCAAGGCCATCCAGGAGACGAAGATTCCGCCGCCGGCGACCGACTGCATCGTGCCGATCGGCGAGCAGCGGCTGCTGGCCGGTCTGCGGCAGGTCGTCCCCGGCGAGTTCTTCACCGCCGCGACGCGCCCGCCGTCGGTGTATCGCGGCAACCCGTTCGTGATCGAGGCGGCCCTCGCCTACGGCGGCGGCGTGGCCGCCCAGAAAATCACCCGCGAGGGCCTGGCCGAGATCGCCGGGGAGAGCGACGCCCGCAGCCTGCGGCAGTTCCTCACCACCACCTTCACCGGCATGGGGGGCGAGGCGGCCGACAAGATCCTCGCCGAGGCCCAGCTCGCGCCGCGGCAGAGCCCGTCGAAGCTCAAGAAGGGGGCGCTCGACGCCTTGTTCACGGCGATGCAGGACGTGAGCGTGGACGAGGGCACGAACATGACCGTGCTGCGGTACGCCAACCGTGTGCCGCTGCAGTTCCAGCCCGCGGCCTGCGCCGTCACGCAGACGATCACCTCGACCAACTGGCGGTCCTACGGCCTCTCGCAGTCACGGGGGGGCCTGCCCAGCGGCCCGGTGACCGCGATGGTGCACGTGGCCAGCGTCTGGGTGCCGTTCACGAGCGAGTCGAAGGAGGCGATCGCCTCGTATCCGGAGATCCAGAAGGAGATCCGCCTCGCCCTCCAGGCGGTGGGCCGCAAGCTCGGGATGTATCTGAGGCGCCGGCTGCGCGTGGCCCAGGAGGGCCAGCGGCGGAGCATCTTCCTGCGCTACCTCGGCGAGGTGGCGACGGCCGTGGCGCAGATCAACGGCCTCGACCGGGCCAAGCTCTACGAGCAGCTGCTCGCGGTGGCCAGGAAGAAGACCGCCGAGGCCGACATGAAGCTCGACGACCGGGGTCGGCCGATCCAGGACGAAGAGGATCTCGAACTCGGTGAGAACTGCATCATCGTGCCGCAGGTTCTTCCCGGGCAGGCCGGCGGTGAGCCGCCGACCACCGGAAAACGCGGCGCGAAGTCGAAGCCGCAGGCCTCGCCGATCGCCACCGTCGAGGAAGACATGCCCCCGGCCGCTCCCGGCGGGCGGCGCCGTTCCGGAAAACAGCCGGCGGCCCCCGCCCGCGCCGCCACCCGGAAGGCCGCCACCAAGCCCCGCCCCGCCCGCCGGCGGAAATAGCACGCGTCACTACTGTCCGGTTATAAGTCGAACAATCTCAACTGGTTACGATCGGTGTCCTGTTCGGATGCGTGGATTTCGGCCTGAAGAGCCTGCAAAAGCGGTGTTTTTTCAAACAGCGTGAGGCTCAGGACCTGAAGGATTTCGTAGAGGCTTCGCTCGAGCCTGAGTTCCTTCTTCACGATCGCCACGAGCACGTACACGCTGATCGCGATCCAGATCTGCGTCTTCACCGTGTTTTCGCTCGTGCCGAAAAAAGCCTTGATGCGAAGGTGCTGCTTGATCCACTTGAAGAACAACTCGATTTGCCAGCGGGACTTGTAGAGGCCGGCGATCGTCAGCGCCGGAAGTGCGAAGTTGTTGGTGAGAAACACGAGTCGCCGTTTGTGTTCGACGTCGTCGAAGGCCACTCGCCTCAACGGCTCCGGATACAGGGCCGCCGTCTTGATCCCATTGACCCGTCTTCTACAGTTTGAAAAATGAAGTCCTTGCGCTGCAAGGGTTTACGTCAACACAAAACAGGCGTGGCACCATGCGCCACGGTTTCAGGCATCGCTCATAAGTGGGGCTTTAGCCTCTGAACGGTTGGGGGAATGGCGACGCCGGCGGCTTGGAAGGCCGTGGCGCAGTCGCCGCGAACATCCGTCCGCAGGAGGAAGTGCTGATCGTGATGGACGACCTCGGTCAGCCGCAGGGCCTCGAGGTCGCTGATCATCCTGGCCCACTCGACCCGCTCTCCCCGATCTTCGATCCGCCGCAGCAGTTCAGTGCGCAGCAGGAGAGCGAGAAAGCTGCAGAAGACGTGCCCGCGGATCGTCTCGTCGCGCTTGTGGTAGATGGGCCGTGTCTCGAGCACCGACTTGCCGGTCCGGTGCATGTCCTCGACCATCCAGAGCTCCTTGTACTTGAGCGCGACGTCCTCCGCGGAGAGGTCGGTGCGGTCGGTCTGGATCACCCACTTGCCGTCATAGCGTTCCTCACGACGGATCTTGGCTTCGTCGATCTCGAAGCCGGCGCCGCGGCCCGAGAGGAAGCGGCGATATCCGCCATTGCCGACGAGTGTCTTGTCCCCCTTCGTCAGCTGCTCACGGAGCGACGCCACGATCGCATCCCGATCGGCCTTGTCCTGCCTGGCCTGTTCGACGTTGAGGCAGACGATGGAGCGGCGGTTCTCGACGAAGACCTCTTTCACCTGGAGCGGTGACGGATCGTCCGCTTGCTGCCGGGGGCCGCGGACCACCCGGTAGCGGCCCGGCCGCGACAAGACCTCTTGATCGACCTCCTTCGAACTCCGCAGTCGGGCCCCGAGGATGTAGTGCGTCCTGTTGTCAGCGGCCTGCAGCGCGTTCATTGACTGCCTGCTGATCATGCCCCGATCGGCCACGATGCACACCGATGAGATGTGAAAGCGTTGCCGCAGTCGGTTGACGACCGGCACGAGCGTCGTCACGTCGGCCACGTTGCCCGGCCAGAGTTCGCAACACAGCGGTCGCCCCTCGTGATCGAGCACCACGCCCACGATCATCTGCTTGCAGTCTGGCCGATGATCCTTGCTGTAGCCGTACTGGCCGAGTGTCTGCCCTCCCTCGCCTTCGAAGTAGATCGACGTCGTGTCGAAGAACACGAGTTCCAATTCGGTGAACAGATGCCGGCGGCGTGCGAAGAGCGTCTCCTCGATCACGTCCTTCACGCAGCGCGGGGCGAACGGCGTGGCATGCGCCTGCGCGCCCTGCGGCAATGGCTCTCCCAGCCATTCCATGGCCCGGTAGGCCTGGTGCAGGCCGACCTCTTCCGCTCCAGGAATCTCGACATCCCGGCTCCAGTCGAGCACGCACGAGCGATCACTGCCTGATTCGAGCAATCGGTGCAGCACGGACATGAACAGCACCCGTTCCACCGGGAGCGTGAACCGCCTTCCTGCGAGCAGCCTCTCGATCGCGTCGGGGATTCCCAACTCCTCCCAGAGACGGCCGAACACGAGCGCCGGCCCGACGCTCCGATTCCGCACCGACGTAGTGTCGCCCGCCTTGTGAGCCGAGACCACCATCGCCTGCTTGGCGAACTTGGCGCCCGACTGCAACAGCGCGTCGAACTCCCCGCTCTCGCGTAAGTCCTCGACGCGGCCGAGCGTGGCGATCACCTTCTGTCGCGTCCGACCGCTTTCCCAGCGGTTCTCGACGACCTGCAGATAGACGCGGTCGCCCGACCGCTTCTGGCGAAAGAACATGGCGCCTCCGGCACATGGCCTGAATGTGGCACCACAGGATATCGGCTATATGCCTGTAAATATCAATCTATCCATTAAAAACGTGGCACCAGGTTTTGAGCTCCGGACGCACCTGAACCTCGAAATTCACGAGAGAAACAGCAGTTCGCGCTGCCGAGAGGGCTTCCAACTGTAGAAGATGGGCATGAACGCATTGCGTGATCTCCTCGCCGCCGTGTTCACCACGCCGCCCGACGACGTGCCCCCATGCGTCGAGCAATCAAACTCCCTGCGCGAGGTCGTGTCGCTGCAGGCGCTGTTTGTGACGCTCACTGTCGCGCTGCTGGCATATGTCCGAAACTCGCCGACCTTCGAGATGCGGGTCGACCTGATCTTCACGGTGCTCGCGGCGCTGCCCCTGATGGGGCTGTACCACATCGTGACGAGCCGCGTGAGGACCGAATCGGGCGACGTCTACGTGTGCGCGAAGCCGATCCGCACCTTCGCCCGACAGGCGATGATTCTCGACATCGCGATCGTGGTGGGGGTGTCGTTGCTCTACTGGCGGAACCAGCTCCCCGGCCAGTGACGGCCCGGGCCCGCGCCAGCCGTCGGGTCGCCCCCAGGCCGCAGGGTCTGCCAGGGTTCGCCACTTCAACGCGCGCCGGGCGCCGGCCCGAGAATCCCCCAATCTGTCCAGCCGACTGCGTTGATGGTAGCGATGAGACCGAACCGGGGGCTGGCGGCGTGCACAGGCGACAGCGGGCGATCGACCGGCCGTTGGCATGGCTCGCGGCCATGCTCTGGTGCTGCCTCGTGGGCCAGACCGGGGCGGAAGACCCGCCGCAGCCGTATCTCGAAGAGCCGCACTACGAGCAGGCCCCGCACCTCCTCGGCGGGCCCGACGGCTTTCGCGAGCGACTGGCCGACGCCGGCCTGACGATCCTCGCCGACAACACGGGCTTTTAAATCGGCAATGCCAACGGGGGCTTCGACCGGGCTTTCGACTACGCCGGGCATGGCGACTACTGCGTGATCGCCGACGGCAGCAAAACCGGCGTGCGCGACGGGCTGTATCTCAAGCTCCGCGCCGAGCACCGCTACGGCGAAACGATCGTGGGCAACGTGGGCTGCTTCATCTCGCCGACGCCGATCGCCGACCTGCCGGTCTACGGCAGCGAGGAGGTGTATCTCACCAACGTGCTGCTGACGCAGGAACTCGGCGACGCCGTCTCCGTGTTCGCCGGCAAGATGGACACGCTCGACGGCGACATGAACGCCTTCGCCCACGGCCGGGGGAAGACGCAGTTTTCGAACATGGGATTCGTGTTCAACCCGATCGTGGGGGCGACCGTGCCCTACTCCACGCTCGGTGCCGGCTTCTCGCTTCATCCCGATGAAGGGCCGATGGTGATGGTGACCGTACTCAACTCCACCGACACGACGGCCACCAGCGGCTTCGACACGCTGTTCAGCGACGGCATGCTCCTGTCGGCAGCCGTACGGGTGCCCACGACGTTTCTCGACCGCCCGGGCCACCAACTGCTCGGTGGCACCTGGAACAGTCGCACCTACACGTCGATCGCCGAGGCCTACATCCCCTACCCGGACGTGGCGATTCCGTCGACCCGTGGCTCGTCGTGCCTGTATTGGAACTTCGACCAGGTGCTCGTCGCCGATCCGACCGACGATGCGCGGGGCTGGGGCCCGTTTGGCCGTGCGGGCCTCGCGGATCCGGACACGAGCCCGATCGACGCGTTTTTGAGCTTCGGCTTCGGCGGCAACGTGCCGGGCTGGATGCGGCGCGACGACACCTTTGGCATCGGCTGGTATTGGGCGTCGGCGAGCCCGCAGATCGGCACGCTGATCACGTCGCAGTTCGGCCCGGTCGGCGACGGCCAGGGCATCGAGTGCTTCTACAACTACGCGCTCACGCCCGCCGTCCGCATCACGCCGGACCTGCAGTACGTCGTGCCGACGCTGCGGCTGGCAGATCCGGCGGTGATCGCCGGCGTGCGGGCACTCGTCAGCTTCTGACCGAATACTACCCCCGACAGGGATCGAACCTGTGACCTGAGCTTTAGGAAAGCTCCGCTCTATCCAACTGAGCTACGGGGGCGGACAGTGAAATCCTAGCGAAAAACCGGCCAGCATCTAGGTTAGGAGCAGCGGTCGCGGAACCGTTCACGATGCCACTCGACTTCAATCCCGGAAGCCTGCTCATCGCCGCCGGTGCGATCGCCGTCGCCCTCGGCCTGTGGTGGAAACTTGCGCCGCAGGGATGGCCCCGGTTTCCGCTCGGCAATCTGCCCGGTGACATCCGCATTCAACGCGACGGTTTTTCCTTCTTCATGCCGATCACGTCCTGCCTGGTCGTCAGCGGCATCCTCTGGCTCGTGCAGGCCCTCCTCGCCCGCAGCGGACGCTGACCTGCGCGAACACCGCTGCCTGGAGCCGCTCCCAGTGGATTCGTCCGTTCCGTGGTTGCGACCACAGCCGACCGACCACTCCACATAGGTCCGCGCCCAACGGTGGCAGATCACTTGCGGGAGCTGGCCGTTGCCAACACAATCTGCGTCGCGCATCGCATCTTGGCTGTCTTCGGAGAAGGTTTCATGACGAAGTTTCTCCACGCGGCCGTGTGCATCGTGCTCGTGGCCGAAGCGGCTCAGGCGGCCCCATTCACCGACCTCATCTCGTTTGGTGACAGCCTGAGCGACGTGGGCAATGCGGCAGGAATCACCAAGCCCGGCTACGCCCCGCTCATCAACGGCTAATATCAGCAGAGTCATTTCTCGGACAACGTGATCTGGAACGAGACGCTGGCGGCGTATTGGGGGCTTCCCGCGCGCACGCCCGGCCGCGTGGCCTACGGCCCGATGCCCGCGGCCTTGTCGGGCAACACGTGGGCGTGGGGCGGCTCGGAGTCTTCGGCCAACGCGGTCTCGCCGTCGTGGGTCGACTACCCGATCCCCGGCCTGCTGATGGAGACGTCGTCGTATCTGGCCAACTTCACGCCGAACGGGACGTCGCTCTACTCGATCTGGTCCGGTGCCGACAATCTGCTCGTCGGCAACTCCCCCAGCCCGGCGGCAGCGCAGTCGGCCGTGAACGCCGTGAAGACCGCGATGACGGACCTCGAGAACGCTGGGGCACGCAACTTCCTGGTCATCAACATGCCGAAGATCGGCGACACGCCGTATGCGCAGGCCAACGGCCCGACGTACATCGCCGCCGCCAACGTCTATTCCACCTCGTACAACGCCGCGATGACGAGCGCGATCGCCGACCTGCGAGCGGACCCGGCCTTCCTGGCGACGATCTACTTCGTCGATGTCTACACGCCGCTGGAGCAGGTCGTCGCGTCGGTGGCCACCAGCGGCTCGTACACCGCGGATTTCTTCGTGCCGGGCGCACCAGTCACGATCACCAACACCTCCGACAAGGCGCTGGACTACTTCCAGACCAACGGCACATATCCCGACGGCTACTTCTTCTGGGACATCGTGCATCCTACGACGCAGGGTCATGCTCTGGTGGCAGGGCTGGCCCTGCAGGCCATCGCGGCCGTCCCCGAGCCCGCCTCGCACGTCGTGGCGCTCGCCGGCCTCGCCGCGCTTGGACCACTGCCGCTCATCCGGTCTGCTCCGAAAAGACGTGGGGGCTCATGGGGGCTCATGCCGGCGGCTCCGGTCGGTATGATGCTGGTTCCCGTCGTGAATGCGGGAGCCCACCTCGGGAGCGACGGCGATCATGCCCCGCGCAGCACTGGCCCTCGAAGACGGCACGGTCTACCTCGGTGAGTCGTTCGGTGCCACGGGCACCGTGTCGGGTGAGGTGTGCTTCAACACCTCGATGACCGGCTATCAGGAGATCCTCACCGATCCCTCTTACCGCGGCCAGATCCTCTGCATGACCGCGCCCCAGATCGGCAACTACGGCGTGAACCACGCCGACATCGAAAGCGGCACGCTCCAGATGGCCGGCTTCGTGGTCCGCGAGGCGAGCCGGATCGCGAGCAACTTCACGGCCGAAGGCACGCTCGGCGGCTATCTCGTCAAGGCCGGTGTGGTGGGCCTCGCCGGCATCGATACCCGGGCCCTCGTCCGCCGGCTGCGGATCCGCGGCGCGATGACGGGCGTGCTCTCGAGCGAGATCCTCGACCCGGCGGTGCTCGTCGCCAAGGCCAAGGTGGCCCCCGCGCTCGTGGGCAGGGATCTCGTCCGCGAGGTGATGCCCGAACGGGCCAGGGCGTGGAACGAGCAACTCGACGACTGGGCTCGCCCCGTGCCGCAGCCACTCAAGGGAGGTGAGCCCGCCCCGCTGCCGCGTTTCAGCGGCTCGAAGAAGGTGGTGGCCCTCGACTACGGCATGAAGTGGAACATCGCCCGCCACCTCGCGAGCGTGGGCTGCGAGGTGACGGTCCTTCCAGGCCGGGCCACCGCCGCCGACGTGCTCGCCCACGATCCCGATGGCGTGTTTCTCTCCAATGGTCCCGGCGATCCGGAGGTGCTCGGGTACTGCGTCGAGACGGTCCGGGGCCTCGTGGGCAAGGTGCCGATGTTCGGCATCTGCCTCGGCCACCAGCTGCTCGCCCTCGCCTGCGGCGCCAAGACCTTCAAGCTCAAGTTCGGCCACCGCGGCGCCAACCAGCCGGTGATGGATCTCACCACGGGCAAGGTCGAGATCACCTCGCAGAACCACGGCTTCGCGGTCGACGAGGCCACGCTGCCCGCCGAGCTCGAGGTGACGCACCGCAACCTGAACGACGGCACGATCGAGGGGCTGCGGCACAAGACCGCTCCGGCCGCGAGCGTGCAGTATCACCCCGAGGCCGCCGCCGGGCCGCACGACTCGGCGTATCTGTTCACGCGGTTTCGCCAGATGATGGCGTGAGGAGCCGCGTCACGGGGTCGGGTCCGGTTCCGTGCGGTCGCGGGTCGGCACGGTGATGGAGAAGGTTTTCGGCCCCGCCCCGTGCTCGAAGAAGCCGTCGTTGAGCCAGGGGAGTTGCTCCCGCCTGGCCGTCGAGGGCATGTCGAAGGTGGCCGTCAACTCGTAGGTCGTGGGACCCGTGGTCCGGTAACCGTAGGCCTCCGCGGAGACCGGATCCTCGAGGTCGCCCACGAACGTGCCCGGATCGCTGCGAAGCGCCGCGAGGCTCTCGGGCAGCGTGCCGCGACGCTCATAATGGTTCTCGATGGCCTGCTGGATCGACACGAGATGCATCACGCGATCGGCGTCGAGCCTGAGGCGGCGGGCCTGCCAAGGGCTGTCGATGAGTGCGAGCGCCGCCGCCAGGCAGGCGACCGCCGCGGCGAATCCGCCCCGAGCCAGCCATGGTCGCCATCCGGGTGCCGGCGGCAGCGCTCGTCCGGCCGTGCCGGTCAGCGACTCCTCGCGACGCAAGTCGCCGGCATACCAGAGATAAATGGCCCCGGCCACCGTGAACACGACCAGCGCCTTGAGCAGGAACCGGACGGTGGCGTCGCCCTGCAGGAAGTTGATCAGCAAGCACACAAGGTCGCCGGCCATCACCAGCGCCGTGATCAGGAGCGTGAGGTACGCGAGGAGCCGGTAGATGGGCGACAGCCGCGACCCGGGGTTGCTCGCCACGTCGCGGGCGATCGCCCGGTGCACGACCAGCAGAATCGGCAGCGACACCACGAGCGTGGCCACCGCCCAGCGGAGCCCCCCTTTCCAGAAGGCGGTGGCGTCGAGCGGCAGTGGCAGCCAACGGTCGATGAGGACGAACAGCACCGCCCCCACGGCGAAGGCCGCGTTGTAGAGGGCGATGATCGACACGAGGTGCAGGAAGGCGTCGCGCGGGGAACTCGAGACCCGCTTCCGGGGCACGGGCACCGGCAGCGACGACTCCGCGAAGGCGTCGAGCGCCAGCGAAACTTCCCGCGGCGACCAGCCGGCTGCCGCCAGTTCGCGCGAGACCTCGGTTCGGGACAGCCCCTGCGCAAGGCACTCCCGCACGAAAGAGATCAACTGCTCGGGCGCGGCTGCCATCGTGAACCCTCTTTGGAGACCCTTCGAAACCACGGCACCACACGATCCTATCGCTGCCGCCCGCCGACCCGAGGCGGCGCGGGTGGAATAACCGGAAAAACCCGCAGTCTGAATCTTTGACTGTGCATTCCTGCGTGCCAGAGTTGAGCGGCCCCGGGCTGCATCCCGGGGCCACCGCCGTCCAAGGAATCCGGCGGTCCCCAGTCTCTGCCAAGGAGGTTCTCTCCCATGATTCGTGTCAAGCCTGTTCTGCTGTTCTCTCTGATCGCCACGGCCGCGGTGCTTCTCGCCGCGTCGTTCGCCGAGGCCGGCTTTCGCCACCATCGGCATCTCGAGCCCGGCTGTGCCGCAGTCGAGCCGGGTTGCTCGGCCTTCGAGCCGGCCTGCGTCCTGGAGCCGTCGTGCGGGTGCGAGCCCGGCTGCGGCGCCGAGACGGTCTGCCCGACAAACCCCTGCATCAAGTACCGCCACAAGCACGCCCGCAGGCACCACCACTGCAATCAGGGCTGCTGCGGCGAGCCGACGTACCAGACCGTGCTGACCCCGACGAGCCCCGAGACCTGCCAGACCGTGGCGGTGCCGGTGTGCCTGCCGGCCTGCTGCCAGGGCTGCCCGTGCGAGAGCTCGCGGTGCACGCTCCTCGGCTGCGGTCAGGTGCGGTACGACTACTACTGCTGCGGCTGCTCGGTCGTGATCCGCTTCCAGAAGTGCGGTGACATCCTCGTCATTTACGAAGGCTTCTGAGTTCACGGCTTCGGGGCCATGCATGGCCCTCGCGGCCTCGAGTCCGTCACGGACCATCAACCAGAGCCCCGGCCCGGAGCGATCCAGGCCGGGGCTTTTCGTTTTGCGACCACAAGCCGGCTCGCGTGGCCGCTCGGAAAGAGATCCGTCGCGCGAGTGCCCGACACGCCTAGCCCTTATCCAAGCGAATTTGGACTTGCGCGATTCGCGCTGAGCGCATAAAAAAACTCGAAATCCCCGAC
>Ga0194133_10008294_pt1 | contig 12160 bp, 10 predicted proteins | sample TA2KigOf40mmetaG_FD_155448 | JGI IMG/M metagenome (GOLD analysis project Ga0194133, IMG submission 155448) | Freshwater microbial communities from Lake Tanganyika, Tanzania - TA2015055 Kigoma Offshore 40m | ecosystem: Environmental > Aquatic > Freshwater > Lake | place: Tanzania: Lake...
ACCAAACAAAATGTCTATATTTTTCCACTTCCTGCTTTGAACAAATACCTTTTTGGGGGGGATTCTGGAAAGATAGAGGACAGGCAGGCAGGAATGATTTCAATTCAATTTCTAGATCCTGTATATTCGAGGAGTCAGATTGAGAAAAATAGAAAGTCTCAAGGGAGATGGAGAAATGTCCCAGAGATCTTGGTTAAAGCTATGCTGACACACAAAGCTCAGGTTGTTTGACAATTTATTAAAATCTTCTCTAAATTGTCCAGCCAGTTGAATGTTTTGTTATCCATTTAAGCCAAGATTTGGCACAAACTTCAGAATGCAAAAATGTGTAATTCACCTAATTTAAGATGAGATAATCCCTATTTTGTGTTTCACCCAAAACCTCGTTAAGTCAACAATTAGTTTTTGTTTGTCCATTGCAAATTTCTATCCCTTCCTTTTCAGTCTCTTCTTATTCTGTGTTTAATTTTCTTTTCTGTTTTCCTATATATACAGGATGTGACATGATTTCAAACAGGGGGAAAAAACAAGGGAATCGATGGTCAGAACTAATGACGTCTCGAGTAGTGGAGTGCAACCCCCCTAGCTTGTTATCCAGATCAAAATCGATGAAACTTTGTCAACATTAAACAGAGTTAAACGAAGAAATTCATTCACATAGCCAAGATGATTTTCATGAAATTTTTATTTTTAAGTTTTCAGAATACAAAACACATATATATGACATATTGATTTTTGGTTTCTTAAGGAATTTTTCAAATAAGATATCATCTAAAGGTTACTAATTGAGAAGTGTTTGACACAAAAACTATTGGTTGTTTCTTTAGGAAAACTTTTGAGGCTAATCATACTGACTGAACAAGAGTAGTAAACATCATTGTTTATGAGATGAGGTGAGGTGGGTTGAATGACTGACCAACCAACCACTAACTACTGAGATTCCCTCTGTCTCAATTACTTTTCATTGCAGCCCATTTTTCGCTCTGCACATGCTCAGAAAATAACTTCCATAGTCCAAAATAAATGGGGAGATGAGTCATTCACTTTAGTGAAATGGTTTAATGTGAGTGGCTAAAAGATATAACAGCACAAAATTTTGTTTGTTTTATGTAATTAAGGAAAGCACATTTGATGTCATTTTCGACAGAATGTTCATAACTTCCGTCGTGGTGAATAAATTAAATGCAATAAAAAGTAGTTACAAAGTTCAGCATCAGCATCCGGATTGGATTGGGATTTCTGTCAGGGCAAAAATAAAAAGTCATTTGTTGAAACAATGCACTTCAAAGGTTCTTTCACAAATCCCTGACTCGGCGAGCAGCAAGTCTTAGAGTCTCATTCGAACTTTTGTTCTTGTTGGAAAAACTTTTTTTCTTTCTTTCTTGCTTATCTTTATTGCCAGCTTAAACGACTTTCTACTTGCAAGGGTTTAGGACCTCGAGATTTCAGAGGATTGCTGGAACGATCTGTCGTGTGAATGAAAAGACCTGAACAAATTATAAGATAAAAAAATATGGATTCTGATTGGACATTAGTAATGGAAAAAAAACTAAATCATGTACCAAAAGGTAGCATTTTTTCTTTAAAAGGTGATGGAATTCATCAGTATCAGATTTTGGCAGACTTTAGATTTCTATTAAAAGTCATTTCAATATAAGTTGAACATACCTGGACGAAATCTTGATTTGGCTTTCATTCTACTCTTCCAAGATCTACTCTTTGTCTAGTTTGAGATCACACAAAAGAATGTGTGTTTCCAAAAATCGAAATTTTGTTTATATTCCAAATCTGGTCTTTTTATCATTGTCTGTTCTGAAAAATGTGCAACTTAGGTATTCTTCGCCTTTGCAACCTACATTTGTAAGAAATGCAAAAATATCTTGGATCATGTTGCAAAAGGTTCGTTTTACATGATACTTTTTCTCCTAAAGATCAGACATTTATGGTTGGTTTTCTTTGTTCTCAGTTTTGGTATTTAAAACTTATCTTAACCGCCAGGACCAGTTTTTTCTTTTTCTTCTCAGTATCTTAAATAGCAAATATTTAAGAATTCCTAGGAAATCTACAGTTTACACACAGACATCTTAATGGGATCAGTGGTATTTTCTGTTTCCATTTGCAATTTGGGTTTGTTTTCCACAAACTTCTGAACTTTTTCCAACAAACCAAAGGTTGCAGTTCCTGAAACTGTCTGGAAACTTATTTATGGGTTTGAAATAATATTTTTCTCACAAATTATATGATTAATCTTTGTGCTTTAAAGTAGTCTTATTTGGAGAAATGTTTTTCTTTATTGTAAATAGAAACTTGACTTTAAGATCTTTTATGATTTTGAAGCGAAGCCTTGGGGGTCAAGACAATCACGAACTAGACACCTCGTTAAGGCAGTTTTTTTTTCTTCCACAACTAACAAAGTCATGTCGACGGTTAAACTTTTAGTATTTTAGCACGAGTAAAATTAGTCAAAAAAGTTCTCTTTGTTTGATCATACAAATATTCTTTATTCTGTAACTGATCTTGACAATTTTCCTTTGAGGAAAAACAAAACCGTCAAGAACAGTTTGTGCGATTCATCACAAGACAACTGAAGCCAAGTCATATATATATATAAATATAGAAGAAAAACATCTCAAAAAGAAAAATATCCTCCCAAAAAATTGATAAATTCAAAACTTTCAAAACCATTTGTCTGTTAGATGATATAAATCAGTTTCCAAAACACTTGGGAAAAACTGATTCAATTTTCTTCACAAAATAATATCACTTTTTTTTTCTTCAAAAAATCCAAAAACTTATTCAGCCACATTGAGTTTGAAAAATAGGAAGATTAATGTGAAGGTAAATAATAATAAAGAACATGGATTTTCACTCTTTTTGTTTTGTTCTATTTGGTCTGAAGATAAATAACTTCTGTCAAAAAGTACCCTTCTCCTGGCAATCTTGTTTCCCTATACACACTTGCTTAAACGTATACATGAGACTCTAGATCTATGTAGACTCAAACTCTAACTCAAACAAACATAATAAACACGAATAAGCTGTCATAAAAGCAAACAAAACGATTTTTTACCACCAACACCCCTCACCATGTAAACCACTTGGGTCTAAGGTCTTCTATCTTTTCTTCTCGTTGATGATTACTGCAAAAAAAAGATGACCAACAAAAGGATTTGTTGTTGACTTATATATAATCATGACCCAATCAACTGTCTTTTTTTGGGCAAACAATCTGGAAAGTAAATTTGCACAAGGAATCCGGAGAGGATGAAAACTGAAAATCCGGATATTGGTCTTAAAACTTTCATAGCAGTCAATTTTCACTTACCTGCAATAAAGGATGGAAGTTATTAGAAAATGGAACTTTGAAAGGACTTGTATATTTAACGCCTACAAAGACTTCATTTGATTTGGTGTTAACTAATCATCATGCCTATTCAAACGATGGCACCTAAACCTAAACTCCCATCATTCCAACCCTGACACTTTTTTTAGAACTAAAGTTGTTAAAAGAAAAAAAACCCCTTTGAATTGAAGCCGACATCTTTGCCCTTCCCTTGCATAACAATAGACACGCCTACACTGAAGTGCTTCAACTTTTTAAGATCAGTAAATTGTTGAGCAAAAGGTATTACATGGGAAAAGTGTGTAGTTTGCAAGTGTTCCAATGTGAACTTAAAGTTGTTTGTAAGAGTTCGTGAATATGAGTTTACAGCAATCGATGCATAATTCTGTATCTACAAAAGATCAGAATGACCAAGCAAGTTGGGGGCCTTTTTAACTGGTTCAAATGGAACAAAAAAAAAGTCATGCAGATCGTGAGTTGGATGTTAGCCATAGTTTATTGTGCATAAAATCCAATGGAATAATGGGATTGCTGAAAACCTTTTAGAGATTTAACAGCCAGACAATTACTTGGACTTAACAGGGTCAAAATTGGAAAGTATCAAATATATCTTCTGGTGTTTTTGTGAAAATGATCATCAGAGAAAATTGCAGAATTTTTGTTTAGTTAAGTTATTGAGACCACCCAAACTTTTTAAGCCATAACACCTTCTTCTTAAGGATGACTTTTATTGGAAATGTGCCCCGTTAGCCATTTGGATTTCAAGAAAAGAAATACACTGAAAAATTTCTAAGAAAAAAACCCAATAAAATAATTCAAGATAATCTATACATTCAACACAAAAAAGGATTCCAAATCAATATCTTAAATTTTAATCCTTTTTTCTTGTAAAAAATTATTTTCAGTGGCTGAGATTTATAATTTGAAACTGATTTTATAATTTCTATCAAGAATGTTGGTACTTTTAGGTGCCAATTAGATAGAGAAAAGAATTTTTTTTATTGTAGTGTGTCTTAAGTCTGGAGCAGCTCACGAAGACTGTGTTTTAGTAAATTTTATGATGGCCATCATGATCAGAGATGAAGAGGAGGAAGAAAAAAATAGACATTGTCTGTTATATGTAGAAATAATATTTGAAAAACCATACTAATGAAGTGAACAAACACTAAACAATAAATATGTCCCCTTTTCATGCCCAAACTGCCAGACCAATCTCCACCAAATTTTGCACAGACCTCCCCACCAACTCAGGGAAGTTTCTTAACACAAGCATGCCCCTGCCAACTTGACCCCTGGACCCCTGGGTACCCCAAACTCAAAAACCCAAATGGGTCACGGGAGAGAAAACTTTGTGTAATGTAAAATGTTCAGATGGGTGAAATAAGCTCATCAAATTTTTCCTGGGCAGCGCAGGGGCCCGGTTGGCTAGTAAACAATAAAGTATAATGTCTATTGAATTCCACTTCTTTCAATAAATTCATGCATTAAAAGCAAATTAATTACAGATCAAGAATCTAAATGAGTTTCCTTTTTGCTCTATATATTAAACTACTACCTTCATTCAGTTAGCTGCTGCTGGCCCTTATTTCCAAAATTAAGACCTGACTAAGTGTTGGTTTATCACGCAACCATTAGTAATTTTTTGATCCCATCAGTTACATTCTTATAGTTTTTGCGTTTCTCCTGTGTGTGTGTGTGTGTCTATAAAAAGTAGTTTTGCTTGCCTGACTCACATTATTCTTGCCAATTAAAATCCTAGTCTTTTATAAGATAACGAACCGACTGAGTTTTGTAGACATTAATTGATATCCATAGCATCAAGAGAGGCCGAAAAAATTGTTGCAATGCAGAAATGAAAACTTAGGATTATTATATCAATAATTGCAGAAACTGAACTTTTGCTTTGCTGCACAGATTTTTTTTATTGCCAACCAAAACTCTTCTAAATTTTGTATCATGGCATTTTAGCATTAGGAAATCTTTAGATTTATTTAGCCTGCTAATCTGATGGCTATCTCTTCCTACCATAAATGTTCTCTGAGAAATAAATGGGAAAGTTCAGCTCCAAAATGTGACAAGACAGCTGGTCTGACACAGGAAGAAAAAGGTTTTCAGTCTGATTAAACTGGATGCCAATTTCAGTTTTTGCTCAGATCAGAACGAGAAAAAAGTTCCTTTCTCCTTTTGGTGATCAAAAATGGCACACTAAAGTGGAAATCATATAATGCTTTTCTTCATAAACACTAATGGAATCAAGTGCGAATAATATATATGTGGATGATCGAAAAAAGGGGTTTTCCATCAATCTGAAATGTCTGCCATTCAAATGTCACGTTTGTGATGAGCAACGTCAGGATCAATCCAAAAACACAACCATCGATTCGATACTGAATCTAATGTGTAATGGTGAAAAACTTGGTGCAAAGATTAAGTTGTTGAAAAGCCACCCGCCTCTACAAATGATTGTTCCCTTAACGGTTTTGCCAGATCGTTTTGGATGGATATAATAATGCAACTTCTTTTCTCCTTTCAATCATAAAAGACTCAATAAATTGTACAACATTAATTATCAAGAGAAAGAAAAAAATGCTCATAAGGAACTCCTACATTCATCTTGAAATAACAATGGATGGTTTTTTTTATAATTGACACAAAAGCATCAATTTGTTAAACCAATATTGATGAGTTTTGTTCAATTAGTTGAAAACATGTTCTATTCAAGATATTGTAAGTAAACAAAAAATACTGGCTTTTATATGATAAATTTCAACTTTTGGTTCTTGCCTATAACTTTGCCAAATATTATCAGAAATAATTGATCCTTTTAAGTTTGGTGTTGCCTCAGGAAATGAATGAGTTGTAAGAAAACATCATCCAAGTTTGGCATATAATGTATACCTCTATTGCAACTATGCATTCATGAAATAACCCACTAACCCTTTTGTGAGAACATCTGGTGAGAATTTTAAAAAGACTTTTCATGTCTCATTAATTTTCTGGACTTATCTAGAAAATCAAATCTATAAAAGGTTGAAAGTTTACTTATGTCGATGATGATATGTTGTTGTAGTAGAAATATGAGAGAATTTCCTAATTGAGAATGAGAAAAATGACTTTATGCCACAGTGAGGGGGAAATTGTCTGTCTTCATGCAAATATTAAGAGAGGGGGAAATCTTCTTTGTTAGGATGCATTTAAGTTGATCTTTCCCAAGGGTTTGTGACCATGAGAAGAAGGTAATCAGCTAAAAAACAGAGGCTAGAATTAAACTTACACCTACAATCAAGATAGTGATACAAATACAGCTCTGATGTGATAAAATAAAGTTTGTATGCTTGAAATTTACAAATAGGCTGTAGAAAAGAGATAAACTAATTAGGTGTATAAAGTTTGCAAATTAATAAACTTCAAATTCATTATGAATTCAAGGCAAGGATTTTAAAATCCTGATCGATTTTGCCCTCAGAATGTTGTGACAAAGGAGTATTTTTGTGTCAAAGTTTTTGTTTCAGCTTGAGGAGAGAAAAAATCAATGATCTGAGAGGTTCCAATTCCAAAAGCCTCTTTCCCAAAAGAAACTGAAAAAGAGTGTTGCAAAAAATCACTGATTTGCATAATCTACATTTAGTGTTGAAACGAAATAAAATTATCTCTTTGGTATCGTATAATGAGATTAAGTTTGTTTTCAAAACCTTTTATTAGTGATATGGCAGACTTTTTTTTATAAGCTTTAGATGGCTTCTCATTTTACCATTCTAATCATGTGGCAAAAAAAGATTCCTTTGACAAACTTATTTTTCTGTTGTTTGTGTGTTTCTGAATACATATACAAAAATGTCTTCAACTCTGTATCAGCTTTGCAATCGAATCTGGATTCCTGTAAACTTCCGGAACTTTTTGCCCATGCCAGTATGATGCTTTTGTTTTACTTGAAAATCCTTTTAACCTCATTTTCCAAACCCAACTGTTGTGATCATGATTTGCCCTCTGCCATTACAATCCGTGGTGGAGGACTTTGAAATGATCAGAAAATGAAAGCAACATCTGCCTCACATTTATAAATACAGAAAAGAATTCATTGATTTTTGACAGAGATGTGTCTAGCGAGAGAGAAAGATTTAAGCAAAAAATCTCTCTTCATTATATGCAAACTTAAATTTTACACACAATTTGGGTGGTCTTCATTTTGTCCATCTTGAGTGAAAGAAAAACAAAAAAGGCCTTAGCAAATGTTAAAACAAACAAGTTTATTGTGCTGATAGAGATGAAGGCTGAAATCAAACCATATAAAATATTGCATGATTAGAAATTTGCAAAAAACTTTTGAGGTTAAAACATTCCATCACTTTCTAATGCTGAAGCTTTTTTTCATCCGACTCTTCTGGACTTATTTGTACTTGTTTTTAGACAATGAGGCAAGATAATTTCTGGAAAATATGTAAATGACTCAGATTCTTTACTTTGTCAAAAGAATTTTTCCTGGAGGAAATATTTTTCCCCTGGATAGTTTGAAATTTGTTTCAGAAGATTGAAAAATTTCAGGTAATACATAGATTTTCCTGTTAATCTTATATTTTCCAATTTATTTTATTCCCATTTCTACCCTGTGAAAGACAAAGGTTTTCATCTCGATCTGGCTTCAAATTAATTATTCTTTTGTATATAAAGGCATATCTTTTGAAACAAACAAAAGATTATCTATGAAGGTATTGGAGAACAGACAGGCAGACCAACCTTCAACTCTATTTGTATTCAACTGGAATAATAATGATTGACCAAATGTTGTTCTTAGAAATAGACAAAATGGTGATTGAAATAAAGATTTCATGGAAATTTTATTTCTCATTGTCCCAAAATAAATCAAGAATCTTCAAAAAAAATTTGTTAGATTCATATGACTTTTTCTTCTGTTGAGAGTCACTTGTGAAGCGTCTTGATACCTATTTGGACATTTGGTGCAATGTAAATGAAAATGAAACACATTTAACAACGTCAAGTCCAAGTGCAAAGTCGAGCAGCATGTTTGACAATATGAAGTTTTTGCCCAAGCTGTCAGTGAATTGTTTTCTAGGACCCACCAGAGAGCTCAACATGAACTTTTTTCTGTCTTTTTTTCAACAATTTGACAATCACAAAAAGCTATTTTTTATGTTCTGAAGCAATGTAGATAGTTTTGGCTTTAAAAGTGTTGTTATATGACAATAAGTAAACAAAATTATTTAAATTTGAAACATTTCAAAGTAAAAAGAAGGCAATACATGACTCAGTTAATTATTCAAAAAGTAAAAAGGGGGTAGTTAAAGATCTTCGTTTCATTCAGTTCTTGCCTTTTCATTTTAGATTTTGGAAGGAGTGGCGAGAAAATAATGACTATTTAACATAAGAATAGAAAAAAAATCTGTTAAAAAAAGACTATTGTCCTCAGATGAAAAAAGAAATTATGTCTCAATTTGTGGGCAGAGACCTTTTTGCCGACAAAAAAGCCACTTTAAAGAAACAAAAAGTGTTACATTTTTCACCTTTAAGGATCAGGATATAAAACATTTCAAAATAGTCAAGAGAATGGAATTTTCTACAATTCATTTTTCGTCATACTGTCAAGTCCCAAGAATAAAAATTCTTTACTTCGTTATTTCATCAAGCTTATCAAGTCCATTTCATTGGAAAATCTGACACTATCTTACAGACAGTCCCATTTCGTGACATGACATGAATTTTTTTAACCTTATCACAAAAAAAGAACTTTTTTTACAATCAATTAGAAAGATATTTTCAATCCTTACAAAACTATGTATTTCTCAGTTTGAATTGAATTACCTCTTTGTTTTTGTAAAAAAAACACTTACATTTCTTTGTTGTTCACTTATGACAACCTAGAGTAAAGTTTCATTTGTTCACACATATGAAATATAATACTATCAAGAACTGAAGTGTCATTCAAATTTTAATTTCAGAAAATATGAAAAACTGTGTTTTAAGACCCAGAATTCGAACATTTTTTCTTCAAAACTTACCTTTTATCGACCCCTTTTCTAAGACCATAAGACCAAATTTGAATTTGTTGCCTTTGTATCACGAAAATTGAGTTTCGAAGTTGATCAGAGCATCAAAGCGTATGTCATGCACAGGAAATAGTTTGGGAAAAAAATGAAACAGGGTCAAAGATGGTGGCTGTTAAAGCAACAAGGCTTTTTGAGGAAAGAAAAACATTTTCAAAGTAAATCTTCAACCCTTTTATGACTTTCAAAAAGTATCTAGCCCAGTCAAGAATAGATTTCATTAAAAATGCTCCAAACTGTTTCTCAATAAAACTTTGAATGAAAGACACAATTTTGAAAAAAAAGTTCGCAAAGAAGTTATTAAAAAGAACCCTAACTTCCAACCCTCCAAGGTTTTTATTATTATTGGTAATAAACCCTGGATGTCAACATTGAGAGAAAGATTTGCTGAAGGGAGATTAAGCTCCTTAAATTTGGATATAGGGTCATCACCCCCAAATTTTCCTACAAAAGTTAAACAACTTGAATTAGTTGAATGAATAATTGAGGTGCAGAAAAAAATATATTTTTCTATGAAAAGAGCTTCAAGAGGAACTTTAAGCTTGCAAGTAATGTTGCATGAATGGAAAACTGAATATTTCCTTATTCTTTGAAAAAAGAAATTTCATGGCACCTTGATGAAGAATTACATTGGCCAATGCAGTATTTTTCCTACACACCCCCAACTAAGCTAATATGTTTGAATGTAAGAAGTCAATATGAGAGAACCTCGATTTGTAAATTAGTCTGCAGAACTGATTCAGAGCATGGTGGATGCTCATTTAGCCACTCAGCATGGGTTCTTTCACTAGCATTTTTTTTAAAAGCTCCAACTCCAACTGTCTAAAATCAATCTTTCTCACTAGTTTCAAGTTCACTCTACACTAAAGATCAGTTTAAAATATCTAGATAGTTATATAGGAGCTTGATGTTTTCTAGATTAGAGTTAAATAATTGGAGTAGAATTTCTGCCCATCCAATGATTGAAAAGAAATCCATTTTTTTGTTTAGCAGACCTAACTTAACTTGGTTTAATTTTTAATATGTTTTGCACAGTTTGTTGGCTTTGGAGATGTTTACCTTGGAAATGTGTTTATCTACGTATGCAATCTGTTTGAAGGATATGGCCACCAACGTTTTTCACTCGTATGGGAGGCTAATCGAGTATCTCTGCAAATTCAGTCCGGACTATGAATTAATTGAAGACAAGTTTAACGACGCCATCAACATCTAGGACAAAAAGCTTCAAATGGGAAAGAGAAACCACACAATGAAGGTGAAATCAAAAGAGTTAATGAGAAACTACAAAGGAGATGGAAAAAATGATAAATCATACCTTCAAAGGCTTATAACTTATGTCAACTTAACTTTTTCAACACTCAAAGGAAAATGATTTTAACTTTGTTTTACAGCATATCTAAATGTTTCCCCCAATCAATGTTCACTTATCAGAAGGTGAATGAGTTCCACCATTTTGTCCTTACAATGGAAAACCTTTTGATACATGAAGTGTTCAATGGCACCCTTTTCTTAACCTCTTTGACTGGAAGTAGATTCAAATTATTGTCATTTCAAATAAATTGCCACCTTGGCATTACAATTTACAAAAGGATTTCATCTGGACCTCTTTTTTTGCTACTCTTCAATTACTGTGAGTTAGCTTTAATCTTGCGAAACCAATTTTCTCACTGGCAGCTTTGAAAGCTCAACCAACGACAAAGTGACAAGAAATGGAATATAAAGAAAGCAATAAGAGAAAAAATAAGTTCAAAGCATGTAAAAAGTGTCACTTTTTTATTTCCAGATACTTTTTTCTGACATAAAATGTATAATTTTTAAAAAATTTCTTTGATTAAACAAAGGGATTGAGGATTATTTATGCTGACAAACAATTTCCAAACAAATTTGTTTGATTGCTCAATCAAATTCTCTTGCATGAAAAATTTGAATTGAGGGAAAGTTCGATTCTTTTATTCACACTGAGACACTTCTTTTCAGTTTCAATTACTTCATCATCTTATCTTGAGACATTCACATTTAGGAAAAAAATACAAAGAGGGTTAGGAGAAAGGGTAGAAACTTTTTTTTGCCTTTTACAAGATGTCTGTCTGTGTGTATTTAGCTAACTCAACCCTCCATAAAAATCATTTCAGTTTTGTTCTAAATGTCAGTGATTTAAATAGATCACTTAAATGTGAAATAAAAAATAAAAAATTTCCAGATCTTTGGTGGAAGAGAATTGTAGAAATAAAAAGTTATGCTCCTAATTAGTCATTCTTCATAAAACAGTCAAATAAAATCTTATCTTTTAAAAAAAGAGGCTAAATTTTAATTTTTAATTTTAATTGTAAATAAGTTATTAACCATAGTCTTTTTTATATAAGTGATTTGTCATTCTTGAATCTTTCTTTAAACACTGCCTGGATAGGTGAATTAATCAAAAAAAGATATAAACAGGTGGATAAGATGTTCAAATGATGATGAGATTAACATTTTCAAATGTCAAGTTGATATGATGGGAGTTTGTGTGTGGCGTTGAGATTAAAAAAATGCTTTTTTTCCTAACCATCACCTCAAAACACATACATGAAAAGAAGGTGAGTGAAAATAAAATCCACTTTTCAATTTTGAAAAGATAATGATATAATTTTGATAGAAATGGTATGTTTTGGATGAAGGCCACGTGTTCATTTTATTTGCGTCATTTCATATGGAAATGGCTTTTTTTTGTTCAAAGAGACTGTTTTTGGATGACGCTTTAATGAAAGGGTTGGAATGT
>Ga0194133_10008296_pt1 | contig 12157 bp, 18 predicted proteins | sample TA2KigOf40mmetaG_FD_155448 | JGI IMG/M metagenome (GOLD analysis project Ga0194133, IMG submission 155448) | Freshwater microbial communities from Lake Tanganyika, Tanzania - TA2015055 Kigoma Offshore 40m | ecosystem: Environmental > Aquatic > Freshwater > Lake | place: Tanzania: Lake...
AGAACCTATAGCCGATTCCCAAACATCCCCTTCTTGTCACTGATAGTAAAATTGGCCTAGCTGATAGCTTGTACCTGCCTCCCCGCAGATGAAGAGGTGGGGGTGGGCGGTGACCGTTAAAAAAAAATAGCGAACCGTCGTACGTGTTTGTTTCTTGGTTTTGTTATTATTTATGCACACGTAACGCGTTTAATGTATCTAAAAAATAAATATTAAATATCGTATAATTCGTAAATCGTACTTTGCCAATACTCCATAGCACTGTTGGCAAAGGACCCTTGGGAAAACGAACAAACAATCGTACTTCAGCAGTTCGGCTTCGAGGTTTGCAGGACGCAGATTACCGGACCCCGGGGAGCCAGCCGGGGTGACCAGATGGGGCGATTTATTGCCGTTTTCGCTACTTTTCAAAGTTCCACGCGATTTTTGTTTTTGGAAAATCGCCTGCGATTTTCTTTCAAATTCCGGCTACTTCTGCCTAAGAACTACGAAAAAATAAAAAAATAAATAAAAACCTTGAAAAACCATCAAATTTTAACAAAATGCAAGGAAATATTCCAAAATGCCAACGAATCAAATTGAACTCTGCCTAAATCCTGGAAGAAACCCTGAAAGTTTCATCAAACCATCAGATTCCAACAAAATCCAATGAAATTTCCTGATCCTGATAATTGAATAAAACATTTAACAAACCTGTTAATCTGAATCCTAGCATAAACAATTAAAAATAAAACATTGTAACCTGTTATTGTAGTTTCTGATTAGTGGTTATCTGACATTTTGTATTATAAAAGATGCCGCTGCCTGGCAAAAAAGCATTTCTGAACTCATGGCTTACCAACCCTGAGCTCTCCAGTTGGCTCATCAATAAAAATGGAGCATTTTGTAAGTTGTGCAATTGTGCTTTGAGACCCCATCTCAGTGACCTTATAAAACACTCAAGCACAGCCAAACACAAATTAAGAGCAAATGAAATAAATACAACAAAATGTTTGACCAGAATGGTGGCCCCAACCCCCCAAGAAAACACAGTACAAATGAAGAGACACCAACTGGAGCTCCGAATAGCTCTGCACTGTGCAAGTCAATGCTCATTCAGATCTCTGGACACTTTGGGATCTATTCTACAAGAAGAGCTAGGTACTGTAAAAGAAAGTGTACTTGTGTGTGCGTGATGAGCAATAAATCCTTCCTATTCTATCTAGGGTCTGAAAAATACAAAATGAAAAGGACAAAATGCATGGCTCTGGTAAGGCAAGTGCTTGCACCTCATTTTGAAAGTGAGCTAAAACAAGACCTGCAAAACACTCCCTTTTCATTGATGATTGATGAGTCAACAGATAGATAGATAGATAGATAGATAGATAGATAGATAGATAGATAGATAGATAGATAGATAGATAGATAGATAGATAGATAGTACGTTTATTGCTCATTAAAACAATTACAGGTAATTGAACTTTACAAGAGCAGTCTTTTTTGTACAATTAATGTCTAAATATGTCTAATTTAAATACTTTTAATAAGAAAATCCAAAAGTCCACGTCAATAAGTAAATGTCTCAATCAATGTAAATGAAATAAAAAACTAATCCATGTCAAAGTTCAATGATTTCTTCAAGAAAACGCGTAAGCCATCATCCGTCATAGGTCTTTCTAGCCAGGGTGGCAGGTCATTCAGTTTTGTCAATCTATTGCAGAGTCTGTGCTTTCCTACTTTGCCCCTCGAGTTGTCATAGAACTTTGCTTTGTCCGGTTGTCTACGGGTGGTGTATATTGTTTCGTTTACGATCTCATGAAGATAATTAGGGCTTCCATCCCTTTTGATCTTAATTACCAGAGATGCCGTCGCATAGGTTGACCAGGTTTCGGGCGACACTCTTTTGCATGTTTTTTCTAATATTTTCCTTGAAATTTGGCACTTATAATCCCTCACTGCTGCCCTCAGGATTCTGTAGTGGAGTGACTTCAATTTTTTCCAGCCGTCCGAGCCGAGCGTCTCATTCATCCATACTTGACTAGCGTAATACATTTGACTGTAAATTTGTGCTGTCGCCAGTTTGAGGAATTGATGTGCATCAAGATTCTTTCTGATTTTCTTTAACATGCTTAACTTTGGTTGGACCTTTTTTTTCATTTGTTCTATGTGTAGATTCCATTTCAGATTATATTGCAGGGTCAGCCCAAGAGCCCTCATTTGCAGGCTTGATTCTACTACCGTGCCATCTATGCTAAATGGTGATAGAATAGGAGGTTTTCCAAATATGACAACCTCTGTTTTTTCAGGATTTACGACCATGCCCATGCGTTTCAAAAATGCAACATGCTTCTTGCTGATGTCTGTCACCTTAGCCTTGAGTTCTTCTATGCTGCTTCCTGCAACGACGACGTATGAATCGTCGGCATAAGTGACTACTCCTTTATGATCTAGTTCATTTATGAGGTTACCTAAGTACAGTGTAAATAATCTGGGTCCAAGTATGGACCCCTGTACACATCCAATCTTCATTGGTTTCTTTGCTGATTTGGTTCCATTTACATCCACATAGAATTTGCGATGGGTGAGGAAATCATCTATTAACCATCTCATGTGTTGACTCACTCCTATTCTTTTCAGTACCGTTTGCATTATGGTTGGTCTCAATAAATCGAAAGCAGCAGACAAATCCATGCTGTAGACTGCTACGATATGATTCTTCTCAAGTTCGGCTGATATTCTAGCTTGCAATTCAAGTAGGGCCGTCGTTGTAGAGTGTGATGATCTGTATGCGTGCTGGAATTCTCCTTCTCTACCATCAGTCTCAGATTGGAGCCGGCACAGTATTAGTTTCTCGTATAGCTTCCCCACTGCATTTAGATTTGCAATAGGCCTGTAGTTTTCTACTTGATTTTTATCACTTTTCTCATGTAGGGGAATCATTCTGGATACTTTCAGTTCAATCGGCATCCCATCCTTTGCAAATGAGTTCATCAGATAGTTCAGTTTATGTGGTTGATTTCTTGCTATATCTCTTACTATTTTGAGGGGTATTTCATCTTCCCCAAATGATTTTTTATTCCTGAGACTTTTACCACATTTCTCTATTTCCTTGTCTGTGAATGGAATCCACTCATGGTAGGCCGGGCCTTCGGCCTCAATCTGCTCACCTATAGGGTTTTTTCTTTCCAGGTCATCGACCTTTTTTTGAAAGAAATCTGAGAACGTCTCCGCTATTGTTGGTTTGTCACTTGTTTTGGTGCCATTTATCTCCAGGCTGATTTCATTCAACTCATTGTGTCTACAAAAAAGCTACTTGCTTATAGTGTCAAATACTTCTCTTCTAAAGCAAAGGCAGGTTTCCTCTTTAAACATGATATTTCAAAAAAATTTACACCACATTTTTTAAGAGATTGTGTCTACCTTTTTGACACTTCAAGAAGTGGTTGAAGCAGATGCAGTGTCATTGACTGAAAATATCAAAAGTGTACTTGATTCTTGGGGAATTTCTGGGCAAAACATGATTGGAATAGGCTCTGATGGAGCAGCAGTTATGGTAAAGATTTAAGACAACAAATGCTTAATGAAATTTTTTTGCATTTTACTATTTACAGGTTGGGAGAAATCATTCTGTTGCATCTCTACTTCAAAAAGAGTGGCCCCATATAGTGTCTATGAGATGCATTTGTCATTCACTTGACCTCATTGCAAAGAAGTCATTTAAATTAGCCTTACCGTCAAGCCTTGACTATCTTTTACGCGAAAGTTACAATTGGTTTAGCCATAGTGCCCTCAGGTATGAAGACTTAATTTCCCAGCAAATCTTCATCACATTTAAAATAATTTTAAAATAGGCTAAGTAATTACCGAAGCTTGGTAGAATCACTAGGTATGGATCCTTGTGAAGAAGAGGAGGAAGATGGAAATTACCCCTACGAGAAGGACAATACAAAAGCTTTGCGAAAACTGGTTGTGAAAGTTTCTTTGCCTGAAATTTCTCCTTTGGTTCATTATTTTACTTGTATAGGTGTCTCCATCGGCTACACGCTGGCTGTCTCAGGCAGAATGTGTTAGCCGAATCTTGGGCCAATAAAAGTGTTTTAAGAAAACACTTTAGGGCAGTTCACAGGTAAGTTTACCATGCATGTTTAGATACAATGCATGTTCATGTTTATGTGTCTATTTCAGAAAGTGACAGATGTTACCAAGGCAGGGAGCTTAATAATACTATGTTCAATGATGAGCGGCACTATTTGCTGCTCATCTTCTTGCATCCCATTCTTAATGAAATTCAAAGGGTAAACTACTAAAAGTATTGGATTGCTCTTTTGAAACTTCTACTGATCAATTGATTTTTATAGGTGAATCTTCTTTTTCAATCCAATACCGAGGATTTTCTGTCAGTGGGAAAGGAGCTTGAAACGGTGTTTTTTGACTTGGCAAGAAAAATTTTAAAACCTGGTAATGATATTATTTATATTTACATCTTCCTCAAAGTACAACAAAACAAAAACATATTTAGGTATCTTAAAACATCATACTGCTGATTCATTGGCAAGGATTAGCCTTGAAACAGAGTTCTGCTTGTTAGACTTAGATTCCATGGATTTTGGATCAATATTCATAGAACAATTGCAAAAAGCAAACCTCAGCACTGAAGCCAAAGTGCAGCTAAAAGATCGGGCAATGTCTTTTCTGTTAGACTTGTTCATTGGGTTTCAAAAAAGATTTGAGGGAAGTTTTTCAATGTTGAGGAAAATAAAAAATTTCTCCCCCTCAATATTTAAAGATGTCAAAGTGACTTCACAACTTTTTCCTCAACCATTTTTTCCTCAGGATATTAAGTCTCTAGTCGAATTTGAGTACATTTCCAAAAAAATCCAGAGCATGGACCTTCAGGAGGCTTGCTCAGTTTGTTTTTGGATTAGTTTGCATTTACATCAAGACTTTTTCGGAACTTATATTTTTCGCCCCTTGACTACACATGTTTTGAAAATACTCTGCCTTCCAATCTCAAATGCAGAAGTGGAAAGAGTTTTCACCCTAGTCAAAATACTTAAGCGTCTTTTAAGTGACAAAGTTAATAATTTGACTCTTATGCATTTATTTTTACATTTTCTTAGCGTGTATATGATAGGTTCAAAAGTATAGCGCATTTGTTTCAGAGACTAAGGGAGTTTTAGCAATAAAAATATAGTGTCTTTTTTCTCTAATATTTTAATTTTAATTTTCAAAGCTTCATCTTTATGGCTTCAAAAAGTAAGTGATTTGTGAGTATCCAAAGTGCTTACAAGCATCAAAATTCACATTGATTTAACTTTTGGATCAAAAGCAACATTTTTCTAGCTGAAATCTATAATTCTGCCTCTTGATGGTTGATAGATAACCTTTGTAAAAATTATCACATTATATACTAATTTGCCCCTTTCTTCTCACTACGTTGTTTAGTTCCCTTTCCCCTCTCAGTTGTAAGTTCACCTAAACAGGCTGCCGTTGTTTTCACCCCAACACTGGTATTTCCCGCCAATATTCTACCCTCTTCCGAGAGGTCTGATATTTCTTGATCCGATCCCTCCTTTATTTTTGTATATAAAGCATCTCTTTCCCATGAATAAACAGTTCAGTATTGACTCTTTTCTTGATTGGGAAGATCTCCACTGGGATTTTAGGTCTGAGCGATCATTTCGTCTGCCGCCGCTCTTCCGCATTGCATCCCTTCGACTCCGAAGCACCGAACGCGCTAAAATATCTTTCATAAAGACTTTTGGGACCCATTTTTAAAGTCGAGTTTGTTTAAATTTAGATTCATTCTTAAATTATTTTGTGTAGTTGAAAAATTTTGATAACAAAAAACCTCTTTTTTGAAGACAAGAAAATAGCTCTTCATATATCTTGCTTAAATTTTTATTCCAGTTCTATAATATTTGGCCTTTCAAAAAAGGTAAAGGGTGTTGTGAGGAAATGAAAATTCGCTGTTGTGCTAGGCTTGGGGGATGCATCTTTTCAAAAAAGTTTTAACTTATTGTGTGTCCATCACAAAACCATACCTACTATTTACTCTACTTCAGCACAGTTTGGGACTTCAAAAATAAACTTTGTAGAGAAATCCTCTTTCCTTAGGATTAAGAAGCGCTGTTTTGTCACAGTGAATGCAGGCAGCCAATAGTATCTCTTCGAAAGACCAGTATAAAAGTAGAGGTTGGGATAACACCGTGCACTTTGTTTATAAGACACCTTTTGGCATTTTAGGAAGCACAAGTTGTTCATTACCACAATGTGCCTTATACAAAATATTCCAGCACCTTCCACTTGACAAAAGCTGTTATTGAACTTATTTGAAGCTTCTTTCGGTTCCATTTCATATTTTTGGCCATGAATGAAGACGTGAGAGAACACTTTTGCCTCTGTACAGGTGCCATTGAATCCTGCTGCTCTTAAAAGAGCCAAGTCATCCTCACTAAATTCATAGCACTTTGAAGCACCACAGGCTGTCTCCTTGGTAGTACAATGAACATTTACAGAATATCGTTTTCTAGAATTCAGCAATTCCATTAAGAATTCTCTCGTTGTGGGATGCATGACGGTAACATCAGCTGAAATGACAATTGGTCCATAATTAAACACCTAAAGTTTCTAAAAACACTTTTAAATTTGTTTTTGGTCTGATACCTTGTTTTCTTATGTGGAAGTAAATTGTGCACCGAGATATGATTTGAGCTGCAACCTTGCGATAGCCAGTGATATAATTTTTCAATCTTCCATTTTGATTTTCGAATTGGAACATAGAGTAAGACCTTAAAAAGGGTATTTTAAAATGTAACAAAATATCATGATAGTTCATGAAAAAGGATAATTAGTGAAGACAAAAAGTTAAAAAAGTTAAAGGTAAATAATCCTCATATGGATGGCTCAAAATCTATCTACAAGAATTTTGAAAATGCCACCCATTTTATTCATTTCTTGGATCATGGGTGTTAAAAAAATACTAAAGAACTTTAAACTTATATATCTCAGCTCCCAGACAAAATTTCAAAACTACGTTAATTAGATTTTGAGCCACTTATATAACGATTATTCCTGCCAAATTGCTGCCCTCTAGCTTCAAAACTTTCACTCGCTTCACTTGGGAGGGATCATCATTTTTCTATCTTACCACAATGGACCCCACCATCTAACACACTGAGCAGCATGCAACATAAGGTGTACATTGAAAGTGCAAAATTCTTCACCAAAAAGAAGCTGTTGATTCCGGCAAAAAGTTTTTAAGACATTTTCAGCGCGATTCAATGCAACGTCAGTTATAGAGTCCTCCAGTAAGATGAGTACACCTTCTGTCAGATGTCCCAGGTGCTTCAGAACCCTTGCGGGGATGTGCTCTTCCAGAATTGGCAGCCATGAAAAAAACCACAGCTGAAAAATAGATTTTTCAATCAGGTTAACCTTTGGCATTGTGTTATGTGACATACAGACCTTCCACTCATTGGCCTTCCAGAAGGCTCTTTCAGATATGCTTCTAGGAGGTCTATTAAAGCATCCCGGCACCTGCACCTTTTGCCACAGGGTGTTTATTTTATTGACAGAATTGGGCCTTATATAGTAGTCAGAAGAATGATTGGCAGAGTCGAACATGGCTAATGTGAGTGTTTTAACAACACCTAAGTAAAATTTTATATCTTTGATTTGGAAGGAATGAATCTGTAAAAACAATAAATAAGTAAAATAATAACCTAGCAACACTGTGTGCATATAGTCAAAAACAAAACTACGAGCCATATCAAACTTGTGCAATCTGATGAGCCTCGACACATCCTTAATGCCCATATTTGGATCTGGGATACCTGAACCTCTTGTACGGTTGACATTAACTTGACCAAGAAAGTCCTCAAAGTCATTGTGATCCCGTAATTTGCATGTTGTGTGCTCACGCGTAAATATCCATTTTCCTTTTAATTGGAAAGCCTCCTAAAATAAATCAAGGAAGACCATATTAACTATCAAAAGTCAAGACATTTTACAAATTATTAACCCCAAACTGTTTTCCTGTAGCCACACAATATGTGCAGCTGCTTTCTCCATTGTATTGCTTCACACCTTGCAGAGCACAGCGTGCTACAGAATCTGCAGCAAGCATCGGAAAGACAATATTGGACTGATAAGTGTGATTCTGATACTGCCACTCCAATGGTGTCAAGCTGAGAGAGTTCATTTGCGGGACTAGGGGTTTTAGAAATGTGTCTAGTGTGGCCTTTTCACTTCCAAACCAGAGTCCAACTAGAATGGTGTGGTCTCGACGCACCTTAAAGTCAAGTTCATTTATGGACAAGAAGAGGGGCCACACACTTAGCTTGGAAGCTTTAAAGAGTTTGACACCATCAGTGTTTATGCAACATGAAAAGTTGTGTCCATCGATGTCTAAAATAAAAAGTACTTTTAAAAAGACATACAAATTTATTTCAATATTTTATGTTACTTAGTTTTTTATACTCCTGTCCATCGATAATGTCCTTCAAGGTAGTGCTCAGATTTCCACAGGTACGGTTCCGTATATTTAGTTTATATAATAGATTTTTACTAACTTCTGACAACTCGAGTGTCTCTTTGATTGATGTCCGGACATCAAAGAGATAGAAGAAGTTTTCTGTTTTTTCCAAATGCTCTTTTGATGAAACTGTGCGACAGATAGGACAAGTCATTGTTGCATTGTCAATTGGGCCGTGACAATCTTCAGCAGGACAATAGTAATACTTTTTTGCAGCATTTTCATATACACCTATTGCTTTCTTTAGTAAATAAAGTGATCTATGTGTTTGGGCACCTTGAGGTAAATGTAAGTTTGACAGCTTCAAGACATCCCCTAGACCTAGGTTGCTGAAACGATGACGGATGAATGCAGCATAGTGTAGAAGAGTACTTTCTTCCATTGAAAGTTTAGCACCTAAAAACCATGGCTCTTCATCCTGTAAATATTTAGAAGTTAAACCTGTAGCACCTTTTTGGTTAATGATAAACACTTTCTCACATTTTGCTCTGCATTCAAATCCTCATTATCCTGATCCTCTCCATCATATAATTCAATTTCATCATCGCTGTCACTTAAAGCTTCATTATTTTCTTGGTCGATACTGGGCTCTTTGATGTCTTCAGGTGGTTCATCAATCAGTGGGTCCTCCACTTCTTGATTTGGAGGAAATGTAATGAACTGATGACTGGGTGAAACTGTTGCAAATTCTGTAAACAAAACAACATAGTCAATTTATTTTGAAAGTTTCTTAATACGTGTAAATGACAAACAATACTTGCCTAATAATGGTTCCATTGATCTTTTTGAGGATAATACAGATGATGGCTTACAATCAAAGTTTGGGATGTTTGAGGATTCTGAAGCAGCATCACTGTCAGATTGTTCTTCCCTTTCACGTTCCTATTTCAGGACCAGGTGTTGGTAATAAATCATTCAATGCAATGTAATTACTTTCCATTTTGAAACTTACCAACTTTTTGCGGTAATAATAGGCCAGTGATCGTGACATCCCACGGTCCCTACAAACAGCAATTTTTCTGACATACTTTCGCATATTTGTACTGGTTGTTGTAACAGGGAAATAAAAACTTCTGTTGTCTGACATGATTCAATTGCTTTTTGCCACACTTCTTCAACTTTTGGAGGTGTAAGGATGAAAAACAGAAATAGAGAAAAATGTGCATTATGTGAATACTTTTTTCAAAACGACAGTAAAACCAAAAGCAAACTTTTTACATTTCATATTTTTTGTTTTTTTGTTTTGTTTTTGTTTTGTTTGTTGTTTTGTGACCACCACAGGAATCTTGGAAAATTGCCGCCACAGGAATCAAATATGTTTGATCTTTTGTCTAACAGAAAAAAATATCTTTATATTTCTAGATTTAATTTTCCAGTGAAAGCTATTCTTTTTTTTGTTTATATTTCTCCAAAAATTATCATAATTCTTAACCTGATGTTTTGCTTACAATATTCTAAAGTTTTCTTCTTTAATTCTTTGTTCTTCTTGGTTTTTCTATTTGTACCTTGTAACAAAATACCTTGGTTAAGCCAAAGCACCCAGTATCAAACATTAACATTTTTAATGTTTGTATTTCGAAGGAAAAAAGTTATATTTTCAGTGTTAAGTGTATTCTTTTATTTTGTTATTTATTTTTAATTGCTTGAAAATTAAATTGTCAAAAATATGGGATCGTATAAAATAAGTTTTTTTGAAATTGTATATTTAGTCACACTGCAGCCAGCTTTACCGGAATTGTTTTTTATAATTTTCCCCACAGCCAGCACTGGCGGTGATTAAGCAGAAAACTGATCAGTGATTAAAAAATATTCGATTTCGAAGCACAAAAACCAGTAAGGCCAAAGTGGTTGTAAAGAGCAAAGGATTACTGCAAGTGGTAAGAAAGATCATTTACTGTTCCTAAATTTCATTAAAACTGTTCTTTTTTTAATCTTTTCAAAGTGTGTTTACCAGAAACATGGCGGCCAATAAGCCAAGAGGATGTCCCAAAGAGAAAAAGCCGCGACTACAAGCCAGGTTTGATCTCTTTTTGATATCACTTTAAGAAATCATAATTATTTCTTTCTTATTATATCTTAGTGCTTTAACTGCCAACCTCAATAATAAGGAGGATGTCGAACCATCTGAGATTACTCATGTTTGTGTCGGATTGTGGAAATCCAGAAAAGTTCCAAATGGGGATGTCGCAGTATTCTCAATGGATTTTTTTAAAGACAAAGACACTAGGAAAATGCTGCTCACAGGGACACATGGGGGAAAAATAAGCATCAGAGCACCTACAAGTTACCCGGGCAGTGCCATTAGGGCAAATGTTCTTAAAGTTGGCAAGTTATACATTAGCTAACAACATATTTTCTTTCAAGCTTTTCACAAATGTCTCTTATTTTTTCAGGTACAGAAAGTGAGTGCAATACTCGTCAAGAAGAGTTTCGGGTTCAACTGAAAGATGCCCAAATTACTCCAGTCTCTGGTAAAAATCAAGGTAAAAATTATTTTAAAGTAGTTTTTTATCTTGCAAGTTTTTGAAGATCCAGATCCTTGGAAAACTTTAATTTAGAAATTCAAAGATTGTTCTTGTCGAATAGCCAACTGTTTAAACCAAGAAACTGATCTTAATCTTTGACAATAGGGACCTAGATTTTATGAATTGGAAAAAAAGCCATAAAATTATTTTGAGCTCACATTTGTTCTTTTTTAGATTTGGCCATTTTTACTTTCGATACCAGATTTGAATGTTTCTCTCTAATTTTGTTTGAAATGAATTGTCAAGTAGCATTTGCAAGGCAGTTTCAGTCCTACTAATGCTTTATTTAATTACAGGAAGTGAAGTTCGACAGAACCATCGTCATAATTGCCTCGGAAAGGAAAATATTGAGCAAAGCACCTTAGTACAACTATCTCAAGAACTGCAAAACAAAAAGGGAATGAAAATAAAGACTTCCAATATCAACCAAGGACCTCTATGTAATAGCACATGTTCTTTTTGATCACCAGTTGTTAACCAGATTTTAAACTTTATAGCAAAAAAGGAAATTCTTGCAAGAAATCTTCACTACAAGGCAGATACAATGGAGCAACGGCTAGAATTGCCACAGAATTTACTTGCTGGACCTAGCAATACCAACTCTGCCATCAATGAGGACTTAAAGAAGGCCAATGACTTCACTATGGCTTCTACTAGTGACTATATTCCACTTTATTTTTAACCATAAACAGTTTCTGCATTAAGTTACTTTTTTCATTAACAGCAGCACAAAGTTTACCAAAGACTTGTAAGGTACTCTATCCCATCAAATCTGTCCCAGTGAAAGGTATTAGGAATAAACCCCTTTCCTGTTAGGTGGATTTTATAATTACTTATCTTAATCTGCATTTATAGAGGACATTCCCAAGCCAGGGATTATAAAAGAGAAAATCCCTTCAATGCCACAAAGTTCTTCTTGCAAACGATCATCTTCATTATTGCCAGTGAACAAAAAGTCAAATGCCATCAATGTACCTAGACATGTACTTACTTCAAAACAAGGTAACTAAAATCAATCGGTTATGCTTCAAAAGATTATTCAATTGCCTTTTCAACATCCTTTTGTCGAAAATAGAAAACCTTTTTGGAAGTATCGACCTATTCGGTGATGAAGATG
>Ga0194133_10008299_pt1 | contig 12152 bp, 16 predicted proteins | sample TA2KigOf40mmetaG_FD_155448 | JGI IMG/M metagenome (GOLD analysis project Ga0194133, IMG submission 155448) | Freshwater microbial communities from Lake Tanganyika, Tanzania - TA2015055 Kigoma Offshore 40m | ecosystem: Environmental > Aquatic > Freshwater > Lake | place: Tanzania: Lake...
CAACCTAGCCGATGACATGACAGTGTTGGAACTTTGAATAAAAGGCGTGACTGTGATGGTAGTGAACCCAAAACGCTGGTTAAAACTCAAGAATTTGTTTCATAATGGCTTCCCTAGAGGAATTAAAAAACGTAAACTTGGTCAAATTATTTGCTAAACTGAACGAACCAGACCCCACTTTCAAGAGGTGGCTTGAAGACGTAGGATTACTGAACAAGCAGATGGGTTGTCCTAAGTGTGGCAACAACATGACTCTAGCTAAGGGACACTTTGTTTGTAACAGGAGAGCATGTAGAAACGGCACTAAACCTAACGTTTCCCAATTCTCAGGTTGGGTGATTAAGGACAATATCTATTAAACTTAATAATATTTTCCTAACCTTTCCTATCTTTCCAATTTAAAACAGGAACTTTTTTTGAGAATTCAAAACTCACACCCAAGGAGCTATTTCTACTGAGCTATTTCTGGTGCCATAAGTTAGGGACTTATGAGCAAGTCCGATATGAAACAGGCAAAACCAACCTTCCTTACCTGATACCCCTGGCTTTTGAGAGGCAATGCAAAAATTTTTTAGGCCAACCTATTACTTAACCTGCCAACCTTCCCTATGCCTGACCCCTGCAGGGGGCTTTCCCCCCTGAGCCTAACAGTACAGTATTTTGCATTGCCTCTTAAATGTAAGGAGTCCTACCTAATCTAGCCTAACCATTCAATTCAACAGGCCTCAGTATTAAATCAATTGCTCAATGGTACCAACACATGCAAAAGATATGTGCAAAGTACCTCTTACGAAATGCACAAAAAATCGGTGGACCAGGGACAATAGTTGAATTAGCCGAAACTTGCTTTCGCAAGAGAAAGAATGAAAGTGGGCAATCGGTCAGGACAAACCAATGGATGTGTGGAGGGATTGAGAGGGCCACTAAGAGTTCTTTCTTGGTCCTTGTTGAAGCTCGAAATGCGCAGACTCTCCTTACCGTCATCCAGGATTGGATACATCCTGGATCCACGATTGTATCTGACTTGTGGGGGGCATATGGAGGGATGGAAAACCTCCCACAAGGTTTGTATTTTATTTCAAGGAAAATTAATGTTGAAAAATGCACACAATTAACTTCCAGGTTACCACGACTTGAAAGTAAAACGCTCTCTGAAATTTGTTGACCCCCATACAGAAGCTAACTCACTTAATGATGAAACATCCTTGTGGAAGAGATTTAAAAAAGAGGCAAAGAAAGCTCATCGTGGGCGCAATACAGCCTCATTTGAAAGGTATTTGTATTTGATGATATGACCCTACTTAATAGAGGCTCAGGTTTTTAATTAAATTGAGATCTGCATAGGTACGATGATAATGTCAGAGAGTACATGTGGAGGCAAAAATTTGGACAAAGAAGTGAAGTTTTCTTCAACTTTTGGACTCACGTGTCATTGTTTCACCCTCTTCATGCTCAAAAACTAATGCTTCTCCGAAAATGAATGGATTGAGGCTGAAGATATATTTATCATTTGTAATCAGGAAGTGTGAACACACAAACAGACAGGCTGTCAGTTCTTTTGTATATAGAGATAAAAAAGATAACTCCTAGAATATATGTGGATGTTAAAAGTTTGTGGAGCCTGCATTATTTCGAGAAGCTTGCAACGTATAACTCTGGTACGACAATATTTTTTATTTATTCTTACATAGTGGCGGTTCGGTGGGGGCCTAATAGTGCCGAATAATTTTTAACATTTTATCATGGTTAAATTGGGTTTGGTCTCCAACTTTTAAAGCAGATTTTATAAAATAAACAATAAATCAAATTAAATAGCTCTCTGATTAGAGAATCTGCTCTTAACCAAACCCTGAATATACAGTTGGGTAACATTTCCCTGACAAGAAAATTGTGAGTGGGGCAGAAAGGAAAAAAACGAAAAAATCTTATTACAGTGGGTGCAGGCCTGGGGTTTGATGAAAATATGTAGCGCTGCACCGTCGGGCCCCTCTTGCAGTATGTGCAAATTCACGGCGTCAGGCCAAGGGTACAGACCTAAGACGGAAAACGGAAACAGCTACTTCAGAGAAGCTTAAAAGGGTCAAAAATTCTTGATCAATTGATTGTGCGTTCTTACAATGGTAACTTTATTGTGGAATCCTTTTTAATATCTAATTCATCCACGCTGGACTAACCCTAACCAAAACTATCTCCCAGCCCTGCAAACCTTCTGGGCCTAACAGTCACGTGTTTTGATGTGTCATTTCAAGTCCCAAATTTAATAAAAGTTCTTTCTTTTTTTAGTCCTTAAATGTTTTGGCAAAGGAGTTAACCTCGACTTTGGAAAATCAATTGTCAGACCCGAAGGATTCTCCACTGAACACTTTTTCCTCACCCATATGGGCTATTGAACCAATTTTTCTTCCGTCAGTTCAGAGTGCCGAAAGAGACGACTATGGTAAAAGATCTCATACCAGATTGTATCCTTCACCCTTTTTCTAAAGAAAACTTTACATTGTCATAAGTTTGGAAATGTGATCTGCCAAGAACTAACATTTGCCAGCAAGAAAGAGGCAAGGATTTTCCATGGCAACCTAGAAAGGACTCAGGTCAATATAAAAAAATATTCAAGTCTATCCAGATTTTAGCTTTTATTTTAGTCAGATAGAGCTTCTGAACTACTTTAGATTCTATCCCAAATGGAAATTCCTCTGAAAATCTCCTCTCTTTTCACCCAAACGGGGTCGGTGACCATTGCAAATGCGAAGAGGGCTGTTGTGAAATCAAAGCTTTTTGTCATACCTGCCAAGAGGGATTGTGCGACGCGTGTGTTAGGGCACACCAGGTTGAGTCACAGAGAATCAACATTTCGACCATTGCCACCTATTTTCCCTGTTGTGTATGTCTAGAGGCTCAGTGCCACACGAAACCATCTTATCGTGTACAACAACTTATATAACCAAGTTTCATCTGGAGGTTCAGCAGCAAAATCTGCAGCTGAGAAATGTTCGGGAAAGGTAAGAAGATAACAAAACTATTTTGCACAATAAGAGTCCTATTTTGAATATTAATTTGTAGAGATCCACATCTGTCAATCAAGATTTTTCCCCATCCAATCATAAGTCACCAGGGTGCTTTACTTTAGAGGAAGCAAAGGAAGAGAATGAAAACATTCTGAAGGCAATTTCAAGAAAAAAAATAGAGGTTGAGGATGCCAAGGCAAGAAATTTTTAACCAATGTTTGTTCAAGCTCCTCTAAAGGTACAAGTAGAATTGTGAATGACACTCATTGCTATGACGACTGCTCAAAATTGGGAGACTGAGGTTCAGTCCCCGGCCTGGGCAAAATCTTTGACCCCTAGATTTGCCCCAATGAATCATTTTCTTCTTCATTAATTATTTGAAATTACATATCTTAGGCAAAGGTCCAAGCCATCAAGATCAATTTAGAATCTCGCAGCCAAAAAGTTTTGGGATCAATTGAAGAATATGTTTCAAATATTGAAAGTGAATTAAAAGTAAGAAAGGAAATTCTCATAAAAAAGGTCCAGGACATCAAAGAAGTAAGAAATATTTTTCATATATTTTGAAATAGCAAATAATTTTTATTGCTAACCATATCTTTCAAAGGTGAAAAATAGAGTTCTGGATGGACAAATCGATAAGTTGGATAAACTTTTGAAAGATTTAATAGAGGTTTGGTCGATATTTTCTTTGATTTATCTTCGTTTTGATTTTCTTACTTTGAATCTTAGGCTTCTCAATGCATTACTCTGCCTTTACCATCTAACAGTCTGAATGAACTGAGCAGAAGTTTAGTTCAAAGATACAAATTGCTCCTACCTGATGAGACAACTTCCATGATGGTTGCTAAGGAAGACGAGTTTATCTTCTTTGACACAGGTGTTCCAGTAATCTCTCATTTTTTTCGGACCTTTGCCCATGTCAGGGGATCATCATTTGCTTGGAACTCCTTTGTTGAAGGAGAGGGAGCTAGAAAAGCAATTGTTGGTAAAGAAGCAAGGTACTACAGCTAGCTTACCTTATTATTCTCAGTAACCATACTTCTACAACCTCGAGTAATTAATACAAGTGGCCTCAGGTCACAAGTACTTCCTCTATGCCCCCTCAGATTTCTACATATTAACCTATGGAATTTTTCAGATTTGCTTTACGGGTCTTTGATCAGCTCAATGAGCCTCGTCGGACGGGTGGTGATGAAGTTGTCGTTAAGATTGTAGATCCTAATGAAAGAGATGGTCAAAGATTTTACAATTTTTAAAAAGCTTTTCCTTAATTATTACAAAAATTTGGTACTTTTAAAATTACTTTTAGTCATATTCTCTACTCAAGATACCCATATTGGAACTTATAATGTCCTATGGACACCAACTATTGAAGGGTTGCACACAATATCTGTAAAAATCAAAGAAACAGACATTAAGGTAAATTTTTTTGGAGGTTTTTAGTTGCAACTATTGTTCAAACAATTTTTTTCAAGGGAAGTCCATTCAAACCAGTTGCAAGATTTGGCCGTGATTATACGACAATATTTGAACCAAGTCAAGTTTTTGGAACAGAGGGAACTATGGTTTGAAATCAACCTTCTTAAATATCTAAATACTAGCAATTCAAGAGCAGCTATGGCCTACCTTCATTTTTTATTCACAAAGACCAGGTGGCTTAGTGTCACATAAAATAAAAAAGCCCTTAAGTAATGTCACAAGTGGTTTATATAAATTGAGACATGGTAACTGGCTGAGAGTCAGGCTCAGTCACAACAATTTCAGAGGCCTGATGTGTAAGACACTCCCTAAAGTCCAGACTGAATCAGTTTTCAATTTTAACCTATGTTCAAATTGCTCAAGTTTTTTTTACTGTAGGATGGTGAACTCTGTAGGCCATGGGGTATTTGTTGCACTAATGATGGGGAAATAATGGTCGCCAATAGGTCCAACAACCGAATCGAGGTCTTCGATGTCAGAGGTATGTAACTTTGCCTTGTAAGTGACAGTTTGTCATAAATATCTTGTTTGTTTTGAAGGAAATTTTCTTCGAAAATTTGGCACCAAAGGGAATGGATTCGGACAATTTGATCGTCCATCTTCTCTTTGTTGCGACTCCTTAAACAGACTGATTGTTGCAGACAAAGATAACCACAGAATTCAGGTTAAGGTTACAAGTTTCTTTTCTCTTGGCCTTTGTCTCAACTGCTCCTTTTTTTAATAGATCCTATCTGTATTAGGCAAATTTATCAAAGCTTTTGGAGAGATGGGCAGCAGACCAGGTGGTGAATGGCTGTTCTCCAGATTTTTCATGCTTTTTTTTACTTTGAAATTAACCGTAGGTCAATTTCATTACCCCTGGGATGTAGCCTGCAACAGTAGAGATGAAATAGTAGTGTCTGACACGCGTAATCATCGAATTCAATTATTTTCAAGCAGAGGTTTTTAATGTTGAGAATCAAAATAAGACTTTTCACTCTAAACATTTTTGGTTTTCCAGGTGAGTTTCTTTTCAAGTTTGGATATGAAGGTCCGTCAGGGAAACTGCTGGATTCACCACGGGGTGTTGCCTTCTTAAATGACAGAACAGTTCTTGTCACTGATTTCAACATGCACAAGCTTTCTGTTGTTGACCTCACACTAAATGGGCGGCCTAGTGTATCGGTAATAGCTGGTCTTTCAGGGTAATAGTTTCTCCAAATCGAAATGTTTATTGTCCTTTTTATTTCAGAGAAATTTTCTACCAAGTGGAATGGAAACATCTGTAAGTTTTGGAAATGAGTAAATTACATGTTTCAACATATGGCATAAATTACAAGATAAATGATATATATTAATTTAACTTTTAAAACTTCAGGGTTCCGAAAATGGTCAGCTGTTGCGACCCAATGGGGTTATAGTGGATCCTGAGGGTTACGTACTTGTGGCAGACTCACGTAATGACCGTATCCAAGCAAGTTTCAAAGTTATCCTACAATTTTATCTCGAAAAGTTCTAATGGAAGAATTATTTTCAAAGGTTTTCACAACAGAGGGAACATTTGTATCTAAATTTGGATCAAAGGGGTGTGAGCCTGGTCGATTTGATAGGCCTAGCGGCTTGTGCCTTTCTCCAGGTACCCATATTGTGCACATTGAAATTATCCTTAAAATACTAGTTATTGAATCTTTCAGATGGGAAGATCTTTGTCGTTGATTTTGGGAATAATCGCATTCAAATTTTTTAATATCAATTTAACATGTCCTCCGACACTTTTTAAGTTCAATTGACAAAAGGCTTACAACATCTGTTGTAGTTTCCATTTTATTATCAGCAGGCTGAAAGCTTCAAGTATCTTTCTCATTGAATCACTGGAGTTCTTAGAACTCATTAATGCATATCATTTTTGCCAGTTTGCGGCTTTAACTCATCGAAATGGTTTAAAATATAAATGTTTGACAGAAAAAAATGATTTATTTTATTCTCTAGTTTATAAAAAGAAAACTTTCAAAATTTATTAAGGCACGAAATGATAGCCTCTGTGATTTTCTTTCTCAACTGATTCTTTTCATTAGAGTCTTTTGAGTCGCAAAGAACATTGATGCTGTTGTCTTCAAACATCAACTCGAACTTAGAATTTCTCTAAAAAGTATGACAAAAATAATGTGTCTCTTCATAATCTGCTTTGTTTCAACTACTTACCAATTGTAAAATGCACCTATTTGCCTCCTCTGTCAATGATGCATCCGGTACACCAAGGCTAACGAGTTTTTTGAGGACCTCTCGGACGTTAAGTTTGCCATAAAGATTTTCGCTTGGTTGAGATATCTTCAGCATTTTTGTCTGGTGGGAAGCCTGTGTGGGTTGCCTTCGTTTCTTTCCACCTGATTGGTCCAATTTGGGTAACTCATTTAAAGTATACCTGAGTAAGAAAATGGTCTGTGAAAATTCTGCATCAAATTTTCGTTAGATTCAACCCTACTTGTTGTTTGTCACAACCAAACTTCCTGTTACAGAGGCCAGTGCAACTCCAGGTTTTACTTCAAAGGGCTTCACTTTGGCTGCCAGCAGAGGATCAAGATTTATTTGCTCGAAACGAATGTCAAGTGGAAGTTCTATACTTTGATATCGATCAAAAACAAACCGAGGTATGTCCTAAGAAAACAGAGTGAAAGAGGAGCAGAAAGAAGAATCTAACTTTAACTTACCACATCTAAAACAAGGTCTTTTCTCTGTGGTGAATTGGCTGGGGGGACTGAATAGACTTCCGGGATAACCAGCATTCCTGGTTTCAGGTCTCGAATTAAAGTTTTTGCTTGGTTGAAATTGATACTAAGTTAAGAGTGACAAAAAATAATTTTTGAATGGTTTTAAATGCTAAAAGTTTCAATAATTACCAGGTATCGATTGGGCAATAAGCAGCTTTCATATGAAGGGGTTGAAAGGGAGCCAGGGCTTCAAGGTATGGAAAACTTGGCTCTGAAATGTAAACAAACTTATGTTGTAAAGCATGAAGTTGTGACCTGTGTAAGGTATATTTTGTATGGGGTATTTTCAGGGAGGCAACCTGTGAATACTATTGTGTTGTTTGAGTTGGATCCCCAAAGCTCAATAAAATGAATCACGTCGCCAAATCGCAAGCTCGGATGTCCGCAAAACATGATACAAGGCTAAAGAAGACAACGTTATTGATATCTGGGGTGGGTTTTTTGAAAGTTCATTTTACCTGTCTGTATTCGTTACTGAAGTCTTCGTCGTAAAGATTTTTGAAACATTTCAGTCTATTGCTTTTAATCAAACTTCCATGAACAAAAGGCTCTTCTGGCAAGTAAACTCTGTTCTAAATTAAGTGAAAGATATCTTAAATAAGGAACAAATAAATAAATAACTTCTAAATTGGTTGTTCAAAGAGACAGCTTTGGAAATCTACCAGTTCTAATATTTAATGTCTAAAACTTCAAACCAATTTCTGAGAAGACAGCCACTCTCCCATTATATTTGAGTATGCAAGAGAAGCGTCAGCAACTGGAGAGATGAAAAACATCGGGACGTTAGTCAAACAACTCATGTCCATTTGAACTGCTAAGCACTCAAACAAGTCGTACACTATACCAGATGGATAGCAAGGAACCTAAGCATAAAGTAATGTTTGAAAGTATAGTTTAAGGAATGGAATTAGTCAAAGAACTACTCACCAACACATTGCCTCCTTGTTTAATTGTATCTACCACTGTTTTGAAAAATTCTACTAGCATGGGATCTGTGGATTTAGTTCTGATTATCCCTATTGATATTTGTTTATTAAATTGTATTGTACCTGGCTCTTTGGTAGCAGCTTGTATCATTGAGGTCATGATAATACAGCTTGCATTGCGGAGAGGATCCTTTTCGATTTGTTTTAAGTGAGTTGTAAGGGTTGAGGAACTGCTAATGTAGACAATTTTTTCGAACCCGGATGAAATAGACCTTTGAATATGATGTAGATGATTTTATTGCAAGAAAATTTGCTTTAATTATAATTGGATTTTAATTGATTGTATTTCGGGTTAGAAAATAAAGTTCTTTTACCAATTGCTTGAGCCAATGCAATATCCTGAGCTTGAAGGTGAAACAGTTAAAATTCCAAAAATATCCTTTTGCTCGCTGAACCCGACCTTCATTATTCAACAAAAGATAGGGTTACTTACAGCCACATTAAGTATCCTAATAATTTAAAATTTGAGTACCATTGTGACTTTAGAAAGGCAGGCCTCCATTTGCTCCCTTGTGTAAAGAGTTCTCCACGATTTTGGACTGGACACATTGCAAAGAGGAAAAGGCAAATTCTTTTGTACATCTTTCCACCCTAATAAAAAAGTAATTAGCATCTTATTGATTGACAGCTTTTATTAGAAACTCCTTGTTCAAATATTATGAACAATATTGACTTTACAATCTATAGTTCCACAATTTTGCAAATAATCAGTATTTTTCTTTACCACATCTTTTCGATCCTCTTGACGTTGCAGTTCTCTCTAAATAATCGATCATTTCTTCCATAAAAATTCTTCCAAACTGAAGAGTTGGCTCTGTCATTAATACAATGCCACGAAATTTTGTTTCCTCTGTGATAAAAGGCAATGCCATCATTGTCGTGTAGTTAGAAATTAGTACTACATCAATAGATCCAAAGTCGATAAGACCAGTATCAGGCACTCCGAATTCTAGCGGGGAGTCAACAAATACCCGTCCTTGTATGCTTGACTCTCTAAGCTCCTAGATTGTTCAGAAAAATTAAAATTTGATCAATAAACTATTTTTTCAATTTTGAAAAATTATTTTGTACCCCATCAAGAATATGTTCAGACCCATCTCTTGGCATGTATCTAGGCAACTGTGTGAGCTTTGAACTGTGTACAAGAGGTATTGGCATAAAATTTAGTGTTGTGGAGATGTCGAGGCCACAATCTAGCATTAAATTGACTCCTTTAAAGCTTAGGACGTAACAGGGTTTGTTTGGAACACTGCTTAGGCAAAACTAGGTAAAAATAGAAAAGAGAGAGCTATTAATTATATTAAAAAGCAGATTAAATATCCTTACCAGTCTCATCTTGAATGATAAATTTTGAATCAGACAATAGTAAATCTTATAAATATTCTTTGAAGCTTGAAATTCATCATATTTGGGATTTTTGGACTGGAAAACAAAACAATAACAAAAATACAAAGGGACAGTTTTAAATCATAGACAATAAATTTATTTATTTTCAAATGGTATAGCTTAGTAGGAGTTTTACGACAGCTGATTATGTAAACAAATATGCCTTATTTTCAAATTTTTCTAAGCGGCAAGACATAAATTCCAATTTTTGTATTTTCAAATGGAGTTTAAGCTCTTTTCAGAAATTACAAGAACACAGCCATGGGTTCAAATGATTCTAGCAACGACTTTGAAATTCTTTTACTTTGCCGCCACGACTTGTCAACTTCAACCATCCCATCGTACCTTTTCAAACGCAGAGTCTACGTACCAAAATCAAGAAGAAGTTGAAGGAGGATTCATCCAACTCCCGAAGCTTTCAAAGCCCGCACACGAATTGGGATCTGAAGAAAGTGTCCCTGAATGCGGTTGTTGCTGTCGGTACAGAACTTGAGGTAATAAGTATATGCGATACAGAAAAATGAACGCTTCAATACTATAAAAAGTGACGTTTTGAAGGAGTCTATTTGATAAATGAAGCTTGTCGATCCATTTCGACAAAGTTTTTTCTGTTGCTGCAGTTTGGCCCTGTTATGGCTATTTTTGTGGATCCGGGTAGAGTTTTCTTTAGATATTATAGTTATTTGATCAATTCAGAAACATCAATTTCTATTTAAGGAAGAAATGAGCTTACGTTGAATCCCAACGGCTACTGTCGCCCTGACAACAGGCCACTTTTTGTCAACTCTATTAATGATTTTGCTCATTTGTATTGAGTATGCATAATATCTAAAAAGATGTGTTTTCATAATTAACATCAAGTAAAAGTATTCAGAATCAAAAAATAATGTTATAAGAAATGGTTTCATGTTGTTATCCAGCGAACTGGTGGATTTCTTTATTGGATGACCCTTGGATTGTGAGGTATCTTTTTTGTTAAAATCAAATTAAATTAACTCTAACCTCTGCAGTATACTTGGACTTATTCGGTTCCTTGCACATTTACACGTTTGGGAAACATTCCTTCAGTCAATGGGACAGGGTAAGTCAAAAAAAAATTTCATAGCAATTAATAAAATACCAGGTAGAACTTAGAAGTCTTAACTTTTACTCATCTAGTTTGATGTCTATGGAAATAAAAATTGGACCTTGAATGACTTTTTGGCAAACCTGGAGACTAATTTTAGTCACGAAATCGATTTAGTCAGTCAAGGAACAAAAATTTGTTGAGTTCATGCCATCGCACCAGAAGCGCCGAACTATGCTGTAAGATTTTTCAATGAAAAGGGAAGCTTGTGAAGGAAATTAACGCAATTCGTTTTTTAAGAATGATGGATCAAATCACACTAAAACCTGATGAAGAATTTGTAGTTTTGAACATTGCGATCCGCTCTGACTCGATCACTTGTCCTTCTATAAATTACTACCCTGGCTAGCAAAGTCAAGTACCTAATTTGCTCATCTCACCGTTAAGTTGTTGTAGTTTTTTTTGAAAAGCTAATTCTTAATAAAAGTCAGATACTTTACGAAAATTTTATTTGGATTAGCATTAATTTCATCAATGTTTTGCTGATTGGATTGCATCACTTATCTCGCTGAAAATCTCGTCCGGATTCATGGTTCCATCGATCTTATGAACCCTTTTTTTATAGTACTTGATGAGCGGCTCTGTTTTCGAATGGTAAGTAGAGAGACGGGACCTCAAGGTTTCTGGATTATCGTCTGACCGCTTTACAAGGGGTTCTCCAGTAACATCATCTTTTCCAGGAACTTTCGGCGGGCAAAAGTACTCGTTATAAGATCTTCCTGACGAGGGGTGAATCCACCTTCCAGATATTCTTTTAAAAAGAACTTCATCATTTACTTCCAAGTCAATCACACAGTCAATGGGCATCCCTTTTTTCGACAAGATTTTATCCAACTTTCGGGCTTGCTCGACGTTACGGGGAAAACCGTCAAGAAGAAATCCATTCCTACAGAAAATCAAGATAAATAAAAAATCAGTCCGCTCTTTGGAGTTTTCAGAAACCCCTACTTTGCTTTTGGACTGTCAAGCGACTTCTCCACCAACTTGATTACCAGGTCATCGTCGACGAGACCCCCTTCTTCCATAACTTGTGCGATTTTTCGACCCAGTTTAGACTTTTTTGAAGATTCTGCTCTCAAAAGGTCGCCTGTTGAAAGGTGCCAGACCCCAAACTGGTCGATTATTTTTGTCGATTGAGTCCCTTTCCCACAGCCGGGGGGTCCGAGAATCAGTAACCTCACAGGTTCTTCATCCTCATAATTTTCAGGTGCAGGTTTTTGCCCTCTAGGCATTTTGATTAATCCAAAATAATACTGGAAATTTTCTCTCTGACTTTTCCTGAATTTCAAAGCTTTCCCCAAAATTTGGACTTAAATGTATTTATCACAAATTATCAAAGACAGTTAAGAATGACTAAATGTATTATACAACAAAAGTCTATTAATCACTTTAAAAAAACATTTATTTTCTTCCTTCGAATGGT
>Ga0194133_10008300_pt1 | contig 12152 bp, 6 predicted proteins | sample TA2KigOf40mmetaG_FD_155448 | JGI IMG/M metagenome (GOLD analysis project Ga0194133, IMG submission 155448) | Freshwater microbial communities from Lake Tanganyika, Tanzania - TA2015055 Kigoma Offshore 40m | ecosystem: Environmental > Aquatic > Freshwater > Lake | place: Tanzania: Lake Tanganyika...
GGTCAGGCCGGGTCAGCCATTTATGGTTTGGGTTTGAATTTCAAAAATTTCCTCTAAAAATGTCAAATTTTTTAATTTTTTTCCCTTCGGGTCAAAAAAAATTGCTTCGGGTCGGGTCGGAAAGTACCCGGGTCAAAGCCGGGTCGGCCTCTTATTTACTGTGGGTCAAAAGTAAGCTCGGGTCGGATCAGGGCCCATCTCTAGAAAACATCAAGAAAAATATAAGGATTTACTAACTAATATACTTTTGTTTTCAACTGTTAATGAGCGTAATGCTCTGGTAAGAGCAGGAAAGCGTAATCTTTGAGCCCTTTTTAGGTCTGAGAATAGTACAAATGGGTGCAGCAATCTAAAAAGCAGAATAAAAAAGATGGCATCCATTGATACCTTGTTGAGGACAGACGCATGATGGCAGAAATCTATCGCTGTTATGGGAAGCCAAGTGTAGGAATGAAAGATATAGCATTTGCAAACTAGTTTGAAATGAATTTTTAGGTAAATGTGTAAGGACATGAACAGTTCTGAGTAGAGATGGGCCCTGACCCGACCTTAGCTTACTTTTGACCTGCAGTAAATAAGAGGCCAACCTGCCTTTGACCCGGGCACTTTTTGACCTGACCCGAAGAGATTTTTTTTGACCCGAAGAGCACAAAATTGAAAAATTTAATGTTTTAGGTGAAATTTTCCAGACCATAAATGGCTGACACGACCCAACCCAACCCAACCCAAACCGAGCAAAAAAGATTGACCCGAAGTGACTTGGGCCAAAAATTTTTGAGCTGGACCCTTCACTAGTTCCGAGATCAAGATGTCCATTGCTAATTCAAAAATGTATAAAAAGAGAGATTTTTTAAAAATGTCTTATCTCTGCTAAACACAAAGTTGTTGTTAGCCCTGAGATCCGGGTATAAGCATCAAGAAAGGTTGATCTTAAGCTGTGCTAATTGGAATAATCTTTAAAAGCTCAAATGTAAAAAGGTCAACAATCTATTTAATACAACTTTTCAAAGGTGACAAGAATTTTTTACCATAATATGTTTGGTAAAAATGAAAGATTGTCACATATACTCAAGTTTAAGCTACTTATTATTCAATAACTATTCAATTATAACGTTGTGTGTTTGTAAACTGATCATATAAAGATCAAGCAGTTGACTCAAGGAACTGCAAATATTGGTTTTAAAACATTTTGAAGACATTTTGCGTACCTGCACCAAATGAAAAATGAGGATGAAACTGTTCTTTTTCTATTCTTGTATGCAAACAAAAGTTAGCAAAATGCCTCTTATAGTATCATTTTAATATTAGATTGGACTCATATTTCATTTATGGAAATCACCTTTAGAGAAAATAAACTGTGAGTCAAATGTTCAAATACAGTTCCTATTTTTAAGCCCACTAGTAAACTGTTGTTTTGATCAGACATTGGATATGTTTTTGTAAAAAACTTGACATCAATCAAAAAAAAGGAGTAGCTATATTTTAGGAGAAGAACTTGCAAACAATGAACCTTTCAAAGTGATTTTATTGTTTTGATTTTTCACCAGTGGGCAACAGTTCCATTTTTTCTCAAAAGTAGTTTCTGGCCTAAAAAAATGGGAATGGAAAAATAAGGTGACTCATTCCTCAGTTTGCTAAATGTCAAAAAAGATGTCTCATTTAAGAAACTTGAAATTGTTTGCAAGAAACTTTTTTTATCAAGCAAATCTCATTAGGTTATTGCATTTTCACATATTCATATGAAAAAAGTGAATAGCCAATGTCATCAAAGAAACTAGAGTTTTAGTCTTATGTTGAATAAATTTTAAAACATTCTGAGCAAAAGTTTTGACATTCCTTCTTTGTGAAAAGAAATTGTGACTTTATAATATCAGCAGTGGTTTAGTGACATTTACCCAAAAGCTCATATGTATTTTGATAAAAGATATAATCTAATTCCTGTTGAACATCTTGAGCTTAACAAGGTAAATAAGGTTTGCCATGATATTTGTGACTCTAATTCCATTTGAACATGTCCATACCAAGAAGAAGGTTTGTAAATGACATTACAGTAAAGTTATGAATGAGTTTTATCAAGACCAACCAATCTTCTAGTAAAATGCCAATCTGATTCTGTTGGCAATAGGCTTTGGTTTGTTAACTAAAAAAGTGAGCTTTTGAGTTTTTCTAATATTGACTTTTGAACAGATGGAAGGAGGAGTGTGATGAGCAAACAAGTTTTAGTCTGTTCATATCCGCTTTGATATTTACCACTTTTGTGTAAAAGGCTCTTTTATATAGGAAGGGCAATTTACATGTTTTTGTTTTTTCTGAGACCTACAGGCAAAGATTTTCAAGAGAACTCCTCATCCATTTTCAAGAGACCTTTTCCCTATCTTTTATCAATCATTGCAGCTTGTTTTATTATGTAAAAACATGAGAGTAATTTTTAAAGGTAAAAAAGGCATTTCTTTTTATACAAATTGACCATTTCTTCTTCTTATTCAGACTATTTCCCAGTGCAGGGACTATCACAACATGGATGCTGGAAGTTTTTTTTACCAACCTCGGCTCAAAGCTGTAAACTGTTCTTCATTCAACTTCCATTGAAAAGGTTTTTTTCCTTATGGACCTTTATATAGAAGAATAGAAAGAAAGAATCGACTGCAGAATAAAAAATGTTTCTCTCCCATCCCTCCCTAACCCCCCCATCCCAAAGTTTTTAGTCACGGGCAAGATCTTGGCAGACAAACAACTAGGCAGCAAAAGTTGTAAGTTATTTACTAAATTGCATTTGTAAGCAAAGGTGGGTACCACAAAAAAAACGATTAAGAAACACTAATTAATAGAAGAATCTGACAAATAAATCCAGCAAAACCATGTGAGTGATAAAAGGTTATATAAAAAACCATATGTGTTGTGAAACATTATCCTGAAAAAAAATTACAAGGTGGATGGAAATTCTTCAAATTGTAAAATGGAAGTATTTCTGGTTGTGAGTATAAATTCAATTACATTTAAAAGAAAATCTATTAAAATTTTGTGTAAATAAAAAATGAACCTTCAAATATTTGGTTTGTTACACCATTGCTTTGGAATCTAAAATTTGATTTATGTATCCAATAAAATACTTCCTGATGAAAGAAGTTTTGTATGATCGAAGAATTTTTCTAACATAGACTATTTAAAAATTGACTTAAAATGAATAAAAAAAGGTGAAGAAAATGAAGTTTCAGTTTTACACATGATTCTTTTTCAAAATTAAATACAACAGAAATGTTTGGTTTGAGCAATGTTGTGTTTGTACAAGCTAAATGAGAAAGTAAAGATCATATGAGTAGAAAAAATTCTGAAACATTCTTTTTATTCTAAAATAAGTTTTTGAATCACCGAAGTTACATATTTTTAGTTGAGGCCGATTGAGGGACAATCATTGAGAGACAGACAGATGAGTGATGACTTACCTTGTCTGTGGCCCAGTACCCTGGACTAAGGCCCCTCTTTTAAACCCTGTTGTAGAATTGTGTTGCTTCAAAGAGCTGATAATTCTTGCCCACCCCTGCCTGCTGAAAACACTTAAAATACAAAATTTGACCTTTTTTTTTGAATAATCTGCGATTGAAATTGATATGTTTCCCAGGAATTTTCATCTGCATTCCTTACACTTGGCACAAATTGTCACCTTGGCTGAACTTATTTGCTTTTAAAAGATTATTGCTATGAAAAAGTTATGTTCTGCCCATATTAAGAAAATGAAGTCAGTCAAAGTTATTTACACCCCTTGAAACCGTTTCATTTCAAAGCCTCAAGGAATTTTTCCACTTTAAGTAATTCTACACCTTTTAACTTCGAACCCAAAGTATCATTTGTTTTGAAATGGATTCCATCGACCCCCCAAGTATCATTTATCAGCTTTTCATAGTTTTGACATGAAAAAAACTTTTCGAGACATTAAAGAAACAGTTGCAATGTAGCTAATATGTTTCCAGTGTCAAGAGCATTGCTTTGACTTGAATGAAATGTTGACCACACTTCTCCCCCCAAAGGAATGTGTCTTTCTTTCAGTTTAAAGTTATTCTGTATATGTCACTGCTTTCAAGTTTGTAAAGGGAAAAATACGTTTCTTGGCAAACTGATATTGCTTATTTGAGCTAATTATACCAAGATGTAAAGTTTAATTTGTCTGACTATATATTAAAACAAATGTTTGTCTTACATGCAGATATTACTTCTTTGGAAGTTTCCTTTTTGTGATACAAGCATTTTTTCATCTAGGGAGAAGTGGGTGTTGAAAGGTATTGTCTGTGCTAAAGGTTCACATTACTTGGGAAAAAGCATTAGCAAACATGAGGTAAATGAAACAGAACACAAAATATAAAAGCAAAACCTATGTAAGTAAGTGGAATGCTACGAAATTAACAACTTGCAGTTGATTAAAATTAATTGACATCTAAAAGGGACCTATTTTTAATTGGAGCCTCTGATGATTAAAACCATCGGAAAATACAAATCAACATTTAAAATTATTTTTATTTGTTCAGTGGAATTAAGTTGGGGTATAAAGTAAGGTAAAAAAGATACAGCTTGTATAGAGAACTGATTATTCTAACACTAAATCAAGTGTTGACTTTACAAGAGCTCTGTAGCAATCTTTGGAGGTCTTATTCAGTTATCCAACCATGGTTTTTATCCCTCTCGAAGCGAAGCGAATAGAGAAGTTTAGAAATTTTGTATAGGGATAGGGTGTAACGTCAATAGAGCATCTGTCATCTCATTCTCCATTCATCAGTGAAGTTAAAGGCCTGAAATTTGACATGCATAATCTCCACATGGATGGCTCCAAAGTTACCGATCAGATTTTTGATATTTTGCCTAAAAGCTGAGATATTTAAGTTTAAAGCCATATAGTATTAAACTAGATGAGGTGGCCCCTTAAAAAATGTTCCTAATCAGGATAAGGGAGGGGTGGGGTAAGGGTTGCTCAGGAGGGTTTGGCATTTTTCACTACACGAGAAAAATGCCCGTCTACTTAATTTATATTATTTTATTTTAACATCATTTTTGATTATTTTTCATAGTTAATTGACCTAAAGACCTCCCTGTCTGAGTTTGGCAACTGGCTAACTGCTAAGGGTCAAAGGTTTGTCCAGGCTAGGGATTGAACCCTGAACCTCACAAATATTGGCCAGGTATATGGGTCAATTTCAAAGCCATACTTCCCAAGAAAAAAATTACGTTAAAATATATTCTATGTATAGATATGGGAAAACCTGTTCATCAACTCAACAAAGAGCTTTTTGTCTGAAGCTGACAAACTTACTAAGTGTCCAGGCTGATTAAAGCAACTTGTGGTTTTTTTAATGGAAAAAAATGAGAAACATTTACTGAACCAAATTGCCTTGCCTTGCCTTAGCCAACTACAAAATGTAATGAAAAAGAAGTAATGCTTTCATAAAACATTTTTCTTGCCGTTATATGTTCTTTTATAATCTTACCACAAGCTTGAGGGTATTTTTAGTGTCTTTAAAATAAAAGGAAAGTCTTTTACTTTAACCATAAAAGATCTAACGTCTGTTATTTTTTATATCTTTACAATGGGTGAAAGTTGTAATTGAATCCTACATTACAATACAATAAAAAATACTTCTTTATGCTTGATTACTTCTTATCCGAAATAATCTATTACCAGATGTGGCCCCAAAATAAAAGGTTGACAATTGGGCAAAAGAAAGAAGATCTTTTTATTTAATTTACTTATTTTGTTTCATGAAAGAAAGGGATCAATTAATAAAATTAGAGTTATATAATAAGAGATAACTAGCTCACAAAGATATAAGGTTGTTGGTTCAACCCCAGTTTTCAAATATCAACTAGGCACCCTCAGTCAGGGGAAAAGTAATCTGCATTTACCATAGGTTTCTATGGCTGGACTCTTATAAAATTGTAGATCATAGAGATGGGACCCGATCCGACCAGAGCATACTTTTGACCAGCAATAAATAAGAGGCCGACCTGGCTCTGAAACGGGTACTTTTTGACCCGACCCGATGAGATTTTTTTGACCCAAAGGGCAAATTGAAATTGAAAGATTTGAGATTTTTTGGGGAAATTTTCCAAACCCAAACCCAAACCAAAGACGACTGATCCGACCCACCCGGGTCAAAAAATTTTGACCTGGACCCATCACTTTAAGATCATGCATTTATGTAGACTTACCGATCTAAGCGGTCATGAGGATGAGCGCAAAGATAATTAAGGGATGATGAAATACTTTGCTCTAACCCATCTTTACGAACTCTAATCTAGGGGGTCGCCGTGGCCTAATGGTCATGGCATCTGGCTGGAGATCTGAGGGTCGGGGGTTCGAATCCCGGCACCTCTGGCAACCTTTGACCCCGGGTTACCACAAAAAATGTACAAAAAAAATGATTTCCAGCCAGTACTCTAAAGTGTCTGTCATGATTAAATTCGCTAGACACTCCAGAAAAAAAATCCTCTCTTATAGAAATAAAGGGCGGAATCAGAATATGCTCATAATGTTTTACTTAGGTTAGTTGTACAACACATTGTATAAAACACAAAATAATAAAAGTAATCCTTAAAAAGCAACCTAACTTTCTACTCTTAGAAACTTACATCTAAGCACATAGAGAATAACTAGATACTCTTCTGAAGGCACGCCAGCCTTTTATTGACATGTGAGACTGGAGCGCGTTGCGCAGGTGATCTCAGAGAATCAGACGTGGGTAAAAGGTTGCGTAGTGGTAATGCTAAAGTATCGCGATCTTAAATCTAATGGCTGAGATCCGTGTGTGCCATCTACATTACTATTGGATGAGTCTATATTGTCCAAGTTTATAATTTTACCAAATATCCTTGAAAATACCCCAATATTTAAAAGGCAATAGCTTCTTCGGCTTGGCGGAGTGAAATTTTGGGCACTAATATTTCTTTGACAGAATTTGTTAGATTTTGTTTATAGAGAAGTTCATTGTTTTTTTTGTAAGCCACATTTCAGTCAAAAACATTTTCCAGCACTTTAATTTCCTGTTTTTGGCATCATCATTTCCAGAAAGGCCAACAAGAAACAACCAACAAAAATCAGTTATTCAAACTAAGACACAAAAAAATATTCAATTTGCATAAAAAATGTTGGAAACGCAGAGAATTTTCTACCAGAAAACCTCTAAGGATTCAAATGAAAAACATGTTTTGCTCAAATGATTTTACCTGAAAAACTGACCTAGGAATAGTTGTCTGGCTGATCTAAAAATTGCACTTTTTTTAGATATAAGTTGAGGCAGAAAAGTAAGATAGCTAGATGAAAGGCTTTAAACTTTAACAAAGATGGTGTGATTCAAAAAAAGATTATTGAATAGAGAAAAAAAAGTTTGTTGAAGCTGAAACCATTCCATGTAATCAGAAATAAAGGGCTTTCCTTTCTTACTATTTTCCTTCACAAATAAATCATTGCCTTAATGATGAAGTTTATGCTTGGAAAAAAGACAGCTGAGGGCATCATAAACAAAGAACAAGATTTGACAGATGGTATCTTTAAAAATTTATATGTTTACTGATTCACTAAACATAAGAAAAGTACACAAATAACTTGTTCATGTTAGGATTGTAAATTATTCAGTTCAACACCTACTTGGCTGAGAAAACAGTACAAATTAGGAAATAATATGAAATAGTATTGAGATTGATAAGTTTGGCAGCTGGCCAGAATCAAACCTTAAATGGTTTTCTCTGTTAGAAATGACTTTTGTAAAATTTTCAATCATACAAAGGACAAAAAACATGAAAAGAAAAAAGTTTTTTAGAAATTGAGATAATTTGGCAACAAAAGTTCATGGCATTTTGACAACTCAGAGGAAAAACTTGGATATATATGATTGATCAATTGACTATTGAAATCCACTCAACTGTTAAACAATCATTCTCTCTGCTCAAGGGAAAAATCTTTAAACACAAGCATCCAGCTTTGGAACAAGGACGAAAATCTTTTTCAGATATAATTCTTCTCTCATCTCTGGATCAGCACTTTCAACCATATGTTTCAAGTAACTTATAAGTAGCCTCAATTTTGTTCTACATATAGCCTTTATTTTCAAGCAGTCTTCAAACTTACATTCTTCCCAAAGGAAATCTTAGTCTCTAAAGGAATTAAATGCCTTCCAGCTGATTACAAACCTTTTCAAAAATTTCTATTCATTATGTTGAAAGACAGTTTTGCCAACAGAAAAATTGCCTTGTCATCAAGTGAACTTGTTTTAAGACTCTTTCAAAAGAAGTTTTTAATAGATCGATCATTTTGTTAGAGTAAAGCTCTTAACTCTTCTCTTCAAAACCCATAGAGATCTGATATATAGAGAGCAAGTGAGTCATAAAAATTGATTTTAGGCTCCTGTATAGGTTTAACAACAGCTGACCCCACTTGAGTTGCCGGGGTTCAGCTTTTGCTAAACCGGAAATTTCTTCGGTGCAAATCTTTCATGCAGTGAAGGCAGAGAGGTGCATTCTTTGTATATTGTAAGGAGAAAAAAATTTGTATTATTATATTTTGGGCTTGCCTTCATTTAAAATATCTTTTATTTGTCAAAGACCATATATATGCAATATGGCTTTACATATATAAGTTGCTTACTGATTTTTCCCATGTAATTTTTCTTGGTTCCAAAGAGTTAATTAGTTACATTTAGTCGGCCTCAAAAGATTGTTATGCAGCTCTTGTTTTTTTGTTTCTTAATGTTATGCATTCAAAATGAACTTGTTGGGTTTCTGTTGTGACCCTCTGCTGGTGTAACTTTTCTAATGGTTCCAAGATATTGTTTCTCCTACAATTGAATAATGGACAAAAAGGACTCAAATATCTCAACATTTTTGGGATGTTTCATAAAAAATGAGATATCAATGAATTCTCCTGGCGAAGCATTTTCTTTCAAACTTAGTTGTAGTGTTTTTCTCAGGCCTAATCTGAGTGTGGAGAATATCTTGTCAATGTACATTTTGCTTTTAATAACACTCTTCGCTTTCATATAAACATACTTAGACTTTCTGGGACCCAAGTGCCAAAGCTTAATCCTCGCATGACTAAATCCACCTTGTTATAGAAAAAGTTTGCATTCACATTTCTACACAAATCTTAAAATTGAGAATCAAAAGCTCAAACTTTTTAAACCCCCTTTTCAGACAAGCTTTTAAGTCAAAAAAACATTTTTCATTTGTTTCAGCTTCGAGCCTAAGAAAACGCCCATGCTGGCTTTGTGCTTAATTTTAGAGTAAAGTGTGTTGTAAGTACTTTTTAGGTATCAATTCAAGCTGTATCCATGCAAAATATCAGTTTTCTATCTTTAACATTGTGGGAACTATTAAAGAGGACGAAAGTTGGCCATCATTCATTAAATTTTGGCAATTTTTCAACCATATCTTAGCTCTTAGACAAAAATTTAAAAATATTGTTCGTAACTTTTTGGGATTAATATGAAGAGTCTGTATGCAAAATTTCAGTCCTTTAGATTTAAACTTAGGGTAGAAGATAGAGAATGACAAACGGACATACTGTAAAAATGCAAAATTTCAAATAGCCTCTTATTGAACAAAAATTTTCACTTAATATTACCAAAATTCCATCAGTCATTTCAATTTGAAATTTTAAAACCTCAATAAATATTTCTTTCTGCACAAACAGTCAGAAAAATAAATTTTTCGATAAGACTTAGCAATGGGAAAAATGGAAAGATTTTTAAAATTTTCATCTTGAGTTTAAATCAAATAATCTTTTCTATTCTATAACTTTTTTTAAAGAAGAATAAAGAAAGTTACTAAGATACAAAGTTAAAAAAGCTGACTGAGTCTTCAAAAGGTCAAAAACTCATGAAAATGAGATTCATCTGAACAAAGTTATTTGAAGGTATACATTAATTGTTATTTTAAAATTCTTCAAATTATTGCAAATGATAAATAATTTGAAACAGTTCAAAGTGAACAAAAATACTTTAAACTATTATTAATGGATTTATAGTCACATAGAATTGAACAAACTACTTTGATGAGGTGTTCAAACCATTAATTTTTCAAGTGATTTTGAGTTTATCTCAAAGTTATATGAAATTTTGACACTTCATGTTTAACAAGTGTATGAATCTACTGGCACAACTGACCACAGTCTGGATCGACATCGAATTTACCAAAAATTGACTAAGGACTACACTTAAGACAACATTCTTCAACTACAAGAAAACTAACTGACTATTCATTGTCATGATGACTACAATTTAATCGTGTTGACATTGTATTTATTGTAATTTGTAAGACCAGTCATTATGACACGCTCAGACTCTTAAAAAGTTTATAATTATGTTATAAAAGAAGTAGTCGTAAAGTGCGATAAATAAAACAAAGAAAATACCAAAGAAAAGCATATGTCAGATGAACAATTGTTATTGTGATTGCTGGAGCTACAAATACAAATGCTTACTGTTTTATTCCATTTCAAACACACATGTTTACATAGGTTTACAAATAAAACAATGTGCAGGTGAGGCTTGACCTCTTAGGGCTAGTTGTTTCTTTAAGACAAAGAAAAATCAATCATAAAAAGCCTTTGTTCCTCCCTAGGAGAAAGTGCTATGGTTAATAGAATTTTTTTGCATCAGTGTAGGATAGCCCACCTTTTTATTAGGTGGATTTCCAACCTTTTTGAGCTGGGATTTGTGGCTATTTTGATGTTTTTAACTAACCCAGGGTCAAAGGCCGGTACCGGGGGTTGAACCATTTCATAGTTCAACCCTTAGATCAAATTCCCAGTTGAGTACTGTACTATTAGGCAAGCTGAAGAATTTTTGCATCTAGCTTGATTTTGATGGAAAATGTGAAAATATTTTATTCAAATATTTCTTTGACCAAACATCTTTTGCTTACAAGTAAAATATTTATTGATTTAAATGACTAGCTAATTGGGTGAGAGGATCTTCAATAGGAACAAGATTAACTCTCTTCTTATATAGATGTAATTATTCGTTATTGAATTATTCAGAGAGCATAAGAACTTTTGAAAGTAAATCAAAAGTCTATATGGTCTATTTTTGATAGGGAAATTATTTTTTGCTTTGCAAGACCATCAAGACCTTGAAACTTCACCTTCAAAATTCAATTTTTATCTTTTCAATATCTAATGAATTTTAAATGGTTTTCTTTGGATCTCCATGTTAAAACGATTGCCAAGTTGAGATTACTAAAATTCAATGCCAAAGAGTTCATTTTGAAACTTCTGCATAAATTACAGAGTTGAAATTTTGTTTTGATTACCATTTTTGCACATTTTCAGGTAGGGGCAATGGCCCTTCTGGCAGTATTCACAATATTGGGCAACTTATTCATCCTTGTCACTCTGATGCGCCATCGCCTTGTTTTAAGGCCAAGTCACTTTTTCATTTCTTCATTAGCCATTACAGACATGCTGCTTGGGCTGACGGTGATGTTTCCCAGACTTATATCACATGGTGTCAACAAATGGTTATTTGGAATTTTCCTTTGTAGGGTAAGTTCAGCCTTCTATTATTCACAATCAGCTACTTATGCTAATTGGATTAAGTTTAAAATGCTGCTTGTACCCAAATTAAGTGTATAATTCACACTGACAAACAACTGAAATCTCAGGCAACTGGTATAAAAATCATGAAGCTTGAGGAGGTCAAATGTAAAAGATGGGAAATTGGGGAACATTCCATCAATTCCAATTCCATTTATTGATTCTTTCTGCACCAATACACTGACATTAAGAAACTAATTGCCTCTAATGAGAACATAAGTACAATCAAAGTGAAATTTGACATGAAGATTTAATGAAATAAGATAAACATTGCTAAAAAAAATCCTAATTATTAGACCTAAAAAATTATCAGGTTAATAAATCCTTTTTCAATTGAAAAAGGTTTCAAAAGGGCTGAAAAAAGTGTGATTCAAGTAACCTTTGTCAGTTATGGAAAAGAAAAATGAATTTTACACCTACCTTGATTGCATTTTGAGAGAGTTTAAGATTACATTACACCATGGGCAATTTAGTGCCTTAGGCAATTCTACTAGTTTAATATATTGTCTGCCAATCTTTAGTTGTGAAAAATAAAATAAAACGTGGTCTGTTTGGATTTCCTCGATTAAATTACATCTTA
>Ga0194133_10008307_pt1 | contig 12141 bp, 12 predicted proteins | sample TA2KigOf40mmetaG_FD_155448 | JGI IMG/M metagenome (GOLD analysis project Ga0194133, IMG submission 155448) | Freshwater microbial communities from Lake Tanganyika, Tanzania - TA2015055 Kigoma Offshore 40m | ecosystem: Environmental > Aquatic > Freshwater > Lake | place: Tanzania: Lake...
CGCCGAGACCTCGCCGACGGGGTCCGGCTGCACGCCCGCCGACGACAGGTCCTCGCCGAGGAGATGCACACCGCATGGACAGGGCCGAACGCCGAGCGGCACCGGCTCCTCGCCACCGATCGCTCGGTCCACGCCACTGCGCTCGCCTCACTCCTCGACGCTGACGCCGACGCTCTCGCACGTCGGGCCGCACCGTGACGACGTCTCGATCGGGAGCCCCATGGGTCGCGAGGGAGATCCGGGTCGATGCCGTCGCACTCGAGCGCTATCTCGACGCGGTGGCGACATTCGACCGTCGACTGCGAGAGGCGCTCGAGGCGGCGGAGTCGGCAATCGCCGGGGTCCCGGTGCCCGAGGCCCGGAGTCATCTCGCCGACGTGCACGGACACCTCGGCGACCATCTCGTCGACGACGGGGTCGTCCGCGACACGCTTGCCGCGGTGCGGGCACTCCGCGTCGGCGTGTACGGCGCGCAGGTCGCTCGCTCCTCCGCGTCGACGCACCTCGCCGACATCCTCGCCAGGATCGAGGGTACGGCGGGAGCTGCCGCGGTCGTCGGCGCACTCGGACGACTGCCCGACCGCCTGCGGGGGGTCGCCCTGCGCGCCTGGCTGACCACCGACACCGGAGTGACGCTCAGGACCCTCGTGGGGAGCCTTCACCACGCTGCTTGGGAGCAACACCCGCAGGTGCCCGGCCCGCAGGCCCGCGAGCGACCGGATCGTCAGCTCGCAGCGCTCGGATCCGCGCTCTCGGGAGCCTTCGAGGGCGCAACCCCAGCGGAGACCGACGAACTCCTCGAGAGCATCGGTGACCCGACCACGCTCGCCTGGCTCGTCGGAGCCGGACTCCATCTCCCCGCCGAGGCCGCCGTGTCGGCGTTCCGTCGCTGGTACCCGACCGCGCTCACCGACCGACTCCGGTCAACCGATCCTTCCGTCGGGCTCGACGTCCCGCACCGTCTGGTCGCCTTCGACCCCCGGAGCGACTCCGCAGCGGTGCCCGAACGCCTCCTCGACCTCGTGACGCAGGCACCGGGCGGTCCGAGCCTCCTCGTCGCCGCACCTCACAACCTCCCAGCAGACCTCCGCATCGCGCTCGGCCTCGACCGTGACGGCCTCCCACTGCTCGACCTGCTCGAGTTGCCCGTTCCCGCCGTCGACGGCGGGGCTGCGGCGGCCCGCTTCCTGGCCGCACTCGCCCGCAAGGCCGAGCCCGCCGTCGCGGACTCGGCGGCGGCACTCCTCCTCGAGCGAGCACTCGATCCGAACGGCACCGTTCCCGGGGTCCTCGAACCGGCGGCGTCCATCGTCGCCGACCACCACCTCGAGGACCTCGCGAATGCGCTCGGCCTCCCGCTGCATCGGCGGATCGGTCGACTCGAGGTCGTCGACGGCGTCCTCGCCCTCGACCGCGAGGAAGCGGCCCGCCTCGTCGGTCGCGCCCTGCTCGATCCGGTCACCTCGACCGTGCTGCTCGCACCACTCACAGAGCTGCTCGCTGGGCGCGCCGTCGCCGCGCTCGGCACACCGAGCGAGCGGGGCACCGAAACGGGTGACTGGCTCCGTTCACTCCTCGCCTTCGACCACGCCGTCGCGAGTGCGGCCTATCGGCACGACAGCGCGATCCGCTCGCAGGACCCGAGTGCGGTCGCGTGGCGCTCCGTCCTGCTCGTCGTGGACGTGGGGACGGCGATAGCGGCCGTCACCGGGCATCTCCCCTCCGCCCTCCGAGCACCCGTCATCGCCCCGTTGCACGATGCCGCGCGTCGGGCCAGGGCCGCGCCCGATCCCGCGGCAGCCACCGCCGACGCGATCGGTATGGGCTGCCATCAAGTCGTCGCACTCGGACTGGTGACGGGACGTCTCGAGCTCGCCGACCCACTCGTGGAACGTCTCGACGGCCGGTTCCGCAACAGAACGACGCTGCAGCCTTGGTGGGCGCTGACGCCCGCCGAACGCGCGGCATTCGTCCACATCGCGACGTCACATACGACGACCTTCATCGAGGTCGGGCTTCCCACGCCTGGCGAGATCGCCGCGCTCCACGCGGAATCGACGGTGGTGGCGCGCTGACCTCAGGTGCGCGGGTGCGCAGCGTTGTGTTCGCGGATGGCCTTGAGGATGCCCTCGCCCGCCTGCTTCATCAGCCCCTCGGCATTCTGGGCCAACAGGTCGCGAGAACGCTCGAGCGGGGCGATAAGCCCCTGGACCCTCGGGATCACATAGCGGGCGAAGAGGTCGTAGCTGCGCATGGTCGCCTCGTGGTTCGCCCAGTCGTGCATGAACCCCACGAGCGTGCCGAACCCACCGGCGAGCTCGACCAACCGGGTGATGGCCTCCACGGCGTCGTCGGGTGTCCCGACGATGGCGCCACCCCGCTCCACCATCGTGTGAGCGAACGCCTTCGGGTCCTCGGTCCGAGCCGCTCCTGGCCGGTGCAGGACGTCGACGTTGTACTCGTTGTGCCAGTGGGCGAGCCCGTCGTAGATCTCCGAGAACGCCTGCTCCCGTGTCTCTGCGATGTGGAAGGGCATCATCACGCGCCAGCGGTCGCGATGCACCGTGGTCCCGAACTCTTCCGCGTAGGTCTCCGCCCATCCCCACTGTGTGGGAAGCGCCTGCAGCCCCTCCTCGGAGTAGGAGGCGACGGAGATGACGCTGAGGCCGTACTTCCCGGCGAGCTTCATGCCCGATGGGCTGAGCGAGACCGCGGCGACGATCTCGAGCTCCTCCTGCAGCGGGCGGACCTGCAGGTAGCCCTCCACGAGGTCGAACCACTCGGTACGCATCGAGACCGGTTCGTCGTTGCGCAGGAGAGCGGTGATCGCCGCAAGCGCCTCGTCCTGACGATCGCGCAGCACGACCGGATCGATTCCGAGCGTACGGGCGTCGGAGGGAAGGGCACCCGGGCCGGTGCCGAGAATCGCACGTCCGCGGGAGAGGTGGTCGAGTTGCGCGATGCGGCCGGCGACGTTGTAGGGATGGTGGTACGGGAGGCTGACCACGCCGGTAGCGAGCTTGATCCGGTGCGTGCGCTGCGCCGCCGCCGCGAGGAACATCTCCGGGTGTCCGATGGTCTCCCATCCGCCCGAATGGTGTTCACCCACCCACACCTCGTCGTAGCCGAGCTGGTCGAGGTGCTCGATCAGGCGGAGGTCCCGCTCGAACTGCAGCGTCGGGTGCTCACCCGGTGGGTGGTGCGGCGCGATGAACACTCCGAAACGCATGCGGGCCATGACGATCCTCCCCGAACCGTGAATGCATCCCAACCGTACCCTGCGGAGCCCGCTCCGGTGCTCCCCTGCACGGGATGCGGCGGACCGCTCTACGATCCGCGGACCGGCGGACGCGCCGCCGGGATCGTCGGGGAGGACCCATGCGACCACGCCGGCTCGAGCCGCTCGGACGTGCCGACTGTGACGACGCCCAGGGGAAGCTCTGGGACGCGATCGTCGGCGGACCCCGAGCGAAGTCCCACGGCTCGGGGGTACCGCTCGTCGGAGCCGACGGCGGCCTCATCGGCCCGTTCGACCCGCTGCTGCGATCGCCCGAGCTCGGCACCCGCGTCCAGGAGCTCGGTGCCGTGGCCCGGTTCGGGCTCGGCATCTCGACCGCGCACGCGGAACTCGCCGTCTGCGTCGTTGCCGCGACGTGGCGAGCCCGATTCGAGTGGTTCGCCCACGCACGCTTCGCCGCCGAGGCCGGGGTCCCCGCCGAGGTACTCGAGGCGATCAGGCTCGGCCGCCGCCCGGACCTGCACGGCGACGACGCCATCGTGCACGATCTCGCCGAAGCGGTGGTCGGCCCCAAGCACCGGGTGGACGACGTTCTCTACGCACGTGCGGTGGAACGCCTGGGTGAACGGGGAACGGTCGAGGTGGTCACCCTGGTCGGCTACTACTGCATGATCTCCGCCATCCTCAACACCTTCGAGATCCCGCGTCCCGACGGCACCGACGACCCCTTCCCCGAGGTGGGGGCGTGAGTCGCCGCATTCTCGGCCTCACCGGGGGCATCGGTGCGGGGAAGTCGACCGCAGCGGCGCTCTTCGGCGAACTGGGCGCCGTCGTCGTCGACGTCGATGCGATCGGTCGGAGCGTCGGGGAGGTCGGCGGCTCGGCCCACGATGCCCTGGTCCACCGCTTCGGCGCGGACATCGTCCGCGACGGAGCACTCCACCGACCGACGCTGGCGGCCCGGGCCTTCGCGGACCCCGCAGCGCTGGCCCACCTCAACGGGATCACCCATCCGGCGATCAATACGGAACTGGCACGTGCGGTCGCCGCCGTCGCTGCCGATGCCGTGATCATCCTCGACCAGGCAGTGCTCGTGGAGAGCCCGATCCTCGGTCGTTGGGGCGAGGGTCCCGAATGCGGGTACGGCGACGTGATCGTGGTGGAGGCCCCGCTCGCGGTCCGGGTGGAGCGTCTCGTCACCACACGTGGCATGGCCGCGGAGGACGCTCGTGCCAGGATCGCCTCGCAGGTGGGCGACGAGGAGCGGCGGGCCGTCGCTACCTGGGTCATCGACAACTCCGGTGACCGCGCTCGCTTACAGGTCGAGGTGGTGAGGGTCTGGACGGAGATCGCTCGGCGCTGAACGCGCGTCAGTCCCGGCCCGGCGCCCAATCGGCGTGGTCCGTCACCGCCGGGACGAGCTGCAGCGATCCGACCGCTCGACGGTCGATGGTCAGCACCCGAACCGTCCACCCCTCGAGCTCGACCTCGTCGCCGGCACGGGGCAGACGCCCGAGCGCGTGGGTGACGAGCCCGCCGATGGTCGTCGCCGCGTCGCCCTCGAGCATGATCCCGAGGTCGGTGAGATCGTGCACCGGGAAGCCCCCCGGCAGTTCGAACGCGCCGTCGGGGAGGCGCACGACGGCGAGGAGGTCCCGGTCGGTCTCGTCGTAGATCTCACCGACGATCTCCTCGAGGATGTCCTCGAGGGACACGATCCCCTCGACCCCGCCGTACTCGTCGATGACAAGCGCGAGCCGCTGCCGGTCGGTTCGCATCCGCTGCAACGCCTCGAGCAGCCCGAGCGTCTCGGGAAGCGCGAGCGCTGGCCGTGCGAGCGCACCGGCCCGCGTCGACGCCCCGACCAGGTCGCGAAGGTGCACGATCCCGCTGGCGTCATCGAGATCGTTGACGATCACCGGAGCCCTCGAGTGGCCGGCCGCGAGGAGCACGGCGAGCGCTTCCGGGACGGTGGCGTCGGAGCGAACGGAGATCACGTCCCGGCGAGGTCGGAGCACGTGACGGAGGCTCCGGTCCTTCAATTCGAACGCTCCCTCGAGGATCTGGCGTTGGTCGTCGGTGATCGTGGGCGCCGACGCGACGATCTCGCGGATCTCCTCCTCGCTGACCGACTCCCTGGACCTCGACGGATCGACGCCGAAGAGTCGAACCAGCAGGTCCGTGCTCACCCCGAGCAGGGCGACCACCGGACGGAAGACGAGGGAGAGCAGGAGCAGCGGCCGCGCCACGAGCACCGCCCATCGTTCGCTGCGCTGCATCGCGATCCGTTTCGGCGCGAGCTCACCCACCACGAGCGTGAAGAAGGTGAGCACGATGGTCACGACGACGATCGATGCGGGTCGCGCCGCTCCCCCGAGGACGCCAAGCGGCTCCTCGAGTGGCTCCGCTAGCGAGACGGCTGCGGTCGCAGAGGCGAGGAACCCGGCGAGGGTGATCCCAACCTGGACCGTGGCAAGGAACCGGTTGGGCTCGCTGATGAGCCGGACGAGCGCCCGTCCGGCTCGACCTCGCTGCCCGAGGCGGGCGACCTGAGACTCCCGTAGGGAGAGCAGCGCGAGTTCGCTCCCCGAGAAGAGGGCATTGAGCAGCGTCAGCAGGGCGACGAGGCCCAGTTCGAGGCCGGTGCCGGACATGGCTGACGAGATTAGTGCCGTCCCGGGCCCCGTCGACGCTCCGCCACACGCACCGCGAGCACCTCGATGATTCCCCTGCGCAACGCGGGACCGAGATGGTGTCCGGCGCCTGCGATCGCCGTGAGCGGAACGCCGAAGCGTGCAGCCACGCCGCTCCCATGGTCCGGTGGGACGAACCGGTTGTCCGAGCCGTGCAATACCGCGACCGACGCCGCGCAGTCCCGCTCCAGCTCTGCGAGCGGAGGTCGGCCGGCGAGCACCACTGCACGGTGGCGATCGCTCGATCGCTGCCCTGCGGCGAGCCAGCTCTCGACCACGGCGTCGACCTGGCCGCCTTCGCCGTCCGGACCGTCGGCCGGTCCGGCGAGCACCCGGACCTCACGTACGAGCCGCCGGTGGTCGTCACCCGGACGTCCACCCGAGGGGCGGAGCACCACGCGCACCACGTCGGCCTCGTCGGGCCCCATGACCGTCGTAGCGAGATAGTCGTCGCTCGCGTTGACGAGGATCACGTCGGCGCCCGGCCGCGCCACGGCGACGTGACGCGCCACCGTCGCGCCGAGCCCGACGCCGACGATGATCAGCGGGTCGGCCTCCGCAGGAAGCACGGCGATCACGTCGTCGCAGAGCATCTCCAAGGTCGGGTCGCTGTCGCCCGACTCGCTGCGACCCTGTTCGCGCCAATCGAGTCGCACACAACTCGCGCCACTCGCCACCACGTCCGTGACGAACACATCCGGCCAGATCGCAAGGGTCCGGTGTTCCGGGCCGAGCAGCACGACCTTCGGGCCGGCACCGACGGGCCCGTCCTGCCGCCAGTGGAGCCGACCGCCGTCGGGACGATCGAGGAAACCGGTGGTTGCCGTCCCGATCCGCGGCGTCACGAGACCCCACGGTACCGGCGGTCGATACGATCGGCCACGACGGACCGACCAACACCTGGAGGGAACTGGTGCGTACGGCGATCAGCATCGGGGGCCCGGCCTCGGGTCGGACGGACGACTGGGCCGACGAGGTCGCCTTCGTGCGGGAGGCGGATCGCCTCGGGATCGACGACGTGTGGTCGGCCGAGGCCTGGGGTCAGGACGCGGTCGTCCCGCTCGCCTACCTGGCCGCCGTCACCGACCGGATCCGGCTCTGCACCGGGATCATGCAGGTCTCGGCCCGCGTGCCGTCCATGACGGCGATGACGGCCCTCACCCTCGCGACCGTCAGCGGCGGGAGGTTCGTGCTCGGCCTCGGAGTGTCCGGGCCGCAGGTCGTCGAGGGCCTGAACGGGATCCCCTTCGCCCGACCGCTCGCCCGACTCCGTGAGCATGTCGACGTGGTGCGGCTCGCGTTCGCCGGTGAGCGCATCGTGTACTCGGGAGAGCACCATCGTCTGCCGCTCCCGGGTGGGGCGGGAAAGGCCCTCCGCCTCGCCCAGCCCGCCAACACCTCCATCCCGATCTACCTCGCGACCCTCGGTCCTCAGGCGCTGCGGTACACCGGGGCGACCGCAGACGGATGGGTCGGCACCTCCTTCATCCCCGAGGCGGCGGAGGTCCTTCTCGCGCCGATGCGCCGAGGGGCGGAGGAGGCCGGAAGGCCCGTCGATGCGGTCGACCTCCAGGTCGGGGGGACGGTTGCCTTCGGTGATCGCGAGGCCCTCGTCGACCGCTTTCGACCGGGGATCGCCTTCCCCGTCGGCGCGATGGGCTCGAAGGAGCAGAACTTCTACCGCGACGCCTACGTGCGCGCCGGATTCGGCGAAGCCTGCGAGAAGGTCGCGGCGCTGTGGCTCGCCGGACGGCGGGAAGAGGCCGTACGAAGCGTCCCCGATGACATGGTGGCACTCACCACGTTCCTCGGCTCCGACGACGACGTCCGGGCCCGGGTGCGGGCGTACCGGAGGGCCGGCATCAGCACGCTGCGACTCCAGCCGGATGGGCGGACCGTCGCCGAACGGATCGACACCCTCGGCCGCATGCTGGACATCGTGCGCGAGGTAGCGGCGGAGCCGCTCGTTTGAGGAACCGTTCAGGGGTCGCGGACGTGTGTCCGCGCCTCGACCGAACCTATGGTCGGAGGCCGATGGCTCCGACGTCGACACCTCCACCCGAACACCGGATCGCTCCGCTCGAGGAGTTCCCCGGGAGCAACGATCCGCACGAGATCGAGGCGAGGGCCGCGGTTGCTGCGTCCATTCGGGCGCTGGGGCACGCCTTGGTCGGGAGGTCGCATTCCGTCGACCTGCTGCGGTCGGTCGCAACCGAACTCGACAGGGTGGTCGGACGGCTCGATTCGGGCGAGCCGCGGGCGAAGGTCGAGGCGAACATGGCCCAGCGGTACCTCGAGGACCTCCCCCGTGAGGGCGATCGTCTCGACCGCATGCCGGAGCGCCCGTTCTCGGGCGTGGCCGCCCCGTCCGGCCTCCCCCTCGAGGTCGTGCTCCGGGACGGCTGGGCGGTCACGCGCTGCACGCTCGGCCCGGCGCACGAAGGGGCTCCCGGTCGGAGTCACGGCGGGTTCGTGGCGGCCATCTACGACGACCTGACCGGCTACGTCCTCGGGATGCTCGGTCTGGTCGCCTACACGGGCGAGCTCGTCGTCCGGTACCTCGACGGAACGCCGATCGGCCGGGAGTTGCTGTTCCGGGCCCGACTTCGGGAGCGCGCTGATCGCAAACTCCTGGTCGAGGCCGAGTGCTGGGCCGGGCCGGTGAAGGTGTCCGAGGCCACGTCGCTGTTCATCCAGGTGCCCTCGGAACGCCTCGGGCTCCCCCCGGGTCTGCGGACTGCCTGATCAGGCGTCGAGCACGACGACCGCCGTGCCCGGCGTTGTGCGGTTCCCCTGCGCGTCCTCGGTCCACACGTCGATGTCGACGAGGTTCCTGCCGTCCTCGACCCGCGTGCCGGTGACCACGCCGCGCACCGTAAACGGTTGTCCCTGCATGTCCATCCCCCGGTACTGACAGGAGATCGACCGCACCCAACCGCTGTGGCCGAGCCAGTTGGAGACGCACTCGCCGAGCGACGCGTACTTCAACCGACCGTGCACGATGTTGTCGCCGATCTGGCGCGCCTGGGGGAAATCCGCGTCGAAGTGCAGCGGGTTGAAGTCCCCGGATCCTGCCGCGTACTGCACCAGGTTGATCCGAGCGGGCTTCTTGTACAGCGCCGGCAGTTCGTCGCCGGCCTTGACGTCTGCGAAGGTGGGCATCATCGTTCCTGTTCTCGTCGATCTCGGGGTCAGTAGTAGATGGCCTGGGCGCGCTGCGTGGCGACGACGGCGCCGTCGGCATCCCGCCAGACGGTCTCCTGGGTGGTGATCAGCATCACGCCGAGCCCCTTGGACTCCTTCGTCTGCAGGTCGGTGAGACGCGACGTCGCGCTGAGCGTCTCGCCGGCGACCAGCGCTCGCTCGTAGGTGGTCTCGGTCCCGCCGTCGAGGAGGCCGGGGAGGCCGTGCTTCAGTTCCGGACCGGAGCCCTTCGGCCCGGAGAACGTGTCGGAACACTCCCCCGGGATGAACACGGGCGTGCCGAGGTAGCAGGGTGGAGCTGGGAGGTCGGCGTACCCGGCCGCCCGGGCCGCGGCCCGATCGAAGTAGGTACGGTCCGTGTACCCGACGCCTCGGGCGAACGCCCGCACCGACGTGGCGGTCAGTTCGTAGGTCCAGGGCTCGGACTCCACACCGATCAACGCCCGCATCTCCGGGGAGATCTCGAACGACGCTGCCATGGCCACTCCTCCAGTTCCCGTCGCTGCGTCGCGGCGGCGACGCACCTCATCCTGCCACCGACACGGGGCCGCCGCGTGCCGGTAGGGTCGAGTGTCGGCAGAGGGTTCGGAGGGACGGCGATGGTGGGACGACTCGACCGGAGGGTCGCGCTCGTGACCGGCGGCGGAAACGGGCTCGGAGCGGCCACGGCGCGCCGGCTCGCGCAGGACGGCGCTGCGGTCGTCGTGGCGGACGTGCAGGAGGACGCGGCGGCCGCCGTCGCTGCGGAGATCGTCGCCACAGGGGGTCGATCGAACGTGATCCACCTCGACGCCACGTCGGAGGCCGACAACGCCGCAGCGGTCGAGCTGGCGTGGAGCAGCTTCGGGGGGCTCGACGTCGTGGTCACCGCCGCAGGCGTGAGCCGTGCCGGCTACCGGAGCGGCGACGCGGCGTCCGGGCGGGCGTACGCGTCGAACGTCATCGCGAACCTCTCCACGCCCTGGGTGCCGTTCCTCGAGCTGACACCGGCCGAGTTCAACGAGGTCCTCGACATCAACCTCACCGGGACGCTCCTCGCCGTTCAGGCCTCTGCCCGATCGATGATCGCCGCAGGGAGGGGCGGTTCGATCATCACGATCGCCTCGATCATGGCCCGGTCCAACACGGGCCCCGTGCCCTACAACGTCTCCAAGGCCGGGGTCTGGATGCTGACCAAGGTCGCAGCACGGGTACTCGCTCCGACCGGCATCAGGGTGAACGCGATCGGTCCCGGTTACGTGGAGACGAACATGACGTCGATGATCGCCGAGTACCCCGAGGAGTATCGCGAGGCCTTCATGCGCCAGATCCCCATGGGGCGCCTCGGTCGTCCGGAGGAGATCGCCGCCACGGCGTCCTTCCTCGCGTCGGACGACTCGTCGTACTTCACCGGTGAGCTCCTCCACCCCGACGGCGGGTACTTCACCGACTGATCGCCCGGTCGCGGCGGTAGATTGCCGACCACGGGTCCGCGCCGCGCAGCCCGTCCCCCGCTCTCGTGTCCTCCACCACCGGTTCGATCTTCCGTCTCACCTCCTACGGCGAGTCCCACGGCCCAGCCGTTGGCGCCGTCGTCGACGGGTGCCCGCCGAGGCTGGCCCTCGACGTCGCGGCGATCCAGCGTGACCTCGACCGCCGACGTCCCGGCCAGTCGCGGCTCACGACCCAACGCAAGGAGGCCGACACGGTCGAGATCCTCTCCGGGGTCCACGAGGGCCGAACGACGGGGACACCGATCGGGCTGATCGTGCGAAACGCCGACCAGAACCCCGGCGCTTACGACCATCTCGAGGACGTCTACCGGCCGAGCCACGCCGACTACACCTACGACGCCAAGTACGGCTTTCGGGACCATCGTGGGGGTGGCCGGTCGTCGGCTCGTGAGACGATCGCACGCGTGGCCGGCGGGGCGATCGCCAGGGCCCTCCTGGCGGAGGCGGCCAAGATCGAGATCGTGGCCTGGGTGAGCTCTGTCGGGACCATCGACGCTCCAGAGGCCGACCTCGCGACCATCACCGCCGACCTCGTCGACGCAGGGCCCACACGGTGTCCCGATCCGGCGACCGCTGCAGCGATCGAGGATGCGATCGACGCGGCGCGACGGGCGGGCGACTCGCTCGGGGGTGTGGTCACCTGCGTGGCTCGGAACGTCCCGCCGGGCCTCGGCGCCCCCGCCTTCGACCGGCTCGAGGCGGCGCTCGCCGCCGCAGTGATGTCGCTTCCGGCGACGAAGGGCTTCGAGATCGGTTCTGGTTTCGCAGGCACCCGCCTGCGCGGGTCGGAGCACAACGATCCCTACGTCATGGTGGCCGGCCAGGTGCGCACCACGGCGAACCGCTCGGGTGGCGTCCAGGGCGGGATCAGCAACGGCGAACCGATCGTTCTCCGGGCGGCCTTCAAGCCGACCGCGACCATCGCCTCCTCGCAGCAGACGATCACGCGTGCCGGCACACCCGTGGAACTCGCCGCTCGTGGACGGCACGATCCCTGTGTGCTGCCGAGAGCCGTACCCCTCGTCGAGGCGGCGGTGGCACTCGTGCTCGCGGACCACTGGCTGCTGCAGCGGACGGTCGACGTTCTACCGAGGCATCCGGGAGATCTCTGAGCCGTCTGAGGTTCATGCGGCCTCGCCCGTGGGAAGTCTTGCGGGCGAACGCCGGACGGTCCGCGCGACCGTCCTAGTATGCGCGGCGCGTCGGTCCGTATGCCCAACGTCCGTGGCCACCGACTCCGACCTCTCCCCCCGCCCGACCGCGACGAACGCGAGCCCACCAATGAGCGACTCCGACGACGGCCTGGAAATCGACGAGGAATTCGACGCCGAGGACCTCGACGAGGAGGACCTCGAGCTCGATGACGAACTGGCCGAGGACGATCTCGAAGGCGACGACCTCGAATCCGACGACGCTCTCGCCGGCGAGGACCTCGAGGCAGAGTCCGAGGAGGGCACGCGGGCCCGCCGGGCCGAGGACGCCGGGGAGGAGGAAGAGGACCTCGAGACAGTCG
>Ga0194133_10008309_pt1 | contig 12139 bp, 8 predicted proteins | sample TA2KigOf40mmetaG_FD_155448 | JGI IMG/M metagenome (GOLD analysis project Ga0194133, IMG submission 155448) | Freshwater microbial communities from Lake Tanganyika, Tanzania - TA2015055 Kigoma Offshore 40m | ecosystem: Environmental > Aquatic > Freshwater > Lake | place: Tanzania: Lake Tanganyika...
GCCATCAGCGCCGCTGTCGACAGGTTGGGCTTGGCCGGCGCCTTCTTCGCCGCCTTCTTGGCCGGGGCCTTCTTCGCCGGGGCCTTCTTGGCCGGGGCCTTCTTCGCCGCCCTCTTGGCCGGGGCCTTCTTCGCCGCCCTCTTCACGGGGCCTCGAGCACGGCGGTCGGCGAGGAGTTCGAACGCGCGGGCCGGGTCGATGGTCTCAGGATCGTCGTCGCGGCGCAGAGAGGCATTGGTCTCACCGTCGGTGACGTAGGGACCGAAGCGGCCCTCCTTGAGCACCACGGGGCGACCGGACACCGGATCGTCACCGAGTTCCTTGAGCGGCGGTGCCGATGCGGCACCACGACGCTGCTTGGGCTGCGCATAAAGCGCCAGAGCCTCCTCCAGCGTGCACGTGAAGATCGACTCCTCGGTGGGCAGCGAGCGAGAGTCCTTCGCCTTGAGCAGGTACGGGCCGTAACGCCCCTTCTGCGCGGTGATCTCCACGCCATCGGCGGGGTCGACGCCGACGACGCGCGGTAGCGAGATGAGCCGCAGGGCATCCTCGAGCGTGACGGTGTCGAGCGACATGGACTTCAGCAGCGATCCCGTGCGTGACTTCGCCGACTTGGGCGCGTCCTCGGGGAGCACCTCGGTCACGTAGGGGCCGTAGCGACCGGACCTGGCCACGATCGCCAGCCCCGTCTCGGGATCCTCGCCGAGCTCGCGCTCGCCCGACGGCTGAGCGAGTAGTTCCTCGGCCTTCTCCGCCGTGAGCTCATCGGGTGCGAGATCGTCGGGGATGGAGGCTCGCTCCTCGCCGCGCTCGACGAAGGCGCCGTAGCGGCCGACGCGCACGACGGCATCGGTGCCGTCGATGGGGAAGGTCGACAGCATGCGCGCATCGATCGCACCGAGGTCGGTGGTGAGGTCGAGTACGCCGCGGAACGGCCCGGTATCGGTGTCACCGCCGCGCCAGAAGGTCTCGAGTTGGGCATCACGGCCGGCCTCGCCGTTGGCGATCGCATCGAGGTATTCCTCCATGCGCGCGGTGAAGCGGTAGTCGACAAGTTCGCTGAAGTGCTCCTCGAGCAGGCGGATGACGGCAAAGGCCAGGAAGGACGGGATCAGCGCAGAACCCTTCTTCCAGACGTAGCCGCGGTCGACGATCGTGCCCATGATCGCGGCGTACGTCGATGGCCGCCCGATGCCGAGCTCCTCGAGCTTGGCGGTCAGGGATGCCTCGGTGAAGCGCGCCGGAGGATTCGTGGAGTGCCCATCGGCCTCCATGTCGGTGGCCGTCACGGTCTGGCCCTCGCGCAGCACCGGCAGCACGCGCTCGGACTCGTCGTCGGAGTCTTCCTCGCGCGTGTCCTCGTATGCCGCCTTGAAACCCGCGAAGAGCGTCACCGTGCCGGAAGCCGTGAACTCGACATCGCGGCCGTCGGTGGCGACGGCGCCGATCGTCACGGTCGTCGTGGCCACGCGCGCGTCGGCCATCTGCGAGGCCAGCGTGCGCTTCCAGACCAGGTCGTAGAGAGCGAACTCATCCGCACTCAGCTCTCGCTGCACCTCGCCGGGTGTGCGGAAGGTGTCACCCGCGGGGCGGATGGCCTCGTGTGCCTCCTGCGCGTTCTTGACCTTGCGGTCGTAGCGGCGTGGCGCAGAGGCGACGTGATCGCTGCCATAGAGCTCGGCTGCCTGCGAGCGCGCCGCCGCCACCGCAGTCTCGGACAGCGTCGTCGAGTCGGTGCGCATGTAGGTGATGTAGCCGCGCTCGTAGAGTCCCTGGGCGACGCGCATCGTGCGCTGGGCGTTCCAACGGAAGCGTCGCGACGCCTCCTGCTGCAGCGTCGAGGTCATGAAGGGGGCCTTCGGGCTGCGCTTGCCCGGCTTCTCCACCACCGAGCGGACGGTGTAATCGACGCCCTCGAGGGCGGTGGCGAGAGTGCGCGCACCGGCCTCGTCGAGGATCACGCAGTCGCGCCCGGTGAGCTGGCCCTGCTCATTGAAGTCGCGGCCGGTCGCGAGGCGCTGCCCCTGCACCAGGTTGAGTCGCGCTGCGAACGGACCCGGATCGAAGGTAGCGGTGAGGTCCCAGTACGACGCGGAGACGAAGGCGATGCGCTCGCGCTCGCGATCGACGACGAGGCGCACGGCAACGGACTGCACGCGTCCTGCCGAACGCGCATCGCGGCCGATCTTCTTCCACAGCACTTCCGAGACGGGGTAGCCGTAGAGCCGGTCGACGATGCGCCTTGTCTCCTGGGCATCGACGAGCTTCATGTCGAGTTCGCGTGTCTGCTGCAGTGCATCGGAGATCGCGTGCTCGGTGATCTCGTGAAAGACCATGCGCCGCACGGGCACCTTGGGCTTGAGCACCTCGAGGAGGTGCCAGGCGATCGCCTCGCCCTCGCGGTCCTCGTCCGTGGCGAGTAGCAGTTCGACGGCGCCCTTCAACTCCTGCTTGAGCTCGGCGATGGTCGACTTCTTATTGGCGTGTACGACGTAGAAGGGAGTGAAGCCCTCGTCAGTGTTGACGGCGTACTTCGCCCACGGCTGCTTGCGCTGGTCCTCGGGGAGCTCCGAGGCCTTGCTGGCCAGATCGCGCACGTGGCCGACAGAGGCCTTCACGCGGAAATCGCGGCCTCCCCGGCCATTGAGATAGCCCTCGATCGTCTTGGCCTTCGCCGGCGACTCGACGATGACGAGCACGCGCTCCGCAGCCACTTCCGCTCCTGTCTTCCCCCGCCGTGGGACTGGCGGGACCGTCCCGGAGTCTGCGCAGCCCGGGGGTGCCGCTGTCAAATGCCGACTCCCGCCGCCCGGCCCCACCCCCTATGGGGGTGAGCACCGGGACGAGCGTTCCGCTATACGGGACGCCTACGCCGCGGGGGCGTTGACCTGCTCCTCGCCGACCGCGATCGGACGGCGCTTGGAGAAGATCACGGCGCCCACGATGATGAGCGTCGCACCGATGGCGATCGCCCAGCGCAGCGTGGTGTTGGCGCCCTCGCCGATGCTCAGGGCCACCACTGCGGGGGCGATGAGCAGCGCGACGAGGTTCATCACCTTGATGAGCGGGTTGATGGCGGGGCCAGCGGTGTCCTTGAAGGGATCGCCGACCGTGTCGCCGATGACGGTCGCGGCGTGCGCCTCGGAGCCCTTGCCACCGAAGTGACCGTCCTCGACGTACTTCTTGGCGTTGTCCCACGCACCACCGGAGTTGGAGAGGAAGACGGCCATGAGCACGCCGGTGGCGATGGTGCCCGCGAGGTAGGCGCCGAGCGCGCCGACGCCAAGGCCGAAGCCGACCGCGATCGGCGCGAGCACGGCGAGCAGGCCCGGAGTGATGAGCTCGCGGAGCGAGTCGCGCGTGACGATGTCGACGACCTTGCCGTACTCCGGCTTCTCCGTGCCCTCCATGATGCCGGGGTGCTCGCGGAACTGGCGGCGCACCTCGAAGATGACCGCTCCCGCCGCGCGCGACACGGCGTTGATGGCGAGGCCCGAGAAGAGGAAGACGACGGACGCGCCGATGATGAGGCCGACCAGGTTGGCCGGGTTGGCTACGTCGAGCACGCCGGAGTACTGCAGCAGGTCCGAGATGCTCCGGATCGACTCGCCTGCCGACGCGCCCGCACTGGCTGTCGCGCCGACGACCGCATCGCGGAAGGCGCCGAAGAGTGCGGTCGCAGCGAGCACTGCCGTCGCGATGGCGATGCCCTTGGTGATCGCCTTGGTGGAGTTGCCTACGGCATCGAGGCGGGTAAGCACCGCGGCACCCTCGCCCTCGACATCTCCGGACATCTCCGCGATGCCCTGGGCGTTGTCCGAGACGGGGCCGAAGGTGTCCATCGAGACGATGACGCCGACCGTGGTGAGCAGGCCGGTGCCGGCGAGTGCGATGGCGAACAGGCCGAGGATGACGACGCCGCCGCCGAGGATGTAGGCGCCGTAGACCGCCGCTCCGATGACGAGCGCGGAGTAGACCGCCGACTCCAGGCCCAGCGAGATGCCGGAGAGGATGACGGTGGCCGGGCCTGTGAGCGAGCTCTTGGCCACGTCGTCGACGGGGCGACGGTTGGTCTCGGTGAAGTACGCCGTGAGCTGCTGGATGACAGCCGCCAGGATGATGCCGATGAAGACCGCTCCGATGACGTAGAAGCGCGGGTCGATCGGGTCGCCCTCGCCGAGCACCTCGGCAGCGAGACCGCCGATGGAGGTGATCTCGGCCCACGAAGCGGGGACGAAGACGAATATTGCCGCGACGACCAGCACCGCGGAGATCACCGCCGAGATGAAGAATCCGCGATTGATTGCGCTCATCCCCGAGCGGTCGCTGGCTCGCGGGGACACGGCGAAGATGCCGATCACCGCGGTGATGACGCCGATGGCGGGGATGACGAGCGGCAGGACGAGGCCGAGCTCGCCGAAGGCGGCCTTGCCGAGGATGAGGGCCGCGACGAGTGTGACGGCGTACGACTCGAAGAGGTCGGCGGCCATGCCGGCGCAGTCGCCGACGTTGTCGCCCACGTTGTCGGCGATCGTCGCGGCGTTGCGCGGGTCGTCCTCGGGGATGCCCTGCTCGACCTTGCCGACCAGGTCGGCGCCCACGTCGGCTGCCTTGGTGAAGATGCCGCCGCCGACGCGCATGAACATCGCCAGCAGTGCCGCACCGAAGCCGAAGCCTTCGAGGACCTTCGGTGCCTCGCCCTTGTAGACGAGGACGACGATGGCGGCGCCGAGGAGGCCGAGACCGACGGTGAACATGCCCGCCACGCCACCGGTGCGGAAGGCAATCTTCATGGCCTTCTGCTCACCGGACTCGTTGGCGGCCGCGGCGACGCGCACGTTGCCGCGCACGGCGAGCCACATGCCCATGTAGCCCGTGATGGCGGAGAAGACCGCGCCCACGAGGAAGAAGATCGAGCGGCCAATGCGCTCGTTCATCGTCTCTGCCGGGAGGAGGAAGAGGACGAAGAAGACGATGACGGCGAAGATCGCCAGGGTCTTGAACTGCCGATTGAGGTAGGCAGCCGCGCCCTCCTGGACCGCTGCAGCGATCTCCTTCATGCGCGAGGTGCCCTCACTCGCCGACAGCACCTCGCGCACGAGCACGAAGGCGACGAGCAGGGCGAGTACGGCGATGACGGCGACGACGGCGACCGTGATGAAGTTGGTGCCGGTCAGGTCGATCGCGGCGGCAGCGGTGGTCATGGGACTCCCTGGTGGACGCGTCCGGGTGGGCGGGACCCCCCGGATATCAGGAACGACCCGTGTAACGGGCCGAAACTCCCCGGGATCTTACGCAGGGGCGACGGCCGCGTCAGGGCGGGGGGACATGATGGCCCCACCATGGAAGACGAGGCTGCGGACGCACTGGGTTCCCTGGCCTCCCGCGCCGCGGGCCGCCGAGTGATCCGCCGGATTCCGGCACGTCCGGGCGTGAGGGGAGAGTGGCCCGAGGGGACCCCGGATTCCTTGATCACGCGGCTGGCCGCGCGCGGCATCACCGCCCCGTGGTCGCACCAGGCCGCCGCGGCGCAGGCTGCCGGCCGCGGCGAGCACGTCGTCGTGGCCACCGGCACGTCGTCGGGCAAGACCTTGTCGATGTGGCTGCCGAGTCTTTCGGCACTGATCACCGACGAGCGGGCCTGCGTCCTCTACCTGTCGCCGACCAAGGCACTCGCCCACGACCAACTCGCCGCGCTCGACGCACTCGGTGTGCCCGGCGTGCGGGCTGCGACGTACGACGGTGACACTCCGGCCGACGAGCGAGCCTGGGTGCGCGCGCATGCCAACTTCATCCTCACGAATCCTGATCTCATCCACCGCTCACTGCTGCCACGCGCGTCCGCGTGGTCACGGGTCCTGCGCCACACGCACTTCATCCTCGTGGACGAGGCTCATCACTACCGAGGGATGTTCGGCTCGCACGTGTCCATGGTGATCCGGCGACTGCGACGCCTCGCCGCCATTCACGGCAGCAACCCGGTCGTCATCTGCGCGTCCGCAACGATGGCCTCGCCGGGCGAGGCAGCCGCACGTCTCATCGGTGCACCGGTGACACCCGTGGAGATCGACGGATCGGCCCACGCGGCCGTGACAGCGGTGCTCTGGGAGCCTCCCGAGGCCGTCGGTATCGCACACCACGACCCGCACAAGCCAGCCCCGCGCCGGTCATCCCTCGCCGAGACAGCCGACGTGCTCGCGGACCTCGCAAGCGAGGGCAAGCGCACACTCGCCTTCGTGCGCTCGCGCCGCGGTGCCGAGGTGGTCGCGCAGCGAGCACGCGATGAGCTGGCTGAGGTGGATCCTGCACTCGCCTCGTCTGTGGCGGCCTATCGAGGCGGCTATCTCGCGGAGGAACGACGCGCTCTCGAGGCGGACCTGCGTGATGGTCGACTGCGCGCGGTGGCGACCACCAACGCGCTTGAGCTCGGCATCGACATCAGTGGTCTCGACGCTGTGGTCGTCTCCGGATGGCCCGGCACGCGGGCGTCCCTGTGGCAGCAGTGGGGGCGAGCAGGACGCGGGGATGCTCACGCGCTGGCCGTGCTCGTCGTGCGTGAGGACCCGCTGGACAGATATGTGCTCGAGCATCCGGGCGTCGTCTTCGATCAACCCGTCGAGTCGATCGTCCTCGACCCCGCCAACCCGCATGTGCTCGGGCCGCACCTGGCCGCGGCGGCCGCTGAGCACCCGATCACCGAGGACGACGCCGTCGCGTGGTTCGGTCCCACCGCCCCCGCGCACCTCACCGAACTCGCCGCGCGCGGCACGCTGCGGCACCGGCGTACGGGCTATTTCTGGACCCAGCGCGGATCGGCGGCCGAGCGCATCGACCTGCGAGGCGACGCGGCTCCGCCTGTGCGACTCGTCGAGGAGGGCACCGGGCGACTCCTCGGCACTGTCGAGGCGGCGCGGGCACCTGCGACGGTGCACGACGGAGCCGTCTACCTGCACCAGGGCACCAGCCACATCGTGACCGCCCTGGATCTGGAGGAGTCCGTCGCGCTGGTGCGGGTGGAGGAGGTGGACTACGCCACGACCGCGGAGGAGATCGCTGACTACCGCATCCTTGGCGTCGAGCGCTGCGAAGCCTGGGGCGATGCTCAAGTCTCCCTCGGCGAGGTGGAGGTCACGTCGCAGGTGGTCGGCTACGTGCGCCGCCGCGCTGGCACAGGCGAGTTGATCGGCCGGGAGGCTCTCGACATGCCCGAGCGCACCCTGCGCACACGCGGCACCTGGTGGACAGTGAGCGAGGCGCAGGTGGCCGCTCTTGCCGCACAGGGCATCGATCTCGGAGGTGCCGCCCACGCGGCCGAGCACGCCGCCATCGGACTCATGCCGCTTATCGCCACCTGCGATCGCTGGGACATCGGTGGGGTGTCCACGGAGCTCCATCCCGATACGGGCCGCTGCACGGTCGTGGTGTACGACGGACACCCCGGAGGCGCAGGCTTCGCGGATCGGGGATACGAGGTGGCGGAGCAGTGGTGGCGTGCGACGCGCGACCACATCGCCTCCTGCGGCTGCGAAGCAGGATGCCCTGCATGTGTGCAGTCACCGAAGTGCGGCAATGGCAACGAGCCGCTCGACAAACACGGCGCTGTCCTCCTGCTCGATGCCCTCCTCGCCCAGGCGCCCTCGACGCTATAGCAGGCGATCAGTCCGGTGCTCCCGCCCGCGACGAGCTCGGGATCACCGGGGCCTCGCGGCCAGCCCAACTCGCCCACCTGGCCAGGATCTCGGGTGCTGGTATCGCGACGGTGACGACCGCGTCGGAGGCCTCGATGCGGCAGGTGACCGCGACCGCTCCCTGGGCTCGCGCCACCCGCTCGGCAGCCTCGCAGCCGCGCGCAGCCGCCGCAATCGCCGCAAGGTCGGCGGCGACCGCGGCGCGTTGGTGCGCCACGGCCACGGAGGCAAGGCTCGCGATGACCAACCCGGCCGCGATGAGCACGAAGCCGAGGGCGAGGCCCAGCACGGTGCCGACGCCGCGATCATCACGCCACCTCGGATGATTCATCGCATGCCTCCGGGCTCCTCGACGTCGTAGGCGATGCTCCACTCGGGCACAGCGTGCGCCTCTGCCTGCACGGTCACGGCCCAGCCGAGGAAGCCGGCCAGCGGCGGTGACACGCGCTGGCGGGCCTCCGCGCGCACGAGACCGTCAACCTCGGTCACCGCGAGATCCACGCCCGAGGCCCCCGTCTCGACAACGGCGCCGCGGGCAGCCTGGCGGGCCGCCGTCTGGGCGACGTCGAGGAGGCGGACGTAGGTCGCCCCCAGTGACGTCACCCAGACGAGCAGCACCGTGACCGCCAGCAGCACCGGGATGACCAGGGCCGCCTCGACGACGACGCTGCCGTTGTCGGAGCGCAGGCGTCGATGCCCTCGAGGGGCGATGGCGGGATGGCTATCCGGGTGCACGGCGACTATCCGAAGAGGGCGGAGAGGGCGTTGCTGATGAGGCCCCAGATGAGGTTGCGCGCCTCGTCTGACATCAGCAGCTTGATGAGCAGGCCGCCGAAGCCTGCCGCGGCGACGGTGCCGACGGCGTATTCGACGGTGGTCATGCCGGCGTCCTCCCGGCGGATGCGCGCGAGGACGCGGGTCACGGTCGTGCGCGAGTTGTGTGTGGACATGGTGTGCCTCCCGTACGCCGGCAAGACGGCCGGTGCGTGCGACCCGGCGGGCCGCGACGCCACCGTGCGCCGTCGTCTGTCACTTCGACAGACGCCCGGGCCCCCCTGTGGACGAGCCACGCACCTGAGCACTGGGGATGGGCGCCGACGTAGCCTGAGGGGGTGATGCGATGGGCGGGGGGCGCGTGCATCGCCATCGCTCTCGCCGCGGTCGCGGTGCTCGCCGCCAGCCCATCTCGCGCAGATGCCACCGAGTTGTGTCGCTTCAACGGCGACAGGTTGGCCGAGATCAGCGGACTGGCGTACTCCTCGACGCACGAGGGCATCGTCTGGGCGCACAACGACTCGGGCGGGGGCGCGAAGCTCTACGCGATCGATGTGGCCGACTGCAGGATTCGGGCGGTACTCACCGTTCGGGGAGTCACCGCACAGGACCCCGAAGCCATCGCGACCGGCACCGGATCCACCGGGACCCCGGTGATCTGGTGGGGCGATGTGGGCGACAACACTGCCGAGCGACGCCACGTCGAGATCCACGAGATCCCCGAGCCCCGCCGGCTGCGCGATGCAACCGTCGATGCCACGACCTACCGCGTCCGTCTCGATGAGCCCGAGGACGCCGAAGCCCTGCTGGCCGATGGCGACCGGCTCTGGTTGATCGGCAAAGGTCTCCTCGGCGGGACGGTCTGGCAGTTGCCCACTCCCCTGCGCTCCGATCGCGCATCTCGCGCGCGTGCCGTGGGCGAGGAGGAAGCCCTCGTCACGGACGCAGCGATGCGCCCCGGCGGTGGCTACGCCGTGCGTGACTACTCCGAGGTGCGGATCTACTCCGGGCTGCCACCCGGAGAGTTGCGCGCTCGCACACCGCTGCCCGATCAGGTGCAGGGAGAGGCCATGACCTGGACCCCCGACGGCGCCGCACTGATCGTGGCGAGCGAGGGCGACAACCGCCTCCTGCTCGTGCCCATCGACGTGCCCGCCGACTCTGCCTCGGAAGAGTCAGTGGATCCGCCGCCGCTCGAGCCCACGCCATCGCCACCGGCTCCATCCGCGACCGCAACCGACTCGACGTCACCCGGGCCCTCCGGCGCGTCATCTCCCTCTCCGGTCGCCGCCGCCCTCGAGCCAGTCGACCGCGTGGGCAGCCTCGCCGTGACGGCCCTCGCGATCGGGGCCGCTGTCTTCGTCGTGTCCGTGGTCGCCGTGGCGGTCGCCGCGCGCATCCGCGCACGACGGTGATGCGTCACTGGAGCAGGGGCACCGCCAGGCTCGCCACCACCGGGACGACCCCGATGAGCAGGAAGGCAGGAAGGAAGCAAGCGGCGAGCGGAGCGACCGAGCGCACCCCTGCGGACCTGGCCATCGCCTCCGCTCGCGAGCGCGCCTCGTCACGCTGATCATCGGCGACGGCCGCGAGGAGGGCAGCAAGTGGAGCACCGGTCTCAGCGGACCGTGCGGCGGCCCGGGCGATAGACCGCAGGGCAGGGTCGGGGGCCAGGCCAGCCCAGGCACTCACCGGATCCGCCCCCAGATCCAGTGCGCCCGTGAGACGCCGGAGCGGTGACGCGATGGGCTCACCTAGCGCTTCGGCGACCGCGCGGGCGGAATCACGCGGGGTTGCTCCTGCGGAGAGGCAGGCGGCCATGAGGTCGGCGGCCATCGGCGCCTGCCGCTGGAGTGCTTCGCGACGCTGTCGCTGTGCGCGGGATTCCAGGCGCACCAGCAGTCGAGGGGCCACCAGCGCGACAAGGACACCCGCCACGACACCGGGGATGCCGCCGATAACGACGGCGACGACGATGCCCACGCCCACGGCAAGGACGCGCAGCAGGACTCGGCGCGGGAGGGCGCGCACCGTGCGCGTGCGACGGGTAGGCGGTCGCGTGCATAGCCATGCCGCGAGGCCCGCCGCAAGTGCTGCCAGCAGGGTCACAGGAGGCGCTCCGTGCGTGACACGATCCGCCCGGCCCAGGCCAGGCCTAGCGCGATGCACAGCACACCCAGTGCCAGGCATGCCCAGCCCAGCGATGTCCCCGTGAGCCAGGCGATCGGGTCGCCGCCGACAGCGAATCCCAACGCCAGGCCGAGGACGGGAAGTAGTGCCAGCATGCGGGCTGTGGCCCGCGGCGCTGCCAACTGCGCGTCGAGTTGGCGCCTGACCTCCTCTGCCCGCCGGTCCTGGCCGACGAGGCGGTCGAGTGCGTCAGCCAGGCCCGCGCCCTGGGCGGACGCCACGGTCCAGCAGGCCCCGGCCGCGGCCAGGATGGCCTGACTCGTCTCCTGTGCGTCCTGCCGCAGACAGGAGGCAATGTCACCACCCCATCGCGCGGCCGCCCACGTGCGCGGCGCAGTGACGCCGTCGCGTGGGGCGAGGGCCCGCTCCACGGCCCGCACGGGGGGTTGGCCGGCGCGGATATCTGCGACGACCTCGGCAAGCGCCTCGCGCATGGCCGCGCGCTGACGGGCGCGTCGGCCGCGCGTGAGCAGACGCGATCGCACGGCACCGATGACCGTGCCTGACCCGGTCAGCCACGATGTCGGGCGGAGCGAGGGGCGGACGATGAGCCACGCCGACAGCCCCGCGAGCACCGCTGCCAAGAACAGGCTCATGCGGGCGGCTCCGTGCCCGCATTCTTCAGTAGTTGGGCCAGCAGAGGCTCTGCTTCGGCCCCGATCAAGCGGTCGCCCCGGCGCACCAGAGCGGGCACCGTCGTCGCCACGCCGCGCGACGGGCGAACGACGTGGACCTCGCTCACCGCGCGAGGCGAACGCTGGAGATGAATGACGACGTGGACGCCAGCGCACACAAGCGCATGCACCGCACCGCGGGGGAGCCCGGCCATGAGACCGAGGGCCTCCAGTCGGGCAGGCACATCGCCAGGGGAGTTGGCGTGAACTGTGCCGCACCCTCCCTCGTGCCCGGTGTTCATCGCCGCGAGCAGATCGACGACCTCGGCTCCGCGCACCTCGCCCACGACGACGCGGTCGGGGCGCATGCGCAGCGCTTGGCGCACGAGATCGCGCAGCGTCACCTGCCCGGCGCCCTCGAGGTTGGCCGGGCGTGCCTCGAGCCGGACCACATGCGGATGCCGGGGCCTGAGCTCCGCGGAATCCTCGACAAGAAGGATGCGCTGCGCCGGGTCAACCACTTCGAGCAGGGTCGCAAGCAGGGTTGTCTTGCCGGAGCCTGTGCCGCCGCTGACCAGGAATGCCAGTCGCGCATCGACGATGGCGCTCAGCCATCGTGCCCCCCGGTGGTCGACCGTGCCGAGGCCGATGAGGTCCTCGAGGTTGAATCCGCCCCGGTGCGGGATGCGTAGGGAGATCAGCGGACTGCCCGAGGAGATGGGCGGGATGACCGCATGCAGGCGCGTGCCATCCGCTAGGCGCGCGTCGACGAACGGTGATGCTTCGTCAAGCCGTCTGCCGGCCATCGATGCCAGGCGCTGTGCCAGGCGCAGGATCGCGTCCGGTCCTTCGAAGCGCACCGGCGCACTCTCC
>Ga0194133_10008312_pt1 | contig 12135 bp, 11 predicted proteins | sample TA2KigOf40mmetaG_FD_155448 | JGI IMG/M metagenome (GOLD analysis project Ga0194133, IMG submission 155448) | Freshwater microbial communities from Lake Tanganyika, Tanzania - TA2015055 Kigoma Offshore 40m | ecosystem: Environmental > Aquatic > Freshwater > Lake | place: Tanzania: Lake...
TCGCGGGGTGGTGCGGGCAGAGAAGCGCTTCGACTTGTCTGACATTATTCGTGAGGTTTTGGCTGATGTGAAAGTGGAGGTGCGCGACACCCCAACGGGAGTGGAGTGGATTCTAAAAGAGCCCTGACATATAAATCTCTAGGTGAAGCAACCCAGGCGAAAAAAGACCTCGAGAAAATCATCGCTACCGACTCAGACTTTCCTGGAGTTACAGAGCTTCTAAAGAGCCTCTGATTTGAGATGTCAGACCACATCTTTAGGCTCGGTATTAATACAGGGTAAGGGAGGAACAACTTGAACTGGCTTAATCTAATCTCAATTCCATTCATTTCATCTATCGCATTTCTCTTTGGAAGAAACCCATGGCGATGGGGGCTTTATGCCTACTTCATTGGCCTCTGGATGTTGATTCCGCTCTTTATTCTGCCAATTCGGCTAAGAACGGATTTCACCATTCCCAATTGGTTAATTCGCCTATATCAATGGCAACAAACTCGAAGAGAGCTGAAGAAAATTAATAGCCCTGATGATCTACTCAAACTCTAGAGATTTCTGCATTTTCCAATTTTAGCTTTAAGTTTTTACAGAAATACCGGTAATCAGAATTGATTCATGCATCGGTAGTAACAAGCAGGGCTAATTAAATAAATACCTTTTTGCTTACTTCCTCCACCGTAATCGATTCTCTTTTACAGAGGTCTTACAAGTGTATTCAATACCTTTGCTGCTTAAGCCCTTTACTCCCAAGTCAGATTCAGCACAGAATGCCCCTGGAGTTATACTCTTTAAATCACTACGGGGATTATCGGGGCTAACTGCGGATTTTGGCTTAGCAGGCCCAGTGTCTATTGCACGACTCGGGTCTAGTCTCGCTTCTGGGCATTCTTTCCAAAGACCGATCTTATTTTTTTGTGCAAGTTTGGCTGCCTCGAGTAGTTGATTTGCGTATCTACCTCTTTCTCCATTGTAAAACCAAGGAGCTGCTGCGCCTTGCCTAACTAGCTCAAGGTTTATATTTTTGGAACCAACAAAGACATAGCGAAGTAACCTTCCCCTCCTATCCTTATTTGCAGAGACTGGCTCCTTTCTCAAACGTATTGTTGAAGTTCCTACTAGCTTCCTGAGTAAATTCTTTGCTTGTATCCCGTAGCACTCAGCAGGAGATAGCTCTGGCGTATCAATTTGTACAAGCCTAACTTTCTCCCCACTTTTGAGAGTCAGCGTATCGCCGTCATAAATAAGAGCCTCATAAGAGTTTGCCAAACTAGCTGGCGCCATACAAATGCTTAATAAAATTACTAGAACTAGAGAGAAACGAAGGGAAAATTTTACTGAATTGAAAGAGGCTTTTCTGATGAAGTATTTGAATGAGAGTTTTGCTAACATTGAATTAAGCTCTTTGTTTGCACTCTTGACAATCATATTGAAACCACAATTCAAAAAAAGTTAAGTGTTTTGAAGAGTTCTTTTTCGACACTTTACAGAGCATAGGAATTAATCCATAATAGTAGATTGAGGCGAGATCGTGGAAGAGGGGATTACTGACTTTATGAGATTAGTTCCTCAGGGTCTGGTGGTGACCCTACTTTCGATTTTGCTTATGAGCACACACAGTTTAAGTATTTCTAATGCCAATATATTTTCGAACAAAGTTGAGGCTTATCCAAAATCTTCACCAAATATAGAGATTATGCTTATCGATACATCGCGTTCAGTAGATAAAACTGTTGTAATTCAAGGTTTACGAAGTGTGCGAAGCAAGATATCTGATGTTTATACGGATTCTCAAGGGGATTACAACTCACCTGCTATCTCTTATTATTTTTGGTTACCCATACTTGGCCAAAATGATAAAAAGGATTTCTATGGTCTTTTCACCTGGAAAGATGACCGGACAATTTGGAATGTAGTCAGAGGAACGGTTGGTGGTCGAGACAATCAAAAAAACACCCTAGAAAAGATACGCACTGGCGGAGGCCTTTGGAGCAAATTAGTGTTGGCGAGTAGTATGAAAAACTGTCTTAATTATGTTGCTGGTAAATTAGATACTCCAGGATTATTTGGGTACGCACTAAGTAACCTATCTAAGGGATTGTGTGAACAAGCCATCAAATCTCGAAATAATATCTATTTTTTGAATAAAACTGTCAGCGATTATCTAGAGGGAGCCAAATCAAATAATGGTGGCTCGGATATCCTGGGGGCGATAGAGAGAGTAGACGATGAAATGTCCTCCAGCTTGAGAGATTATACAAAGGTCAAACTAGTATTCGTGAGTGACGGCGTGAATAACACACCAAGTTATGCGTTACGCAAATTATTGTTGGAGACGCAAGTTGATGCTTGTAGTCGAGGAAGAGAGGCTGCACAAAAAACAAAAGTTCGCTATAGCGCTTCAAAGGTTAGTGTAAAGATGTACGGAATTGGTGAGGGTCGAGGGAAAAATAACGGTGAGGGAAATGACTTCCTACGCCCCGCTTTGAAAGAATATTGGATTTGTTTTTGGAAGGTTAAAGGGGAGATCAAACCCGAGTTTGGTCAATTAAGTGATTTAGGGTTAGGCTAAAGCATGGCTAACGTCAAGATTGACAAGCTTGTGTCATTGCGAATGAGTAGGAAAATTGGCCGTTTGGACGGAAGGGAAGGCCTTCCTGATTTGAGTGTGACAACACCTCACAGCCCATTTTTAGCAGAGCTAAAAAATATAGGTGAGCAACATTTTTCAAAGGTATCTGAAAGCCGCACGGAATCATTGTCCTCTCTTGATGACGCATTAGGAAAGAATAGTGCTAACCAAGCAGCCCTAGAACAAAGAATGAGCGACATAAACAGAGACATAGCGACACATGAAGATGAGCTCAATCGAATTAAAGATGATTACAAAGGAAACGAAGCGGATAGCGTTTCCTCACGTGTGGCAGATAAACGATATATAGAGGGTTTTGTCTATTTTATAATTGTATTTGTCACAATAGTCGGGGAGGTGGTAATCACCTATCCTGCATTCACTGAGCTATTCCAAGATACGATATTCGTAGCTGTCATTGCCACCATTGCAGCAAGCGCGATGACGATTAGCTATTCTCACATTCTAGGATTAACCCTTAAGAGAAATGATGACAAAAAGAGACGTCAGCCCCGTTGGGTAATGCCCACTCTATTGATTGCCAGCATTCCAATTCTTGGTCTAGTAGCTACACTATCAAACGTTCGCGCAAAGAAATTTGCCGATGAACCACCAACTGATTCAAGCTCATCTCTTCCTGAGGATTCCCTCGGGAACTTAACGGAATCCTCTGAATTAGGAGTAGACCCCAGCTCAAATTCTTCAGAGGGATTAGACGTTAATGATGATTCCACTGATTTAGGTAATATTCCCGGGGAAGAAATATTCACTCCGGGCGGTACAGAATTCCTTAGTAGTCCTCCTCTGACTTTTCTAGCAGTATTTGCGCTCTTTGCTTTTCTTCAATTAGCCCTTGTGGCTGTGGCGACGTTTGCCTCTTACCATCACTTTTCAAACTCGCTTTCTGAAGTAAAGAGAATATCTGGTGAAATTAAGAAGCTACGCAAGAAAATTAGCATAGCTATCATAGAAAAAACCGAGCTCGAAAAGAGTCTAGAAAATGCAGAGAATAAGAAGAAAAAAATCTTTGAATCGCACAAAGCACAAATCTTAAATATTGAGAGAAAGGTGCGAGCTCGATCTCAAGCATTCTGGGGTGCCAATATTCGACAAAGGTCAGACTCCCCTCTCGCTAAATCTAGAGAGTTTCCACCTCCACACTTGGATCTACCAGACTGGATGTGAAAGACTTTGGGAGCAAGGTGAAGGAGCTGTAGCAATTAGAATTCTCAAAACGCTAGCGCTAGTAGTTGGTATCTACTTATTAGCCCTCTTTGGAGAAGTGGTTATGGTAAGTGCCGCAGCTGATTATGAAGGTGGAATCGGTGTGCTCATAATTTTAGGCTCTTTAGCCTTTTTGGCGCCAAAGGTTGGGTATCGCTGGTTTGATTGCTTTTTTGCTGCCATTCCATTTTATGGAATATTTTTTATATTTCGAATCTGCCGCCGCGTAGCAAATCTTCCCCAAGTCGATTGGTCACTCAGAATCAGGTAAGACTAACTGTCTTTGTTGTTGAGGTTCTCAAGAGCCTCAATAGGTATTGCTCGATTTAGCTCTTGATCCTTCACACTTTAAATCTTCTACCGACCACTGACAGTCATAAGGACTACACTCTGCTCTAGGTCAAGAACTAAGTGACAAGCCCTTTAGCTCACTTAGTACCAACCGCGCCCTCTGCGCACGGTGGTTCTAAAGGAAGACCTGCTGATGATGAAAGTCACCATCAGAGGAGCAGGAGGTAAAAAGTATGGGCGCAATAATTCTCACTGGTATTCGGCATGGAGAACATCAATTCACCCTGGAGTATCCAATAGTTGAGGGTAAGGAAGTATGTATGGCTCACTGTGAGTGTGGTTATCAGGTAGAGATCCTTCACTTTAGGTCCTACGGAGGTGTTAAGTACTTACAAAAGATGTGGGAGATGCATCTTGGAACTTGGGTAGATCCAACAATTAGTTAAGAGTCGACGAGACGTTTGAGAGGATCTGAGCACTAAATTTTTACTACCAGATAAATCGTTTTTCCAAGTGTGGTTTTGCCTCTTGGACTCACCACGAAAACACAGGGCATCTCTGTCAGTGGTACCAGATAATCTATTTACATGGACACAACTAATTTGCCAGATGGATTCTCTGCGCTGGAGGCCTCAGCCATAAGACTTCATGAGATTTATAAGTGTCTTTTGATGGCTGGATTTACCTCCGAGGAGGCCTTAAGTTTGATTGCAAAGATGTCAAAGCGTGAGGGCCGAGCCCCGTAAAAGGGAGTGCAATTTGCAGATTGGAACTTGGAAAGCTTAGCAATTAAGCGACTCAGTCAAAATCTCATGACTCCTACTATTAAATGATTTAAGAAACTATTGCTGAAGCCGAGGAAAAGTCTAAGAAATTAGTTACAACCAAATCGAGACCTGTTTGGTGTGTAACAATCTATTTTAAAGAAAATATTACGGGACTACTAGGTGCGTCAATATCTCTTTAAAAGTGAATCTCTATTATTTCTTATAATTGCTCAATAACTCTCGTAAAATTAGGCCGTCCTAAGTTTCCCTCACTCAAGTAAACGCTTCTTGTGCTTTCAAACTCGATTCGATTACGATGATCAAAGAGATTTGGGATTGCAGTGAACCAGCCCAACATGTTTCTACTCATAATTATTAGCGCATTCCTTGATACAGCTTCACTTACGAGCTTGAATGAGTAATGTTGAGTTGGAAACGTAAAAGGAATTGGGTGCCAGGATCTCGAGTGATATGCATGAAAATTTACAAGAAAGATTCCTCTTGTTACTCGATCAACCGAAGTGGCTTGGACTAACTCCCGAACGCGAGGCTTCAACCATTCACTTTCCAAAATGCGATTATCAGGCGAATGAATTCGAGACTTGAAGGACTTCAGGTTTTCATGTCTGAGATTTTGCCTGTTTTGTTTTAGTTTTTGAGGATCCATTTTAAATTTTGGATTTTTCTCCTTGTCATTAATTCCGGGATTTGCCATAAGAATCAAAACATTTGCTTGGGGGTTACCAAGGTACGGAAAAGGCTCTAGATGTTCAGCCAGTAGATACTGCTCTTTATCATTCCCCTCTCGTGCTCCCATTCCTTTATTAAAACCTAAAAAATATGGCAGATCAGATTCATGAACTTTTATCTCTTCGAGTGATGGATTAAAGGATTGCCATGGATTCTTAATACTCATCTAATCATCTGCCTACTTACATCTACAGGACAAGAAAGGGTTTCACTCATGGAAACGAATAATTTCTAGATTTAAGAGTTCTGCAATTGCATCTATTGAGTCTTCAGTAGTTGCAAACCACTCCTTCCCAGATTTTGTGTACCTTGCCGAACTCTGTTCATGTTTTACTCTTTTAAGAGTTTCTTGCATTTTCCGCTCAGTCTCATCTAGATCAATCCCTTGAGCATGGTAGACACGAATGATGATAGGGTCCTCGGGCATAGATGTCTGTCTATTCTGATCAATAATTCTTTGCCAAACGTTAGTAGTGGTCTTTCCAATTTTTAACCACCTAATATCTAGATCACCATCAACACCAGCTCTATAGTAGGTTGGAAATGTATAGACATAGATGGCATTGGATAAGCGCTTCAATCTATCTTCTAACTTTTCTGATTCAATCATAAGTTCTTTAGCATCATTTTGAATTGCTGACTTATCGCTTATAATTTCAAGAAGCTCTAATCTTCTTTGCAATAAAACTTGTTTTGTCTCTGGTGAAATGTCTGACGCAGTCGCAAGAAATCGATCGATTGATCTTCTGGCAAATATTGATACATATGAACTATTCATTGGATGAGATCCATTAAGAATGGAATTAATGATTGCCTTATGGTGTGAGATGACACCAGGATTCTTGCCTCCACCTAACTTTACTAATTCAGATGACTTTTGAATTCCATCTTCCATTAATCTAAAAGTAACACCGACCTGAGTGTCATCTTTTCGGAAAAGATTTTTTATCTCTTCAGCAACTGCGCTGTTCGCTGTATTGGCCACTCCTGGATAGTACGCAAAATAGTTTGAATAACAAGAATTTATTTACACCTAATTATCTGTTACGCAGCACCCCGTGCGAATTTTGTGGGCAAAGCAGGCGTTCTCTTGCGTTAGTCTAGAAAGGAAGGCGGAAAACCCTATGACGTAATTTGACTTCTGCTCATCTCCTCACCACCTCGCATCTAAGCGACCAGGAAGGATAGGTAATAGGGAAGTGAGTTAAGGGTGGGGGTTTTAATAGCTAAAACCGATCTCTACAAGAAACTTACAGTTCTCACAATCAGTGCCAGCTTCCGGAAAATCACCTTCAATGATTCCAATAAATTTCTCTAAGAAGGTCTGAAATTCCATAGGCCTTCGCTCGAGACATATGTAACGGTGATCGACAGAGAACCCACGAGAATCTCCTTCGAGGTGAAGTGAATTATCGATACGCCACTGCAAAAGGCCAATAGTCTTAATTGGCTTCGGCGCACCCTCTAAAGGGTTTTCGAATGCGTAAACATAAGCCTCTAATTGAGTCCAGTAGTTCTCAACTAGCGAAGCGGCATCCTTCTTCATCGAAACTTTTCCGTCAACGATTGAGTAACTTCCGTCTTTATGATCGACTAAAAGATCTATCTCTCCATAGATCTTCCAGCGCGTCTGCTCACCATTGATGTTGACTGGTTTGCTAGTAAATCTCGTCTTGTATCGTGAGACTTCTCCCGCTGGTAGCTCATCGCTAATGGCAGAGGAATGCACACCGTCATAGGCAGCTTCTTGGAGGCGGGAGAGCAACAACTGCAGAGCAAGATTGGCGGGAAACTTCACGTTATGCCAGTAGTCCAGCCACAAACAACGTGGGCATCTTATGTTGTAGAAAGAAGAGGGCGATAGCGTTTTTCTGTGAGGCTCTGCCGGCTTAATCGCTAGATTCTTAATTTTAATCCTCACGTCTCTTTCGATAGAGATACGAGTATATGAAATAGTCTGCGATGGCGATAGAGGGACCCTTCAGATACACAGACATCAAGGCCAAAGTCCAACTTCCACATCGACCCATGCTTCAGGAGTCCTGGTGTTTGGTAAGTATCCACCGGCTCCTCCCTAAAGAAATCGAATTAAAGGTGCGTCTAGCTCGTTGTTTTTTAAACTTTTAATCCAATACTTTTGGATCCCCGCTGGGGAAATTATCCCTCCAGGTCAATCAGAGGCCAATATCTACGCTCAAATTTCCTTCTTGGGGAAGAGATGCCTGGGCATTTTCGCCAAAGTCTTTGGCACGCCTCTGGCACACAAATATAATTACCGGAGCAATAACTTAAATTTATATATGTGCCGAAACTAATGGAGGGAGGAATGAAACTTGATTGCTGAAGATATGACAAAAGAGGAATTAATAGAACTCGTAAAAAAGCTACGCTCAAAAAGGAAATATGGCATATTTTGGGAAGATGACAAAATTAGAGAAGAATTTGATACTGCAAATTCTATTCCAGTACTTCAAGAATTGACAGAACTCTCTATAAATACATCGACCAATCAGACCAATCATATATTGATTGAAGGCGACAATTATCCCGCTCTTTCCATACTAAAATCGACACACTTTTCCAAGATTGATTTTATTTACATTGATCCCCCTTATAACACGGGAAATAAAGATTTTAAATATAACGATGCCTTTGTAGAAAAAGATGATGCCTATAGGCACTCAAAATGGTTGAATTTCATGAACAAGAGACTTGAGATTGCCAAAGACCTTTTGTCTGAAAATGGAATCATTTTTGTAAGTATTGGTGACGACGAACAGGCAAATCTAAAACTTCTTATGGATGGAATCTTTGGCGAATCAAACCATATTGAAACTTTTATCTGGGAAAGTATATTTCGCCCTTCGAATCTTGGAAAGAGTGTGCGTCGAAACTCCGAGTATGTCCTCTGCTATGTAAAGAATCGATCAGATGACTTTAGCCTTGCCCAAAAATCTCAAGAAGCTCAAGGAGAAGCTTCTTTGACTCAGAACAATAATGCCCCACGCACACTTACATTTCCCAAGAACTACGTGAAAGTAAAATTGCCTGATGGGACTTACAAGAACGGCAAGTATGGTGACATTGAGATGCTTGATGACCTCGTTGTTAAAGATGGCTTAGCAATAAAATCTTTTCGAATTTCAGGCAAATTGAAGTGGAAGCAAGAATATCTGGACAGTGAGGTAGCGAAAGGCGTGACCCTCATGATTAAAACGAAATCATTCATTCCCTATTACAGAAAAGATTATCAAGATACGATTCTAAGACCAACAAAATTGATTCCCAATGACGTAGTTGGCGATGTTTTGTCAGCTAATGCGGAAATAAAAAAGATATTTGGTTCGAGCGTATTTGATTACCCCAAACCTACTTCTTTGATAAAGTACTTGATTTCCATCTGCAACTTATCGGAAAATGCAGTCATTCTGGATTACTTTGCTGGTTCGGGCACTACAGGAGACGCTGTGCTTCAACTAAATACTGAAGACAGCAAAAAGATGCAATTTATTTTGATCACAAACAATGAAAATAGTATCTGTGAAGAAGTGACCTACAAAAGAATTCGTAGCGTAATCTCGGGCTATACAGATTCAAATAACAAAGAGATTGAGGGCAAGGGTGAAAATCTTCGTTATTTGAGGATAAGAGAGTTAGCGAAGACCAATAACTCAGATGAAATGAAAATAAGATTATCTGAACAAGTTGTTCCATTTATCCAATTGCAGGAAAATGCTTATGAAAAGATTGGGCCAAAGGGAAAGAATTTTAATATTTATAGGTCAAATGAAAGGATTGTTGCTATTCACAATTCTTTTGATTTCGAAGAGTTGGTTGACTTGCGGGATCAGCTTGTGAAGTACAAAGATTTATCAATAAAGCTGTTTCTATTTTCTTTTGATGACGAATTTGTAGGTACCGAAATGTTCTCAGACTTCAAGTATTTGCAAATGGAACCTATACCTAGTCGAATACTCGGTATTCTGAAGGATACATATGTTTAAGGAGTTGTTGGGTTTCCAGCAAGTTGCTGTACGCGACTTGATTGACAAGTGCTCAGAGTTGCTGGATTACGAGCAAAGCCAGAGTGTTTGTGTTTTTTGCTCTCCTACCGGCTCGGGTAAAACCCTAATGACAGCAAAAATGATTGAAGGTTTGATAAAGCGTCGAGAAGATGAATTGTCTTTCATTTGGGTGACGATTGGCAAAGGAGATTTGCATAGGCAAAGTAAGAATGCCTTGTCAAGAATCTTTCATGGATCACCACAGGTATCGCTTTTAGAAGATGAGTTTTTTGGAAATCGGACAGAAATTGAAAATGGTGAGATTGTCGTTGTGAATTGGAATAAGTTGTATAACAAAGATGCTTCCACAGGTGAGTGGAAGAACACTTTAATGAAGGACGGAGAAAAAGTTAACTTTCGAGAAGTGTTATCGAATACCAGATCACTCAGGAAGATAGTACTCATTGTTGATGAGAGTCATATTGGAGCTACAGCTGAGAGAACTACAGAGTTAAAGACAGAGATTGATGCCAATGTGATCATTGAAGTGAGTGCCACTCCAAAATTGAGACCTTCTCCTAGCGACTTAGTGAGTGGTAAAGCTGGCTGGATAGAAGTGAAAGCAAGTCAAGTAATTGAAGAGGGTTTGATCAAGAAGGAAATAATTATCAATCATGACTTAGATGAATTACCTTCAAGTGAATTGGATAGTCAAGAGGCTGTTTTGGAGATGAGTTTCAGAAAACGCGAGGTGCTACAACAAGAGTTCGATCAGATTAATGTCGATATTAACCCCTTAGTCTTGATACAGATACCAAATGCGGATGCTGGCGAAACTAAACTTAATGCCGTAGTCGATTTTCTAACAACCAAAGATGTGACCGAGAGTAACGGTCGACTTGCAATATGGCTGAATAATTATCCATCAAGTGACAATCTGGATGGAATCGCCGAAAATACAAACCCAATCCAATTTTTAATTTTTAAGCAAGCAATAGATACTGGGTGGGATTGTCCGCGAGCTCATATCCTTGTTAAATTTCGTGAAACAAAGAGTGAAACTTTTGAGATTCAAGTCATCGGAAGAATCCTAAGAATGCCAGAACAAAAACACTACGAAGTTGATAATTTGAATAATGGGTATATTTACACGAACATCCACGACATAATCGTAAAGAAAGAGGAATTCAATCCCAACACGATAAAGCACATTCGATGTTTCCGAATACCAACTTATAGAGAAATTGCTCTTCCTTCCTACTATAAGTCTCGAGCAGATTATGGGGATATGACTTCAGGATTTATTCCAGTATTTATAGAGGTTGCAAAGCGGTATCTTGATTTGAAGGAGAATGTGGTCTTTGAAGATAACTTAACCGCAGCTTCTAGTAGGGGCCTGAATCTTGACGTGAAAGAGTTGCGAGATTCAATAGCCTTAAATGTGGGAATGAGTACCGAATTGATTGATCAAATTGAAGGACTGATTGAAATGAATAAGACAACAGACCTGCGGTTGTCTGGAAACGATACTCAGTCTGCCTTTAATCAGTTTTTGGAGTCGCATATGGGAACATTTACCAACGTAAAGCGTTCATTACCGGTGATGAAAAGTGCTTTATATTTGCTTTTTAAGAATTACCTAGGAGGATCAAAAAAGCGTCTTGACGCCATGTGGATGCAAAAACTCGTTCTTAGTAGACCTAACGTCGAGCATTTTTCACACATTTTTACAAGTGCGGTTTTGGAATTTACTAGTTCACGCGAAGAAGAGGTTAAGCAGAGAATAGAGAGTGGTGAACAACGATATGAATTCGAAGTTCCCAAGGAAATTTACATAAATGAATTTACTGAGGAAGTCGTAACAAGCAGTAATTATGTGATGTCACCTTGTTACTTGAGTGTGAATAGGTCCAATCCCGAAAGATTCTTTGAGCGAAAGCTACAAGCGGATAAAACCATCGAATGGTGGTTCAAGAATGGCATAAACAAGATTGAATACCTAGGAATAAAGTATGAATATCCAGAAAATATTGTTCATACTTTCTATCCAGATTTCGTCGTAAAGTACGTTGACGGATCAATCGGAATCTACGAGACAAAATCAGATGGCGACGACGAACGCTTAGGAGGACTGAATGTCAGGACTGCCAAGAAAGCTGAGGCACTCGCAGCTTGGCGATTATTAGATGAAAACCTCGGTAAGGACTTAAAGACTGGTATAGTCATAGTTAAGGGCAGTCAGTTACTAGTCAATTCAAATGCAAACTATGATTTTGCAAAGGCGATCAGGGGTAATTGGTCTGATTGGAAACCGTTCTAGATTTTTGTGAGATTTAATCTAAATTGCCGATTGACTGCCAACTCCTTTACTAATTAAGAGTTAACGGACTACCAAACCACCGCAATAGCTATAGAGCTCACAGATAGAGCCACCATCGCTAGCCAGGCGCTTCTGGGTAGTTTTGGTTTCTTT
>Ga0194133_10008314_pt1 | contig 12131 bp, 12 predicted proteins | sample TA2KigOf40mmetaG_FD_155448 | JGI IMG/M metagenome (GOLD analysis project Ga0194133, IMG submission 155448) | Freshwater microbial communities from Lake Tanganyika, Tanzania - TA2015055 Kigoma Offshore 40m | ecosystem: Environmental > Aquatic > Freshwater > Lake | place: Tanzania: Lake...
TATGCGTTTTTCTAATTATCCATACAATTTAACTGACCGGAATGGTCCTATTGGTATGGATACAAATCCGTTAGTTTATACTGACCAGCCTCCTGCGGCAGGAAGCGTCCCTTTACACTATTATGATTATATTCAACTGAATTCTCCAGGTTTATTTGATGAAAACGGACAACCTATGAATACTGAGCATTTTCCAATTGCGTTTGGTGATGGTGAAAATGGCTTGGGTGTTCAGACTTTAAGACCACCAGGTTATGAAACTGAACAATTACGCAATTCAAGAATTGGCGCACAAAATTTTGTAGCAAAAAAAGGAGGAAAAACACAAAATCGTAAAAATAGAAAAACAAAGAAAACAAGAAAACATAAAAGAAGGCGACAAAAACGTAAATTAAGTATTTAAATTATTTATAACAGATAAAAAAAGAAACCAAACAGACATAAGAAAAAATATAATAAACTATGTGTCTATTATATTTTAATTTTTATTTTTATTTAATTATAAATTAATTCAAATCATATACATTTTATACAGTTTATACAGTTTATGCGTCAGTCTTCTTTCTGACAATCTTCTTCTTTACAGGCTCTTCAGCCTTAACCTCCTCAACCTTAGCCTCAACCTTAGGAGCAGGAGGAGCAACAACAACAGGAGGAGCAGGTGCCTCATCATCAGAATCATCAACAACAGTCGCAACAGCTCCCTCAGGGTCAATGTCATCGTGCTCAACAGGAGGCAATGCCTTCAACTTCTCCTTATCAGCAGTCTTCAACTTAATAAAGCACTGTCCCTCCATTGACGCCTTAGGCTTCTGAACAATAGCCTGCTTCAAATTCCAAGTAATAGAGAACTTACCATTAACAAACCAGATTCCACCACACTGTAACAAGCAAATTACGTGAGTCTTAGGCTTCAAGAAATCCAAAGGAGTAACTAATCCAGCAGTCTTTCCTCCAACATAAAGAGGCTCGCCCTCTTCATCATAAATCTCAGACTTCCAAACACCCTTCCAGCAAGGAACCTTAACAGTAAGAGTAGGCGCCTTACTAGTATCAGCTTCCTCAGTTCCCTTAAACTTAGGATGTCTGAGCATCACATTAAACTTCTCGTCAATAATCTCAGGATTAGTAATAACCTTTCCAAACCACTCCTTAGAATTAGCAAGCGCATCAGACTTAATCTTAGACTCCAAAGCACGCATATTCTTCAAGAATGCCTCACAATCCGCATTAGGAAAGTCAGCATTAGGAAATTGTAAACTCATAGTATACTTACCAGTAGGCTTCTTGGCCTGATCCATACCTTCTTGGGCACCCCAAGTCAATATAAGAGGAGTTGAAATCGTGAGAGACTCCTTGAAATATTTATTATACACATTAACAACCTTTCCACCAGACTCGTGGGCCTTGGGCGCCGAGTAAGAGAATGCGTTAGTATCAATATTAGTTCCGTCAATGATTGCGTCAGCCATTTTGTATTTAGTTATACTATATCTACACAGGTTGTCTTTAAATCAATTTTTTTTCAATGTATTAATTTGGAATTCAAAAACTTATTTTGATTTAAAAATGACAGCAAAAATGCTCACAGTCCACAGAAAAATTAAAAACTTTCGTAGTAAAACTTAAAAATTAAAATACAAAATACAAAAAATACACATTTAAAGAAAAGGATTCAAAAAGAATATTATATAACATATTATTAATAAATGTTACATCCTGAATATTTTAATACCATTTGTGATAAGTGTTTTTTAAACGCGACAACTAACAATAATATAGTTAAAACTGTTAAAAATAAAGACAAAGATAAAGATATAAAACAAAACGACACCCAATACGTGCCAAAATTAGATGAATATAATTTAATTCTTAGCAACAATTACAGCGTTACACAATTAAAGTATTTGACAAAACAATATAAATTAAAAATAACAGGCACAAAACAGCAATTAATTTCACGAATTTATTCATTTTTATATACATCTTTTAATTCTGTAAAAATACAAAAGGTTTTCCGAGGATTTATTCAAAGAAAATATAATGCGTGTCGCGGACCGGCACTCCACAATCGCCGTTTGTGTACTAATGACACTGATTTTTTTACAATGGATGAATTAAGTGAATTGCCTTTATCCCAATTTTTTAGTTTTAAGGATGTTGATGGATTTATTTATGGTTTTGATTTAGTTTCATTTTATAATTTATTATATAAAACAGATGGGCAAATAAAAAATCCTTATAATCGCCATCCAATTTCAGACAAAATAATCAAAGATTTTAACACGCAACTTCGTCTTAGTAAGCTTTTGAAAATACCAATTTGTGTAGAAATAAAAGATGTAACACAAGAATTATCCAAAGCTAAAAATGTTGAACTAAAAGCAGTGGCATTATTTCAAAATATTGACGCACTTGGTAACTATTCAAATCCTAAATGGTTTATGGATTTAAACAGAATCAGGTTACTCAAGATGTTTAGAGAAATTATTGATATATGGAGTTATAGAGCACATCTAACAAATGAGACAAAATGTAAAATTTGTCCGCCAATTGGTCGCCCATTTCCACAAGTTATAAATTTTCATTATTTACAAACAACTGAAGAATTGGATGATGTAAGAAAATACATATTAAATGTTTTAGAAAAGCTGGTATTATCTGGTGTTGATAAGGATAGCAAATGTTTAGGAGCTTATTATGTTTTAGGGGCACTAACAATAGTTAGCGTAGAAGCAGCAAATGCGCTGCCGTGGTTGTATCAAGCATTTATTCCTGTATAAAATAAAAAATAATTTAAAAAATATATAGTTCGTAAAAAATGATATACCAATAAATTTAGGAAAAACAATTTATTATGACCAATTACAATCATAATAAATACAATAAAATGAAATAATATATATTATACCCTAAAACTACTTAAAAAGAACACACTGTAGTATAGTATAATAAGATGCCCAAACAGGTTAAGAAGAACTCCACTGAAGTCGCTGAGACTACCCCCGCTCCTATTGTTGCCGCCGCCGCTGAGGTTAAGGCTGTCAAGGCTCCCAAGGCCAAGAAGGCTGCCGAGCCCAAGGTTGAGGTTAAGACCGAGACCGTTGCTGCTGCTCCCGTTGAGGTTGCTGCTGAGGCCAAGCCCGAGGTTGCCGTTGTTGAGGCCGCCATTGCTGCCAAGACTGCCGAGTTTTCTGCTAAGCTCAACCAGCTCAGCACTATGATTGCTGCTCTCAAGTCTGATTTCAAGACTATGGAGAAGCAGTGGTCTAAGGATCTTAAGGCTGCTGAGAAGCTCTCTTCCAAGAAGAAGAGAAAGTCTGGCAACCGTGCTCCCTCTGGATTTGTCAAGCCCACCAGAATCTCCGATGAGCTTGCCAAGTTCTTGGATAAGCCCGCTGGTACTGAGATGGCCAGAACTGATGTTACCAAGCAGCTCAACACTTACATCCGCGCCAACAGTCTCCAGGACAAGGAGAACGGTCGCAAGATCAACCCCGATTCCAAGCTCCAGACTCTCTTGAAGCTCAAGAAGGGTGATGAGCTCACCTACTTCAACCTCCAGAAGTTTATGAGCCCTCACTTCCCCAAGGCTGTTGTTGCTTAAAGCGTTAGCGACTGAAAAGTATTAACAAAAATAAAAAATAAATAATAATTATGCTATGATGGCCGAGCGGTCCAAGGCGGCAGGCTTAAGATCTGCTAGTGATATCACTGCGTGGGTTCAAACCCCACTCATAGTAAAATATTAATTTTTATTAATAATGTCTATTTTTAAAATAGATATTATTATTCTTTTTCCAATTCAAAAATAAAATACTTATTTATGTCTCAAAGCAAAACTCTCAAAATCCTCAACACTATCATCATCGCGATTATAGTTAGCTAGACCAATAAGTAATTGGTTTCTAGAAATATGAGGCTGATATTTTAATACATCATCAATTGTAATATTATCGTCTTCCGATAAAAAATGATAATTATCATTTAAAATATATCTAACACAGAAGCTACAATCTAAGTCTTGTGTTTTCAATATATCCATCATTGCCACAGCATAAATATATTCTTTTAATTCTTCACGACTATATTTTTTGTTATATAAATCTAACATAATATTCTATTTTATAATTATACAAAACAGAATATTTTTATATGAGTTTACACAATAAATATAAATCCATCTTCTCGCATTATTTCGTGTAATCCACTATTATTAATTGGTCCATTTATAATTTTAATATGTTTAAAATTTTCCAAACCACGTTCCTCAGTAGATAAATCAAACATTTTATTTATTTTCTGTAATAGCTCTAAATCAGAAATACAATCTGTATTACTTTGTAGCCAGTTATAAAATGTTGTGTTAGTGTTAGTACCAGTGTTACGCATTTCGTCCTTATATTTCTGAAATAACTTGAGTGTATCATATAAAGAAATATCGGGGTTCTTATTTTTTGACCTTGACTTTTTAGTATTTGCGTGTATATTATAATCAGTTCCTGATAGTATACATATATCCTTAAAATTAGAATGTGTCATATCAAGTTCTTCTAAAATTTCTTTCATTGAATACAAAACAACATTATGACTAATAAGACTAAAATACCTTAGCACTCTTGAGCAGCCGTATACAAACATATCCATATCTTCAGAAAGACACGCCCACACAATTTTCTTTATAACTAATAACGCACACAGTTCATCTGCTTCCCCAGGCGCATCATAATATGTGGCACCGTAAGCCCGAATTAGCGCCTTTACTTTCTCTATTTTCTCCTTATTTACATTTACAAACTGCTTTTTCAACTGATCCATCGCATTAATAATATCTTGCTTTTCCGATTCATCATAATCGGCATTATTTTCTAATGATTTTTTTAATGTATTATATTCTTGTTGTGCTTCTTTTTTGTCCTCTTTTCGCTTAATTAGTAACTCCTTTTTCTCCGGCGGTGGTTTGCCGTCAAATATGAAAATAGGTATAACATTATAATATCTAAATATAGATAACATTAAATACATATTTTCTAGCAAAACATTATCAGCTTCATATTTATACAAATAAATACTTATATCAACTGCAATTTTTTTGCCACTTAAATCTGCCATATTCATAACTTTAATTGAATTACGACATTTGCTTCTTAAATAATTATTTAAATACCTGATGCCCATTTAATAACTACAATAGTATATAATATATACTATACATTTATTTATAAATCAATTTTATTATTTATTATTATCAGTATTATCATTATCAGTATTATTATTATTATTATTATTATTATCAGTATTATCATTATATTCTTCTTTTTGATTTTTGTCTTCTATTATTTTTTTTATTTTTATTTTTAGTATAACGTCTTCTTTTTTTAGTTTTTTGTCTTTTGCCTCCATAAAAATTTTTATTAATATTTACCTGTATTTTTCGTTCAAGCCATTCCTGAAATTTTTCTTTACTATCTATTTCTTTATAAAATCCAGATGGCGACTGATATCTCTGTTTATTTGTAGTAGTAGCCTTTCCAAAATCTAATAGGACAACTTGTATATTATTACTAGAATCATTATTATTATAATAATAAAATCCAATATTATCCGAATGTGTATCATTATGATACAACCCATTTCTTTCAAAACAATCTAATCCATTTTTAATTGTTGTTATAAAATATTCATAATTATCTAATATTTTTTTTTTATTTTCTTCATTTTTTGTATCAATAGTATTTATCTTTTCCATTTTTATGTCAAATAATAAGAAATCGGTTTCTTCCCCATCTTTTTTTTCTCTAGACAAAGAGTAGCCCATAATTTGCGGTATTTTTAATCCACAATTTAAAGAAGATGCGTATTTCTGTAAGCAAATTTCCAAAACAAGTTTAAAAAAACAATTAGTATCATTAATAAGAAATTTTACTTGTTTATAAACAATATTGTCACAAGAATAAACATAAATACTGCTTATATTTGCTTTATAATATGTGTCTCCAATAAAAAAATTATTAGGAACTGATGTTTGGCTTACTTTTAAAATTCCACGAGCATCATCATTACATCCATATATAGGTTCAGTATTAAATCTATCTAAACACTCATTCGCAACTTGTGCCATCATATTTTTTATTTGTAAGTTTCCTTTTCCCATATTAAACATTTCATTATTTAGATTAGTAAATTTATTTCTTATAACATCTACAACTGATAAAGGTTTTTTTTCTACAGGTTCTATAGGTGTTAGAGATAACGTAAGTGGTCTTTTTATTCCAAGTCCCTTTATACCAACCTCCATTTATATTTATATAATACAAATATAAATATAATTATAAAATACCATTTAATATATCTAAAAAATTGATTTACAATATAAACAAACTAACAAAATAATAAATAAAATAACAAACAAACTAACAAATAACTAACAAATGAATACGCGCAGTAAAACAAATAATTTAAATAATATTATTAATATTAATAATATTAATGAAAATATAGACTTTGATGAAGCCAGTAAAGCATGGCGTCAAAATAAAAAGCATATAGGACAAGGACATTTTAAATATGTTTGTATCAAGAAGACAGATACAGATGGAACTAATTGTGGTAAAGCTTGCTACAAAGATAGTTTATATTGTTGGACACATAGAGGATGTAATAAGAAAGACAACTAACAAATATTAGTAGCCTACATTCTTTAATAATTCTTTCTTTTGTTAGTTCTTCTATTTCTTTTACTTCTCTTGGTAGATTTTTTATTTCTATTTATATTCCTTTTGTTAGTTCTATATGTTTTCTTACTACGTCTTGTTCCACCTAATATTTTTCGTCTTTTATTAGAACTAGTATTAGGATTAGTAATTGCCTCTTTATTCGCATTTTGAACTGAGTTCCATACAGTTTCTGCTTTAATACCATAATCAAGCCCTGTTCTACCTATAACCTCTTGTCTAAAAATCTCTGGACTGGCAGTTTCTGACGCAATTTGTCGTATTAGTGTAGCTGATTGCTGTTGCTGTATAGCAGCACCTCCGCCACCTGGTGCTAATGTTACTGCGGACATTGGCACAATTTCAGAAGTAAATTTTAAATCGGGATACTTATCTTGAAAAGACTTATCTTGAAAATATTTATTTAATGCTTTATTCATAAAATCCAATTTAGAAGCATCATCATCTTTATCTCCAACAGCTAATTGAGTTGTAACATTAGATAATCTAGGCTTATTTTCTAATTCAGAACTAACAAATCCTGTTAGTTGAGTAATAGGTGTAACGCTTTCTCCACGTTCATCTTTATAGTCTTTCTCACGTATTTCAACAATATCGTCAATATTAACACCAGGCATTTCTTTTTGTAGTAAGTATTTAATAACATCTTTTTTAGTATTAAAATCTAAAGGGTTCTTTATCTTAGGTTCATTTTTGGCACCATTACCCGCAAATATAATAACTTTTGTTACTAAATTTGGATTAGCTTTCTTAGCTTGTTCCATTTCTCTTATATTTCTCATAAATAATTCTATATGACCTTTATGCGGCGGATTAAAACGTCCAATCTTATAACGTACTAACATTTCTTTATTATTGTTGTCTGATTTGATTTCTAACACATCATTATCTACTGTAATAAAATTTCTTTCTGACAAATATTTGTCTAAATCAGTATCAAATTGACTAATTTTTTGATTAATTTCCTCGGGTGTTAATTGAGTTCCGGTTGAAATAGCTCTTGTGGGTACAACGCCTGTTATCCTACCTGGTCCTGGTTCTGATACACTTCTTGAAATAAATGGATTTAATGACATTATATATAATGTTATATATATAATGAAATATAATATAATATAATGAAAATAAAATATATTTTAAAAAATCATAGTATAAAAACATAAATGAACTAACAAATTCTTATCCAAGTTCACACAATGTCATACGCAAATTATTTAATAAAAACGCATAATACGCAGATAGTGACATTGTAGGCGACGCCGATTTATTAACAATATTTTTTTTTATTTTTTTCTCATATCGGGCATTCATTTTCTTTATCTTGTCCAATAATTTTTCACTACAATCAACATTATATAAAAAATCAGTTTGCTTATATTTGGAAGCAATAAAATCGCAAAAACTATTTTGTGTGTCTACTGTTTTCTTAAACTGGAGAATAGATGAATTATGTGCTTTACACCAAATAAAAAAATCTTGATAGCTGTTTAACAATATTAATGTTAAAATATAATATGACAATACATTTGTATTTTCCTTATAAAAAGTTTTACGAAGTGACTCTGAATAAGACGTCTTCTCAATTAAATGTCTGTATTCAATATCCATAAAATCAAGGACCTTAACCATCTGATAAAAAGCATAAATGCGTTCAAAATTCACAAAAAATTCAGTATTTGTAAGCATTTCATCAATATCTGTTTTTACAGTCGCATTTGAATAACTACAAAACACAATATTCATTATTCTAGCCCAGAATTCAGTATATGCTTCATATAAATTTACATCAGACTTAATAGGAAATAAAGAACGTATTTTATTATGACACGCGCTATTATCCATATCTGAAAAATCTAAACCAAAGTTATGCATAGATTCATGGATCAATACTTTAAACCACTCTTCTCTTCGGTAAATAACAATTTCTCCTGTAGGCTGACACGTTCGTGTAAATCCAGTATTTATATTTTCTTCATCTAGTATTTCAATATTTGAAGAAGGCAATATTTTTGTTAGATATGTTTGATAAATGTATACAGATAATTTGTTAGTACACGTCTTTGATGCGTGCTTGTTAACAATATAAAACCAATATAAAATATAATCAATATAGTTATTATATTTATCTATTTTAACATCATCTATTGGATATTCCAATACAAAATAAATATTAAATTCTCTGTCATACAATTTAAATGAATAATGTAATGAGGTCATAGAATATTCGTCAATTGTTTTTCGCGCTCTATCAGGAAACCCATCAGTGCTAAATGTTTTAGGTCTTGGTATTTGTTTAATATTATCAATTCTTGTAATTTTAAGATTATAAAATGACTTTTTATTTTGTTTATAAATGCGCTTTTGCTCATTAATGTAGTTAATGGCACTAATTAGTTCTTTAAAAAAATGCGAGAAAAATATATCTGATGTTCTAGTTTGTTTAATTGGACTCAAACAATTATTTTCAACAAAAAATGACATCAATTTATGACTTTCATATGTAATTTTCATTATTTATTATTTTATATTATATTACGATAATATTATTATGATATAAAATACAACGAATTTTTAAATAAATTATACAAGACCCTTAGTCAATTTATCGCGCAAAATCATTAAATCATCTAACACCTCTGGATCCTTACCGCGTCTATATTGAACTAATTTTGCCGTTTTGGTTTCAATAAGCGCATTACCTAGTTCAGGGTTTTGTTTAAATTTGGCTGTATTTGCGGCATCCATTTCTTTTGTTGCGCGTTTCAAAAAGAATTCAGGGTCTACAATTACAGTCTTAGGTCTAATAAGGTCATCCTTATATTTACCTGTAGTACCGCCGGCGCCTCTTGCCATATGGGGGTCCTTAGATAAGTCTGTGCCAGAATCCAGTGAAAACGACAAATAGAAGTCAGGATTCTTATTCTTAAACTTTGAGGCTTGATAATAATGCTCAGCAGAAGCCCATCTGTGATTATCCACAGAAAATGGCTGAACCCAAAATGCGTCTAATTTTCTGCGCCAATCTGGTATACTATCTAATTGCGCAAATCGTTGCTCTAATTCAGCAGGTATTCTTTCACCGACACCTTTTCCAGGCTTCCTCTTATCGGATGCTAATGGATGAACAACAAACACAATATTGTCATCATATAAATTCATTATTTTTGCTTCACCTAATTCATCAAATGTCGGCTTCTCAACGGGTGTCCCTTTTAATTGTATTTTAAAATCTTTAAACTGTGGAATATAGGAAAAAATACCAGCAGAACGTTCCATACATTTGTCAACAATCATACGCTTTATATCATAAGGTATTTCATTAAAACTAAAAATCATCTTATTCTTATAAGAAATTAGTTTGTAATGGCTGCCAGTATGGTCAATAATAATATACATTTCAGGCTCAAATACTTTTCTATCCTGAATAATTGGGTCTACTTCAGAACCACATTGTAGCACATTATTTATATCTCCTCTGCCTCTATCATAAATAAAACTAGATAAAACAATAAACTTTATATTTAATATGCGTTCCAATGTGTTAATTACCCAGTCATCGCCCCAAAAAGAACACGATGTCATTATTTTTCTAAGGTCTTCTAAACTATGTATATCCTTCATAAACATAACATCTTTAATATTTTCTCTAGCATATTCGTGTTCATTTTTAAGTTGTAAATATGATTTGTATATATTATTTGCTGCTACTGTTAATAACTGTCTCTGATTATTATCTATAGTTGTAACTATTCTTGCTTTATATTCATCATATTCTTTTTTAAGTTTAATTGATTGTGCTTTAGTATCCGCAAGTTCTTTCGCATACATATTATATCGTGCTTTATATATTTCAAAATTAGCTTGTTTGGCTTCTTTTGAAACCTTATCTCTTAATTTGCCTACAGTTGTATCTTGTCCAATACTTTGGAATGCGTCGCGAATTGTCGCAAATAAACAATCACCAGAACCTTCATTATCTATGAGACCATAGTTTTTATTTGACATAAATTTTTGAACCCATAAGTCTTTATCACCTTCATGATATTTTTGTCTTATTTCAGTAGCTTCCTTGGCATTTTCAGGTTTTAATGGCGGTGGAATATTAGCACTTGTTCGAGCTATAAAAATATCGCGTCTTATTTGAGGTATAAGTATTTCAACAATAGTTTCTTTTTTTACACCTTCTTTTTCTTTTACAGTCTCTTCTTTCTCTTTTACACTCTCTTGTTTTTCCTTCTCTTTCTCTTTCTCCTTTGACTTTTGTTTTTGTTTCTGTTCTAATTCTTCACTCTCAGGAACAAGTCTGATTTTATGAATAAACTCTTTAGTAGCAAATGTGTATAGCAATGGCTCAGAAAAACGCTCAACATCTATTTCTCCTTCTTCATTAGTGTAATCCATCATATTTGTAGATGAAATTTCATAAACGCCAATTTGTATTACTTTATTATTATGTTTTACTAAATAGATTGGAAAATATGTTACGTTCTTAGTTGCAAATGTATTTTTTGCTGAGCCAATAGCAATAACAATATCCATATTTGTATCAGGAACTGTAATTTGAAATAAATTGCTTTCTTTACTTAAATCAGAAGCATCTACATTTTTTAATTCAGGATAATTTATGCTTTTATCTATTTTAGATACAACCATTATTGTATATAAGTAATTTAGATTTAATATTTATTTAATTTAAAATATTTTATTTTTTACATTTTTTTCCGTTTTTTTTACATTTTTTCATTTTTTACATTTTTTCAATTTTAATAATTGAAAAATAAAATTGAAATTTTTTTTCACAAAAAAATGAAACGTATTAGTATTATAAATTGTAGCACTTTAATAAATTATTTGAAAAGGAAAATGAATAGCGCCCTTAATAACGAGACAGAACACGATGAATGGGATGATATTGTTATCCCTACTGTTGCCCCTATTAAACTTGTTGAAACTAAAATAGTAAATAAAGAAAAAGAAGCTTTGGAAGAGCAAAAAAAAGCTGCTGCCGCTGAGAAGCGCGAAAGAATTTTAGCAGCAAACGCAGAAACCGCAAGATTAAATCAGTTATACAGAGAAGAACAAAAGGCTTTAAAGGATGCTGAAAGAAAAGCAAAAGAAGAAAAAGCCGCTGAAGAACTTAGAGAAAAAGAGCTGGCACGCAAAAAACTTGAGGCTGAATTAGGAACACCTGAAAAAATATTTAAGCACGATTTCAAAATAGCAAATAAACATAAATATGTAGTCCAAAAAGTAAACCGAAATGGTGGTGCTCCTATATATAGTGGTATGAAGGAATTAGACGATGCTGCTGATAAGGCTTGGAAAAAAACTTTAGTACAATCTAGATAAATATAAAAAAAATATAAAAAAAATATAAAAAAATATAAAAAAATATAA
>Ga0194133_10008316_pt1 | contig 12129 bp, 6 predicted proteins | sample TA2KigOf40mmetaG_FD_155448 | JGI IMG/M metagenome (GOLD analysis project Ga0194133, IMG submission 155448) | Freshwater microbial communities from Lake Tanganyika, Tanzania - TA2015055 Kigoma Offshore 40m | ecosystem: Environmental > Aquatic > Freshwater > Lake | place: Tanzania: Lake Tanganyika...
GAGCCACAAAAAATTGACCCGACCCGACCCGGGTCAAAAAATTTTGACCCGGACCCATCACTAGTCCATTCCAACTTACAACCTACCATGACTGTGACTTTTGATTTTATCTTTTCATTTTGCTTTGATAGCAAACTAAACTGGGAAACACATATTAGAGACACCATGATACCATGTCAATTCATATACCCGACGCTTTGCCTACTGTCATTTTGCCTACAACGCTTTGCCTACTTCATCGATTCGGCTAATGCAATTTGCCTACTACGTCAATTTGACTATGTCTAATTTCCATTTTTACCAAATTTATTGCCAGCCTAGCCTAGCCTAACCAAACCGCAACTACAAACTACGTGGTAGGCCTAGTAGGCAAAACTGCGTAGTCAAAACGGCAGTAGGCAAAATGACAGCAGGCAAAATAGCAGTAGTCGAATCGATGTTATACCAGATCCCATCAAAAAGTGCAACTCAAAGTTGGGTGTTGAGGAGGTTTGGTAGAAGATTCAGGGAAGATCAGCTCCTGAAAATCATCAGAGCCGAATACTTGGCTGAGAGGTCATAGGCACCTGACTGAAAACTAAGATCTAATTTTGTGGGTTCAATCCCCGGCCGCCCATGGCAGCAATTTTCAACCCTGGATTGCAAAAAAATCATCAAGCCACTCTCAGTCGGAGTAATAGTAATCTGCAGTGACCATAAACTTCTAAGGTCGAACTCTTATAAAGGTGTTGGTCGCGCATCAACATCGTCTTTACTGCACAAGATTATTATTATTCTATTATTGCTCAGGTATTTGTTTTGGAAACAAACTACCCAACAGCTCACTAAGCTGATTGATTCAGTGTATTACAAGGCCCCTATGGATAACTTTCCATGGCTATAAAAATAAAATTGACAAGTTGATCTCTCTAAGCTCTCAAAAGAAGGTAACTTCTAAATAATGGCATAAATTTGCTGTTAAGTCATAGCATATCCATGGAAAACTTATTGAGACATTTTATACAACAAGAAAAAAGCCAGGGCTTGGGCACTTCTACATCAATAGCAAGGGAAAAATAATAAAAAGAAGTCAATACAGACCCATTTGGCATACATGGACAAAATCACCGAGGACTGGATCACTCACTTAAAAATGGACAATTTGCATAAGACATTACATAAGAAGTGGTTAACAACGTGAGGTTTCTAAGGAGGTGGATAGACCAAGAAAGTGCCCTGAAAGTGGTAACATCTCAGTACTTTGGGCTTGCATATTACGCAAGTCCAATATGGATGACCCCGGACATCCCACACCACAGTTGGAAAAAGTTAAACAGTCTCCATTATAGGGCAAAAAGGGCTGCCGTAAAGGATCCAAAACAGAAAATCTCGAGACAAATCCTTGACGTGGTGTCAAAAAGACCAACCCCTGCACAGTGGGCAAGGTACTCAACAGCATGAACAGCGATCAGTCTCATAAATGGAGCAACAACAAGACTAGCAGACGAACTTAGACAAAAAATGTATATAAATGACAGAATGCCCATGAAAAGCAGGTTTTTTAACTCAGCAAGAACTAAAATTGGTCGACAATGTTTTAGTAACAGATTAGACTGTATAAACGTTTTAAATTTCAATTGGCTGGGAAACTATTCTAAAGATTACATTCGTGTAAATTTAAAGAGACAATTTTTTCAAACATGACAAACCATATTGGCGCTTATTGACGATTATAATTGTCTAATTTTGACCACATTGTATTTATTATTATCATCTACCATTGTAATTTACGATTATAAATGTGATTTGCAAACTAGTCTCTCCAAGTCCCTGAGCTAAGTGAGCTCATACTTGGCGAGACCAGGCTCTTGCAAAATATGATAGAGAATTTATTCTGTATTTTAAGATGGAGCCGCTGTGAGTAAATACAAATACAAAAGACTTTTGTCAAATTTGACAACTGATTGATGTATTTTTTTTGTTATTGATTGAAAAAATACCTACGAGTTTTGAATTGCATTTGTAAGTTTTTAATGTAGGGAATTCTTAAACCGCTCTTGTAAAGTCATATTATGGCATATGAAGAATGAGAATAAAGCTGCGACCAAACCAATTTGATCATTTTGAAACCTTGCGTTTTTACTATAAGCCAGGGGATTTACATCTCATAACCATGGGTTAAGTATTACGAAGATTTACATCGCTTACCTAATCCTCGCGATATGAAATAGCCTCTCGCTCTGAATAGTAAGTCTACATCTATCAAGAGGTGAAACATAAACACAGGCCTACTGTCATTATCAACTAGTGATGGGTACGAGTCAAAATTTTTTGACCTGGGTCAGGTCAATTTTTTGTTGCTCTTATTGGGTGGGGTTGGGTCAGCCATCTTTGGTTTGGGTTTGGATTTGGCAAATTTCCCCAAAAATCACAAATTAAAAAAAAAAATTCCCAGCACGTCAAAAAAAATATCTTCGGGTTGGGTCAAAAAGTACCCGGGTCAAAGTTGGGTTGGCCTCTTATTTACTGCGGGTCAAAAGTATGCTCAGGTCAGGGCCCGTCTCTATTATCAACCCTGTTATGAAAAGCACATAAAACTTCAAAATTAGCTATCCTTCCAAAAGGCTTTATAATTTGAATTCCAAAAGAAATGAGGCCTTTGGGTCTTTGAAATATCCCTTGCAAATTAATTTTTGTGCTGGCTTTTCAAACAGAATTTCAATATCAATCTCTTCTTGAAAGTAGTTAAGTAGATTGTTGAACATATTAAAAAAAAAAGAAACCTTTCATCTTTCAATAGCTTTTCTCACTCACTTTTGCTTTCATGGCGTGGAAATAGGATTTTGTCAACTCTCAATGGAACACTGGGTGGTGCACGAAAACCAACAAAACTAAAACTAATCAATTTGAGAACAAACAAAAGGTTGGAACAATCATTTGTAATATCCCAGATTACAGCAAGAACAGAAAAAAACTAGTTCTTTGGAAAGGCTTTTCTAATATTTATACTTTTTTTGTCAAATGACTCTAATTGTTTTGCATGTGGTTGTAATTAAAAAGTAGAAAAATTCCAAAAAAAAGTACAATTGAAAATAAAACTTCAGGCTATGAATGATTTAATGTTTAAGACTTGCCTCTTTGCATAAATTTTCAAAAAAAAGTAAATGATTGTTATGTATAATTAATTTACGCAAGAGTATAATAAACAATGTCAATGTCAATGTTTAAATTGATTACCCGGCCGGAAAAGTATCACATGGTTTGGGCCAAAAACTACACAACTGTCGTAATTGATTTGAATTGTTCAACATTACAGAATATTTCTTTGATAAAAAAACAGTATTTATTGAAATCAACCATATCTTTTTCATAAAAATGTCCCAATAAATCTCACAATTTACCAATACTGCAATTTACTTCAAAAATTGTGCCCAAACAGTCATTTTTCCGGTTGGGATGATTGACAGCTTTTATTAGAAACTATACTTGTTCAAATATTGTGAACAATATTGAGTTTAAAATAGTTCCATTAAAAAAATTGTATCAAAGAAATGAAAATGAACTGATAAAATTTGGTGATAATTTTACTATCAACCACATGGATTTATAGATTTTTATGATATGAGGAAAGTATCTTTCATAGTAATATCCTAATTAGTGAAGGTGCAGGTCAAAGATTTTTGACCTGGGTCGGGCCGGGTCAGATCAGCCACCTCTGAATCTGGAAAATTTCCCCCCCAAATCCCAATTTTTTTTGTTTCGGGTGAAAAAATCTCATCGGTTTGGGTCAAAAAATACCTGGGTCAGCCCCTTGTTTATTGTAAGTCAAAAGTGTATTTGGGTCGGGTTGGGTCAGGTCAGGGCCCATCTCTAATTCTAATTACATCATTTGAAAACTTTGCGTCACTCCAGGGTTTGTTAAGAAGTATATATCGAAATGATTGTCTTCCATCTCTAGTTTTAGATTTGTCAAAAAATTTCCTTAAGCACCCTTTCTTAAGGCTCTTCAAAACAACTAGGTCTGAGCAATGAAGGAAGTCTGTTTGTCACGAAATGCACTTTAAACGTCCAATATTTTCATATTTTGACAATTCTTTTTCTTTACTTTTAAATGCATCTTTCAAGGTTATATAATGATTACATATGTAACAAAAAGAAATTTTAAGCATTTTCTAGTTAATTAAAACATATAAGAAATGTAGTTTAATGGAGAAATGGAAGACTTTTTTCACCAACTTTTCTTGCAATGCTGCATCTAAACTTTGACGACAATGAAGAAAGTGATGAAGCAACAGCTTTTATTCTTTTTGCCAAAAGTGTGTAAAGAAGAAAATGTTTTTGTGAATCCAACATCAGCCCTGAATATCAAAGATACTGTGAAAGAGACCTAAGATGATCATCCAATCAAATATAGACATTGAAATTTTACACAACCTCATGAATGCATTGAGGAAAAATTTACACATCAAAACTTGACTTCAGATTGGGAAGAGATAGAAAAATACAAATTGGGGACCACAAAAGGAGGATTTTGTGAATCCAAGGACTGGTAACTTGAAAAATGTAAATAATAATTAAGTAGACGGGTATTTTTTGTGCGGGCAAAAATACCTAACCCTCCTGAGCGGACTGCCTACTAATAAAATTCATGGCTTTGTCAATTTTATAGCTAGAGAAAAGTTTACACAGCAATATTTTTAGTTAAATGTTCAAACAAAAAATATTATATTATAAACTTTTCTTTAACTTTAAAATTATCGGAGTTATTAAAGATGTAAATATAAAACTTTGAACTTAAAAATTCTCAGCTTCTTTGCAAAATATAAATAATCTGATCAGTAACTTTGGAGCCATCCATGGTTAGACCATGGCAATGGGCAACAAGATCTCTTGTCATTAAAATAATGAACTCTGAAGAACCATCTATTATGCATCAAAAGCTAAAAGAAAGGTGCTACTTTAAAAGAAGGAAACCAAACCGACTCCAATTCTATAATTGAGAATTGGATTACAAGGAATTGAAAATTACTTAACGGACCTTTTTAAGCAACTGACATTTGATCATCATCCTTTTATTACAGATGACAGCTTGAGACTTAACCAAAAGAGATCTCTTAATAAGATGACTGATGTGTAAATATGCTTTCAGATAATCTGTATCACCAACAAACTGACGACTCCAGATGGACGAAATTTGATGAGAACTTTACTGATGACTGACTGCATATCATATCAAGCCTTCCATGATAGAGAAGTGGTTTTTCCGCAGGGTGGGGCATCTACGTGAAAGAAACCCCAGTTTTCCATTTCACGTGTGTCATGGCATAAGTCTCCCAAGGCTTCTCACACTCATGCTCTGTGAGGAAATAGACTTTTAAAAAGTTTCATTGTTATTGCAAAAACAATTGAAATGTATAAGTCTTGTTGTAAATACAACACAAATACAAATAATTCTAAACATAGAATTGTTTAAAGATGAAAATGTTAGATAATGTTGAGGGGTTTTCAGTGAAAGGTATTGATTGATGGTTGGTAAAATCACTTTTATTGATGACTATAGTGTCTGACTATTTGTTTCTATATTCAGTTATACCAAAGATTTGAATTACCATCTAGTTATCCTTCAAATTTTTCTGTTATAGTCATTTTGTAGTTTTAGTCATTCGTAGCGTTTTATATTTTTATATGTATAAAAAGTAAGTAGCGTAGAATAAAGTAGGTAAAGTGTGTGAAGTAAACAGGTGTTGGCTAGCAACAGGTCATGTACTCACTCTTTATGTATTACGTCATTTAATCAAGTTCATTGTATGATTTATCTGATGCGCATAAAAAGTGTATAAAAGGAGTATCCAACTGGAAATAAACAATTGAGTCTCTCTGCGTCTTTTATTGGGCATACTTGCTAATTGTCAACGAACATAGAGATTTCTTATACCATTAGAATTTATATAAATTCATTCATTTATAAGACCCTTTAGTTATCCCAAAAATTAATCATAAATGCTATTCTCAATTAAATGTTCTCAATAAGTTTTCGAAAGTCATTGGAAAACATATTAAGTGTTGCTTAACCATTACAAGTTTTTCTGAATAAGTTTTACCCAAATACATTTTTTTCCGAAAAAGATTGGGGGTTAGCTAGGGTTAGTCAATAATTTTAAGGAAAGTATTTGCTATAACCTTACCCTAAACACCCTATTTTTTGGTAAAAACTCATAGGGCCTTGCTTAACTGTTATTTGAGTGAATATTCTGTACTTTTATCTTCAAAAGGTTAATTAAAGGTTCTCATAGCCCTTTTTGAAAAATTCATGACATGACATAAAAAATCTTGGCAAAGAAAAAATCCAACTGTATATGACTCATATTTTATGCAAGTAATTATAATTGGTATAAAGAAAAGTAAGTAAATTTCTAACAAATTGTTTTGAATTTGAATATTTCCCAAACACATTCATGCTTTTATTGAAGTCTAATATTACTATAAGTAAATGGATTTTTATTGCAATGCAATATTATTGCCTTAGAAACCATCTTTTCTTAACACATTTTTCTCCAATTTCCAATGAAAATATGATTGAAATGCCAATATTCAAAACATCTTATTCTAAATATAGTGCTATTTTTGAACAATCTTAAACTTTCAATAAATGCTATTTATCATATTAAATAAAAATATAAGTTGCACAAAAAACTTTGCTTACCAGAATAGCTTTCATGAAAAATGTTCAAGTCATAGTCCTGCAACTACTTAAACTCTATTTTGCAACTGAGAAAAATTCTAGTATCTTAGAATGTAACAATCTTTTATGTTTTGTCAAAAGTTTTTCGTTTTGTTTCACTTTGTCAAATTAAATTACTTTACAAGGAAAGAACCTTTTTAAGGTCTACATTTACATTGATTGCCTCTTCATGAATGAAAATAACTCTGCAGTTCTAAAGAGAAATTTTCTCATTAGATACTTTCCCTATAAACAAAAAATGATCTTGAAATGAACAAATGGGTTAGAGATGGAACTTTGAGTGAAACCACTGAATTCAATTAAGCCTTGATTGACCTCCAACATAAAAGTTTTTCCTGGCTAGCTTATGAGTTCCTTCTTTTCAGTTTCAACCATTCAAAAGATGTTCAAGATTGGATGAGTAGAGAGAATCTCATGTCCTGAAGACCTTATAAAGGCCAAAATTTCAACATGGATGCTCAAGTTATCAAGGATCTGGAAATTAAGGGCAGATTCAAGTAATTTAAAGCAACAACATGTAGTCAATATTTTTCTATTGAAATGATTGTTTGCACAAACATAAAACTACAAAACGAAGAAGTATTCAGTAATTTGGACCACGGAAAAGTACCAAGGAAAGAGATGTGAGAACTGAGCTGGAAAGAGTCAGGATCATGTGAAAAGTAAAACAAAGTCACTCCATCTTGGAAAGAAAAGAGTAATATGAGAAACCCTGTGACAAACACAACATTTGGGAGAATACAGTTTAGACAACATGCATCCACTCTTCTTAGATGATGCATTCATCGTTCAACCAATAATTGATAATTGAGGTCAGGGTCCCATCCAACCAATCCCGCTACAGTGAAGGAAAACCTTGAAACAACCAATCAGAAATGAATACCTTGTGGTGACATTAACGAATCATATAAAGATGGCATTGCCTGACCCATCAGTGAATACTGCAATCAACCAGGGTAACAAATAGTGAGACACGAGAGAAGGTGTATTACGTAAGAAGGAGGGCCTTGAGACAGATATTTTTGAGAAGCATCATTCCAGCAAACAGCACCGGTTCAAGGACGGACAAACTGAAGCTTGAGGCCCTTCCCTATAAAAGCTGAAGAAACAGAAGTCTCAATGTTCTTGTGAATCTGTGAAAGGACCCAAGGTGTTCCCTTTGAAAACATTAATCTGAGATGCCATATTTTAAGGGTTATAATTAAAAGTTGTAACCTTGGCTTTGGTCAAAAGAAAGTTTTTATATGTTGACCATGATATTAAATATTCTAGAAAGCTTCCTTCATCTTCTGGGGAAACTTACTTTACCGAAGTCTTTTTTTAAGGTTTTTCTGTGTATACATATATATGTGTGTGCATTGAAGAACTTCTGCTTTCCTCTAATTAAAAGATACAACATCAAGGAAGTCCCTGTTGATTGTATTGGAAAGAAAATCTCCAACTTAATGTCAACAAACAATCAAGATTGAATTACCTAACAGGTATATCAGTTTACAAGAAATTTATTGGCAAGTAACAAATGGCTCAGGGGCAAAGGTTGAGGGCAAAGGTAAACAGGTTGAACAAAAAAGCATGAAGATGACTTTTAGGTGTGCCTTAAAATATTACCAATAACTTCCCTTTAAATTTCTCCTTTCTACCTTTTATTGATTCAAGTTTGGAAAAAGTGTCACTTTAACTCATATTGATTTTATCTTCAAATTTGTGGAGTTTATTTAATGATTTAGGGACACGCTCAATTATCATCAAATTTCTGTAAAAATGTGTGCAAGGTTCTACTTGTTGGTAATTTGGGCTATTAGCTTGTTTATGTCATTAGAATAAAGCAACTAAACTGAAATTATTAGCTCTGAATAGGCAACAAATAAAAGGTCCAATTTCGATTATATATACACAATGTGGGAAAATAAAATGGGTTAAATTTATTTCCTTATTTTATGTATGTAAAAAGTTAGAAATTCAATGAACCATTGGTTATTTAACCTCACAAAATAGTGGGATCCACTAATAGAATTTTCAAGTTTTGATGCAATTGAAAGAGGAAAGAGCATGAATTCTTTCATGTCTTTTTCCTGTTCCAACAAAAAATTCTTGTTTCAGACTAAATTTGATCAAAAGAAAGGAAAAATAAGAAACTTTTTCCTTCTTTCATCATGGTTTATTAGTATGAATATAGAAAAAAACTAGGGAAAATGTAGATAATTGAAAAAAATTGATCTTATTACACTTGATGTTTTCGAAATCACCATATTACCTGATTGTTCTAACTTTACTTAAATTTGACCATTATTGTAACCTTACAATATTTATAATGTGCATTGCATATGTTCCTCTTATGATGTAATCACATGTGTTTGTATGATTGCTACTGAATTGGTTTATGGACAAAACCATACAAAAAGAAGTTGTTGTTAGAAATAAAAAATTCAGTCTCATCTACGTCTTTTATTTGGGCAAGAGTTTTGACCGACATCAAAGTTTCTTATATGGGGAGTGCCCTTTTAAGAAACAAGTTAACCTGACTCAAGGGGCTGAAAAACTCTTTTGAAGAAACTGACACTGTAAGTGTGACTTTTAAATATCTTTGCTCGAGGACCAATTCTATGCAAGCACAGTTCCTGCCTAGGCATACTTAATAAATGTTCTTGTTTTGGTTGTAAGAGTAAAAGAGTTGCTGCTCTAAGGGCTTAATTGGTTGTGAAGTCAACATGTCTGTTTCTTTTTTTGGTTTAAAAGCATTCAAAAATTTCAAAAATTGTTGATGAAATGGCCCCAGATTTTGTCAGGTTTAAAAGTAAGCTGTTCAATTTGTTGATTACAAAAATATTGTGAGTCAAGTACTCAGAAATTGCATTGTTTTTATACTTTTTCATGTCTGCCTGTAATTATGGATCAACTCAAAATTACTCAACTGGTTTTGTGTCCTCTAGTCTATGACAAAAACAGTCACTGAGCCATTTCAAATGATGGAAGTTTTGCATTTTTACAGCAATCATAAACTTGTTCTCCAACAGCCCACCTTTTTTTCCTTTTCTCATAGTGAGAGATGATGGCCCGGATCAAATCAAAAAACAAAAAGACAAACAAAATAAAAATAAAAGCATGAAGTGAGGTAATACAGCTACTGAAAAATATAAAAAATGGCCATGATAAAAATGTCAAGAGAAATGTATTTTTTCTGGCCTTTTTCAGAAAATGTCTCAGTCAAACTTATATTGGATCATGAGACTTGGCTTAATAATTTGTGGTTGTTGTAAAAAAAAGACTTTGATTAATTGTCAATCAAAATCTCACAATACAAACATACAACTTTTGAAAATGTTATTTGCAGGTAGAATATTTGAAAAAAAACCAATCTGAAAAATCTAATTTTCTTACACTATAACTACTTGAACAATCCAATGTTAATGTTTTAGGCATTGAATATTCTGAATGTATTGTTTTTGTAATTTTTCTCCAAAACAAAATCAGTTTTTTAAAAGTACTCTCCACAACTAGAGATTGGCCCTGACCCGACCTGAGCATTCTTTTGACCTGCAGTAAATAAGAGGCCGACCTGGCTTTGACCAAGTATTTTTTGACCTGACTTGATGAGGTTTTTTTGACCAAAAGGTAAAAAATTGAAAAATGTTGGATTTTTTAGACCTGTGGGTATCTGACCTAACCCGAGCAGCAAAATAATTACCCGACCCAACCCGGCTTAAAGCTTTTTAGCCCAGACCCCTGAGAAAAGGTTAACCATCAAGATGTGAGACTTATTGTCTGCTACATAATAAATAAAAAATGCAAATCATGTTTCATTTTTATTGAGACAAATCAAGGGGTCAGAGATCTGCCCTGACCAGGGATTAGCCCCTAATCTCCCAATCCTCCAACTTTGAGATACCCTGATCCCTATTCCTCTATATTGACTAACTTCATTTCACTTTCTTCAATCAAAACACATTTTTGTTTTATGAATTTTTACCTTGCAGCAAAAGAAAAAAAATCCCCTCCTTTGGTGAAATTGTAAAGGAATATTGTTCCAAAACAGACTAAAAACCATATTGAAATTAAGACTTGCGGCAAAAAATGATCTTTTTTTTTGATTCACCAAAACTTTTTACTATGAATTGTCTGCAATATAAACTGAAAAACGAAAAACTAGTAAATTATTGCATGCCTTATATATAAAAAGTAAAAATAGTACACTTATTTCAAGAAAAATCAATTTCAAAGTAAAAGTTATCAATAATTTACATTCTAAATAGTTTTTTTTATTTGCCTTTCATTTTTTGCTTTACATCAAGAAAAGATATATTAAATCTGAAGCTTTTTCATAAATTTTTTGCCCTTTGAATTAAAAATTAACAAGGATAAAAGTTTAATCCAGGAATGAGAAAAACCTTACCTTAAAGTTCAAATGTTTGTCTTTTATTTGTTTGACAGTTGTGATTGTAACTTTTTCACACAATTTCACTCAGAAAAAGCATTTTAGTCCTCTTTAGCTTCACTTAACTTTGGTTGCCTTTCAGATTGTTCAAGTGCAAGTCATAAATAAATGATTGAAAAAATTCAAGTGTAATTTTCGAAATAAAATATTGTTTGCTTTATGTCAAGCCAGGAATGACTAGTCAGTTTTCAAATGGATTTTTCCTCTCTTCCTCAAAGTTTACTCTTTCAGTTCGTGTCTTTGATAAGAAATGAATTCTAAAACTCATGGCAAAATTGCTCTTCAAGTTGGGCCGTTGTTGCCGTTGCTGTTGGCCGCAGCCTTCCTGCTGCTCTCTTATTCCACATTTTTTTTTGCTTTTTACGTCTCCCTTAAGCAATAGAAAATGGTTCTTTGTGGTAAAAGCACGACCTGGCATGACTGAATTCCACCCAGAATTCAAACTGTTGACCTTTAATAACCAAAAAAGTGTACATTTTTTCAATAACCAAATCAAAATATTGAAAGTGATAAATTGGTACATCACAATGGCTTTGAAACTATTAATATCTATTTGAATATGCAAGCCGGAAAAGTGAGACACGAATTTGGCAAAAAATGTGTAATTGATAAATATTTTGGGACACACATAAAAAATTGTGACATGAAAAAATGCATTTACTTCATAAAATCGTATTTTTTGTGCATATGTCCCAATTAGTGATGGGTCCTGTTCAAAAAATTTTGACCCGGGTCGGGTCGGGTTGGGTCAATTTTTTGTGGCTTGGGTCAGGTCGGGTCTGGTCAGCCATTTATGGTTTGGGTTAGAATTCGGAAAATTTCCCCTAAAAATGCCAAATTTTTCAATTTTTTTCCCCTCCCGGTCAAAAAAAATTGCTTCGGGTCGGGTCGGAAAGTACCCAGGTTAAAGCCGGGTCGGCCTCTTATTTACTGCGGGTCAAAAGTAAGCTCGGGTCGGGTCAAGGCCCATCTCTAG